>SAMEA3663038__coassemble_96_pt1 | contig 37141 bp, 40 predicted proteins | sample SAMEA3663038__metabat2_low_PE_024 | metagenome-assembled genome bin SAMEA3663038 (sample SAMEA3663038) | pig gut metagenome | biome: pig gut; feature: pig-associated habitat; material: faeces | place: France | collected 2012
ACCAGAAAGGAAAGATGATTATGTGTGACAAAGTACAAAGACTCATTGACGAAGCATCAGAAGAAAAAGACAAAGTAATCGCAAAGATGGCCGCTGAAAAAAGGAGGATGGCTGCTGAAAGGAACCGTGCGGTTGCTGAAAAGAATCGTGCTGTAGTAGAAAATAAACAAATGGCCGCTGAAATAAAACGCCTCAAAGCTCAGCTTGCAGAACGGCAGAACGCATAAACTTAAACCGCCCCACATTCTTCTCTGTGGGGTAGTTTTGTTTCCGGAGAAAAATTTAATAAAAAAAATTGTAGGAGGGTTTATTTATGGAGAATAGTGAAAATTTAAGATTCTTTATGGATGAGTCATCAGCGCCTTATAATGAACACGTTATTGCAATTGAAGATAATGACTTTTTAAATGATTTAGTAAAAGAAATTGAAAAAGCTGATTAACAGATATTATAGTGAAAGTCAAATTTATTTTGACGTTCACTATAATTCCGGCAGCCGGTTTATTTGTTCAGAATTAAGGAATTTTTCAAAAAATATTTCTTTTTTTACAAACTACTTGCAAACATCACTTAAAAATGATATGATTAAAGTGTATGGATTGTATGTTGAAGTCCAATCCCTCAGGTAATTTTTTTATTTATGCTTTATAATTTTTCAGTAAAAAGGAGAAACATCCAATGAATTTTGGCTATTTTGATCTTAAAAACAAAGAATATGTTATCACAAGACCTGATACTCCGGCTCCATGGGTAAACTACCTCGGCTCACCTGAGTACGGTGCAATCATATCAAACAATGCTGCAGGCTACAGCTTTGTAAAGTCAGGCGCCAACGGAAGAATCTCAAGATTCAGATTCAACTCAAATATGGCTCTTCCGGGAAGATACATATATATCAGAGACAACGACACAAAGGACTACTGGTCAGCATCATGGCAGCCTGTAGGCAAGCCGCTCGACAAATTCAAAACAAAGACAGTTCACGGCACAGCTTACACAGTTATAAGCTCTGAATACGAAAAAATCGCTTCAGAGGTAACATACTACGTTCCGCTCGGAAAAACATACGAAGTATGGAACACAAAGATCACAAACAACGACAGCAAGCCAAGAAATCTTTCAGCATTCGGATTTATCGAATTCACAAACGAAGACAACTACGAACAGGATCAGGTAAACCTTCAGTACTCTCTCTTCATCTCAAGAACAAGCTTTGAAAAGAACAAGATTCTTCAGCACATCAACGAAAATGAAAAGAAGGATGAAACAGGTTCAAACCACAGAGAACGTTTCTTCGGTATGGTAGGTGCCGATATCTCAGGTTACTGCGGTAACTTCGACAACTTCATCGGTTCATACAGAACATACTCAAATCCTGTCGCTGTTGAAAACGGCAAGTGCGACAATACAATGAACTTCAACTCAAACTCATGCGGTGCTCTCCAGTCAGACTTAACTCTTGCTCCTGGTCAGTCTGTAACACTCACATACATTCTCGGACAGGCTGATGATGTAAAGGCTTCAGCTGTAATTGACCAGTACAACGACAGAACTCTCGCTGACAGAGAAGTTGAAGAACTTAAGAATTACTGGCACAGCAAACTTGACAATTTCCAGGTTGAAACACCAAGTGAGGAATTCAACAACATGATCAATGTTTGGAACTCATACCAGTGTTTCATCACATTTATCTGGTCAAGAGCTGCATCATTTGTCTACTGCGGTCTCAGAAACGGATACGGCTACAGAGATACTGTTCAGGATATCCAGGGCATCATTCACCTTGATCCTGAGATGGCTGCGGATAAGATTCGTTTTATGCTCTCTGCTCAGGTTGACAACGGCGGCGGTCTCCCGCTTGTTAAGTTTGACCACAACGCAGGTCACGAGGATACACCTGATGACGCTTCATATGTAAAGGCAACAGGACATCCTTCATACAGAGCTGACGATGCTCTCTGGCTCTTCCCTACAATTGAAAAGTACATCGGCGAAAGCGGAAACATTGCGTTCCTCGATGAAGTTATAGTATATGCCAACGGCGGCGAAGATACAGTTTACGACCACCTCAAGAGAGCAATCAAATTCTCAATGGATCACATGGGCGATCACAATATGCCTGCAGGTCTCCATGCTGACTGGAATGACTGCTTAAGACTCGGTGCAAAGGGTGAAAGCACATTCGTTGCATTCCAGCTTTACTACGCAATCAACGTTCTTAGAAAATATGCTGAAAGAAAGAACGATACCGAATATATAAGCTACCTCGATAAGATTCAGGCCGACCTCGCAGTTTCACTTGACAAGTGCTGGGATGAGGACAGATATATCAGAGGAATCCGTGACAACGGCGTTATCGTTGGTGCAAAGAAAGACCCTGAAGCAAACATGTGGCTTAACCCACAGAGCTGGGGTATCATCTCAGGCTTCTCATCAAAGGAAAGAGCTGAAAAGTCAATGCAGACTGTTGAAGATATCCTTAGCACACCGTACGGCATCAAGCTTCTTGATCCTCCGTATGCTGATCACCACTTCAACGGTGCTCTTATGCACATCTTCAATGCTGACACAAAGGAAAACGGCGGTATCTTCTCACAGACGCAGGGATGGGCTATCCTCGCTGAATCACTTATCGGCCACGGTGACAGAGCATTCAGATACTTTATGAACAGTGCCCCTGCTGCTATGAACGACAAGGCTGAAATCAGAGTTATCGAACCATATGCACACGGCCAGTTCACAGAATCAAAGCGTTCACCATACGAAGGACGTTCACATGTACACTGGCTCACAGGTACAGCTTCAACAGTTATGGTAGGCTGCGTTGAAGGTATCTGCGGTATGCGTCCTGATGCAGACGGTCTCCATGTCAACCCTTCAATTCCTTCTGAATGGGACGGATTCTCAGTAAAGAAGTTCTTCAGAGGCAAATGGCTTAACATTAAGGTTGACAACAGTGCTCATGTACAGAGCGGCGTTAAGGAAATCATCATCAACGGCACAAAGACCGAAGGCGACTACGTTCCTGCAGAAGTTCTTAATGATACAAATGAGATTACAGTTGTAATGGGCTGATTTGCAGCTTAACAGCTTAATTTTCAGGTTGACAAAACAATTATTTTATGATAGAATAACACTAGTTGAATAACTTTAATCTTGCAGCGTCAAAGGGGTGCACCACCACGGGTGCATCCCTTTTTCTGCAATTTTGAGGACAAGGAGTTTTTTATGATAATAAACGGTAAGGAAGAGGCTCTTAAAGAGCCTGTAACAGTAAACGAATATCTTACAGCGAAAGGTTATCAGACAAAACGCATAGCTGTTGAGATAAACGGAGAGATACTGCCAAAATCACAGTATGAAACCAGGCAGTTCTGCGAAAGTGACAAAGTTGAAATCGTAACCTTCATGGGTGGCGGTTAAGCGAAGGGAATTCTATAACAAAAATAAATACAAAGGAAGAAAAACATATGACTAACGACAAACTTATAATCGGCGGACATGAATTCACATCCCGTTTCATCCTCGGCTCAGGCAAATTCTCCGTAAAGGACACAAAAACTGTCCTTGAAAACGGCGGAGTGGAAATGGCTACGCTCTCAGTAAGAAGAGCCAACACAGGAGACCAGGAAAATATACTCGACTATATCCCTGAAGGCATCACCCTCCTCCCTAACACCAGCGGAGCCAGAACAGCAGATGAAGCTGTCCGTATAGCCAGACTTGCAAGAGAAATGGGCTGCGGGGATTTCGTAAAGATCGAAATAATCCGTGACTCAAAATATCTCCTCCCTGACAATGAGGAAACCATCAGAGCAACGGAAATACTTGCAAAGGAAGGTTTCATAGTAATGCCTTACATGATGCCGGACCTTGCTGCAGCAAGAAAACTGGAAGCAGCCGGTGCAGCTTCAATAATGCCGCTTGCAGCACCTATCGGAAGCAACAAGGGACTATGTACAAAGGACTTTATAAAAATAATAATCGACGAAACAAATCTTCCTGTAATTGTGGACGCAGGCATAGGCAAACCTTCACAGGCCTGCGAAGCTATGGAACTGGGATGCGCCGCAGTTATGGCCAATACAGCTATCGCCACTGCCGGTGATGTGGCAGTTATGGCAAAGGCATTTAAACTCGCAGTGGAGTCAGGCAGACTGGCATATCTCGCAGGTACAGGACGCGTACTGGACAGAGGTGAGGCATCAAGCCCGCTTACAGGATTTCTTCACGACTAAACGGAGGCACAGGAATTGGAAACTAAAAGAACCGACCACATGAAATACCTCGAAGGAATGGAAGTTATAGAAACAGATATTCCTGACAGGGTAATTCAGGCTATGAATGATTATGATTATGAAAGCTACAAAGCCACAGACGTTACAAACGCACTCAGAAAAGACGTACTCACGCCATACGACTTCGGTGCCCTGCTCTCGCCTGCGGCTGATCCGTACCTTGAGCAGATGGCACAGAGAGCAAAGGAAGAGACGAGAAAACATTTCGGAAACTCGGTAACTTTGTTCACTCCACTGTATATAGCAAACTACTGTGAAAACTACTGCATATACTGCGGATTTAACTGTCACAACAAAATAAACAGAGCGAAGCTTAATGCTGAGGAAATCGAACACGAAATGAAGCTCATCGCACAGACGGGACTTGAAGAAGTGCTCATTCTTACCGGTGAGAGCAGAAAAATGTCCGATGTAAAGTATATCGGCGAAGCCTGCAAAATTGCATCAAAATATTTCCGCGTTACCGGACTTGAGATATATCCTGTAAATTCTGACGAGTACAGATACCTCCAGGAATGCGGAGCCGACTATGTGACTGTATTTCAGGAGACATACGACAGCGACAAATATGAAACGCTGCATCTTGAAGGACACAAGAGAATCTTCCCGTACAGAATCAATGCACAGGAACGTGCACTTATGGGCGGAATGCGCGGTGTAGGATTCGCTGCTCTTCTGGGACTTTCCGACTTCAGAAAGGACGCATTCGCAACAGGAATGCACGCATATCTTATACAGAAAAAATATCCTCATGCAGAGATAGCCTTCTCATGTCCGAGACTTCGTCCGACTATAAACCACAACGAGATTAACCCTAAGGACGTACACGAACGCCAGCTTCTTCAGGTAATGTGTGCATACCGTATCTTCATGCCATTTGCAAGCATGACAATCTCCACACGCGAACGCGCCGGATTCAGAGACAACGTAATCGGACTTGCTGCAACAAAGATATCCGCAGGGGTAAGCACAGGAGTAGGCGGTCATGAAGGCGAAGATGAAAAGGGCGATTCACAGTTTATAATCTCCGATCCGAGAAATGTTGACGAAGTCCGTCAGGCCATAAAGGATATGGGATGTCAGCCTGTATTCACAGACTATGTAAGGGTTTAACCATGAAAATATGCGTTACAAACAGACATCTGTGCAAAGGTGACTTTTATGAAACAATCAGAAGAGCTGCAGAAACAGCAGACATGATAATACTCCGTGAAAAAGACCTTCCCCCTGAAAAATACAGAGAATATGCAGAACATGTACAGCAAATCTGCCGGGAAAAAAAACGTCTTTTCTGCGTAAATACATTTTCAGAGGTTGCAGAAGAACTGGAAAGTGACCTTCTTCAGCTCTCATACTTCAGCTTTATGAATTATGAAAAAAAGACAATCAGAACCGGAGTATCGGTTCATTCGCTTTCCGAAGCCGTATCGGCTGAAAAAAAGGGAGCAGATTTCCTCATAGCCGGTCATATTTTTCAGACAGACTGCAAAAAAGATCTTGCTCCCCGCGGCGTAAAGTTTTTAACAGAAATCGTTTCTAATGTTGAAATACCCGTATATGCAATCGGAGGCATAAATCCGCAGAACGAACACCTCATATACGAATGCGGTGCCAATGGCATCTGTATAATGTCAGGATACATGAAATAGTGTCATAAATTTCTCCCTGTGTGAATATACTTTTACTGAAAGAATTTGCACAGGGAGAGTTTTTAATATGACAGAAGAAAAAACAATACGAAAAAATCACAATATTATCATGGAAAACAGAAAAACGCTTTCCATATCCGGAGTCACTGACGTTGACAACTTCGATGAAAAGGAAATCCTGCTTTATACTCAGCTCGGTGAACTGACTGTAACCGGAAAAAATCTTCATGTAAACTCTATGAGTGTGGAAACCGGAGAAATGTCAATAGAGGGAGATATATGGGGTATAAACTACGGAGACAAGGACAGAAAAGGTCCGGTTTCCTTCCTCGGAAAACTGTTCAGATAAATGATACCGGAAACATTCTTTACAGTAAACGAGCAGATTAAACTTTTCTTAATCTGCATACTGTTCGGTTTTCCCATAGGACTCTTCTATGATATCTTCAGAATTATCAGGATAATGATTCCTCACAGCAGTCTTGCCGCAGCACTTGAGGATATATTGTTTTTTTCTGTATACGCAGTGTTTATCACATCATTCACCTATGCCGCCGCACGCTCCGAATTCCGTTTCTTCTATATCACCGGAAATCTTATCGGTTTTTCTGCCTACTGTTTTACATTTGGAAAAATCCTGACCAGGCTGGCTGTAAAAGTAAATCTCCGCATAAAAAGTATATTAAAAAAACATGGTTTAAAATAAAAATTATCCCGAAACTATTGAATGAAACAAAATTTTGTAGTATAATTAAGAGGTATAAACAGATTATCATAAAGGAAAGTGATACAAATTGGGTAATAAAAGTACCGGAAAGAGCTTCCTCAGGATATGCACCAGGATTATAGTTATTGTATCCGTTATTGCATGTTTTGTATCAATAGTCTTTACTCAGGCTTCCCTTGCAGAAAAACGTGAAGAACTTCATCAGCTCGAATTAAAAACCGAGGAGATATGCAGTCAGAACGAAGAGTACCAGCGCTTGTTCAACGATGATGATATAAACAGCTACAAGGAAAAACTCGCTATAGAAAACATGAACTATGCTTATCCAAACGAAATCAGATTTTATGATACATCAAGAAACTAAGTATATTTAAGCAGGAGGATACTATTTTTTTATGTCGCTCGAAACAGGAAAAATTTATGACGGAAAGGTTCGCAATATCGCACCATACGGTGCATTTGTCGAAGTAAATCTTGATGGAAAAGTTCATACGGGTATGGTCCATATCTCTGAAATTTCAAACACATACGTAAATGAAATCAGAGACCATCTGACGGAAGGTCAGGAAGTTAAGGTTAAAGTTCTTAATGTCGATGAAAACGGTAAGATCAGTCTTTCAATAAAAAAGGCATCCGAATCACCTGCTCCGAAGCCGAGAACTCAGCGAAACAATAACCAGAGAGTCAATAACCAGAGAAGCTTTAACGGCAATGGAAACAACGGTTTCAGCAAAGAGGGTTTTACACCGGCAAACCGTCAGCCAGTCGCAGAAAAACCTCAGACATCTGAAAGCTCTTTTGAAGAGATGCTCTCAAAGTTCAAGCAGAGCAGTGAAGAAAAAATGAGCGACCTTAAAAGAAATATGGACGGCAAACGCCGAAACACCAAACGAATCAGATAAAAAATCAGCCACATACAAACCGTATGTGGCTGATTTTTTATACACCGCACTCATCATAGTCTTTCCATTTTTCATCATATTCACGATGCTGCTTTGTCCTAAGCAGTATAAAAGCAACTGTGCCTATAACTACTGCAAATGACAAAAGTACTGACGTGAATGTACTGAGTATCAGTGCTTTCTCCTGTACTTTTTTCATTATGTGTCCTTTCCTGAAAATCCTCAAATTTACCCCAAAATCAATATCACCCGACATTTTTCTCAAAGCCGGGTGAAATTTAATTATTCTGCTGAAGTATTTGCTTCAATATAGTTCACAATATCGCCAACAGTCTTGATAGCTTCAACATCGCTGTCCGGGAATTCAAGATCAAATTCGCTTTCGATTGTCATGATAAGGTCAACTACATCGAGTGAATCCGCATGAAGATCTTCTGTGATAGAAGATTCCATCTTAATTGATTCTGCATCTGCATCTAACTGATCAGCAATAATTTCCTTAAGTTTGTCAAAAACCATTATGATTTCCTCCGTATATTATATTGTTTTATATTATAATGGCGTTATTCACCAAAATAAACATGTTTACTTACTGTCGAGTAATTCTTCCTTCTGACGGATTTCGAACTCGCCAATTTTTCTAAATTTAGTATATCGTTCATTGAGTAAAACGTCAATACTTTTTTGGGATTTTTCCGCTATCACACCTAACAAATATTCTTTGATATTTTCAGCAGTTTTGCACAAATCAACATGTGCACCGCCTATCGGCTCGTCTATTATATGCTCAGCAATGCCAAGTCGCACCATATCCTCTGCTGTTATCTTCATCATATTGCAGGCATCTTTTTCCCTTGAAGCATCCTTCCAGAGTATACTGGCAAAACCTCTCGGAGAAATAACCGAGTAAAGTGAGTTTGAAAGCATTGCAAGTTCATCGCACACACCCAGTGCAAGTGCACCGCCGCTTCCTCCTTCACCAAGCACTACAGAGATGACAGGAGTTTCGAGTTTCATGAATTCACATATATTTTTTGCTATTGCTTCACCCTGCCCCCTCTCCTCAGCCTCTACACCGCAGAATGCACCCGGTGTATCGATAAAGCATACTACAGGTCTGTGGAACTTCTCAGCCTGTCTCGCAAGTCTGAGAGACTTTCTGTAGCCTTCCGGATGCGGCATGGCAAAGTTTACTTTTTTATTCTCGTTTAGATTTCTGCCCTTTACATGCGAGATAACAGTAACCGGTCTTCCCTCAAGCATGGCAAGACCACAGAGCATCGCAGAATCATCACCATAACAACGGTCACCGTGAAGCTCATAAAACTCATCAAAGAGATAAGGAATATAGTCATTTATCGTAGGATGCTCCTTATGCCTGATAAGCTGAAGCCGTTCCCACGGTGTCAGTGTATTTACACATTCATTCATTATTTTCAGAGCCCCCTGTTAATTTTCTTCCGGACGGTAGTTGTGGAGAATCATAAGATGTGAGAGCACGCTTCTCATCTTCTTTCTCTCAGCAATCATGTCAACAAAGCCCTTCTCAAGCTGAAACTCCGCAAGCTGAAAATCATCAGGAAGTCTCTGCTTTATAGTTCCTTCGATTACTCTTCTTCCTGCAAATCCCACAAGAACCTTAGGTTCGGCTATGATTATGTCTCCAAGAGAGGCAAAGGAAGCTGTAACACCACCTGTAGTAGGATCCGTAAGAACTGTTATATAGAGCTGACCTGCTTCACTGTGTCTGGCAACGGCACCTGATGTTTTTGCCATCTGCATAAGTGAAACCATCCCCTCCTGCATTCTTGCTCCGCCTGATGCAGTAAATGCAATAAAAGGAATCTTATTCTCCGTTGCATACTCAATGGCACGCGTGATTTTTTCGCCAACCACACTTCCCATAGAAGCCATCATGAATGACGCATCCATAACAGCTATAACAACTCTGATTTTTCTTATACGGCACTCTCCTGTGATAACAGCATCATTGATACCGGTCTGTTCACGAAGTGCCTCCTGCTTCTTTTCATACCCCGGAAACTCGATAGGATTCTTACTTATCATATCCCTGTCAAATTCTTTAAAGGAGCCCTTGTCAGCCGTTATTCTGATTCTCTCCCTTGCTGAAAGTCTTCCGTGATAGTTACAGGAAGTACATACCTTGTTATTGCGTATATAATCATCTTCAAACATTGCGGTTCTGCAGCGCGGACACTTGAACATAATGTTCTCAGGTATTGTTGTATCTGAGACAACATCCTGTTCAGCTTCCTTACCGTTAAATCTGGTTTTTACCACTTTAAAGATATCTTCAAGCATCTTTTATGACTCCTCCTGTTTACCGGTTTTTACTTTTTCTCAAGAAATTTTTCAATAAAACCGACATCATAGGTACCTTTCTCAAAAGTACTGTTTCTGATAAGCTCAAGCTGGAATTCTATATTGGTGTCTATACCACCTACTATGAATTCTGAAAGAGCCCATGACATTTTCTTAATGGCTTCCTCACGGGTATTTCCATGAACAATGAGCTTGGAAATCATTGAGTCATAGTAAGGTGTTATTGTATATCCCTGATAAACCGCACTGTCTACACGTACACCCGGACCGCCCGGGGTGTAGAGTGCTGTTATTGTTCCCGGACAAGGTCTGAAATTCTTTTCCGGACACTCGGCATTGATACGGCATTCTATGGAATGGCCTCTGAGTTTTATATCATCCTGAGTTATTCCAAGTTTCTCACCATTTGCTATCCTTATCTGAGTCTTTACAAGGTCAATACCAGTTACACTCTCTGTAACAGGATGCTCAACCTGAATTCTCGTATTCATCTCCATGAAGTAAAAATCATTGTTTTTGTCAACAAGAAATTCAATAGTTCCTACATTGTAGTAGTTACTTACCTTAGCGGCGGTTACAGCTGCCGCTCCCATTCTGGCACGAAGTTCATCTGTCATAACAGGACTAGGACTCTCTTCGAGTACCTTCTGATGTCTTCTCTGAAGCGAACAGTCACGCTCACCAAGGTGAACCACATTGCCATTTTTATCAGCAGCTATCTGAATCTCAATATGACGAGGACATTCGATAAACTTTTCAAGATAAACTGCGTCATCGCTGAAGAAATTCAGTGACTCCTGCTTTGCAGCAGTAATCTGTGCTTCGAGTTCAGCGGCACTGTTTACAACTCTTATGCCTCTTCCGCCACCACCGGCTGCTGCCTTGATAAGAACAGGATATCCTATTCTGTCAGCAAGTTCCGCTGCCTCTTCGAGAGACCTTATCTCTCCCTTTGAACCCGGAATTACAGGAACTCCTGCTTCCTCCATGGTTTTCTTGGCATTTGCCTTGTCACCGAGCATATCTATAGACTCAGGTGAAGGACCTATAAATGTTATTCCGCATTTTTCACAGATACGGGCAAACTTTGAGTTTTCAGAAAGAAATCCGAAACCAGGATGGACTGCATCAGCACCGGTAATCTCACATGCTGAGATTATCGCTTCAATGTTAAGATAACTCTTTGATGAATCAGCCGGTCCAATGCATACTGCCTCATCAGCAATCTGTGCATGAAGTGAACTTCTGTCTGCTGTGGAATAAACTGCTACAGTCCGGATACCGAGTTCACGACATGCTCTTATAATTCTTACAGCAATTTCGCCGCGGTTGGCAATTAATATTTTTCTGAACATCTGTCTGCTCTCCGGTTTTTACTTTAATACAAAAGAGATTTCTGCAGTAACCGCCTTTTCGCCGTCAACATGGGCAACAGCCTTGCCTACGCCTACAGGTCCCTTAACCTTTATTATCTCAACTTCAAGAGTTACAACGTCACCAGGCACAACCATTCTTCTGAACTTAGCCTTGTCAACGCCGCCCAGGAACCCGATCTTGCCCTTGTGCTCATCAAGAGAAAGCATGGATACTGCACCAGCCTGAGCAAGCATCTCAATCAGAAGAACACCCGGAACTACCGGCTTTTCAGGAAAGTGTCCCTTAAACCAGAAGTCTTCCGCCTTGATGTACTTTTTAGCAACGATGCTTTTCCCTGGTTCCATCTCTACTATCTCATCTATAAGAAGGAACGGATCTCTGTGTGGAATAATTTCCTTAATCTGTTCCTGATTCATAAGTATACTCATTGTAAAATCATCCTGTCCTAATTATTTTATTATCATTATCGGCTGATCATATTCGACAGCTGATGCATTGTCTACAAGAATCTGCTGCACTGTACCTTCATACTCGCTCTGAATTTCATTCATAAGCTTCATTGACTCGATGATAAAGAGTACATCACCCTTATTTACATGATCTCCTACCTTTACAAAAGCAGGCTTTTCAGGTGAAGGTGAAGCATAAAAAGTACCAACGATAGGTGCCTTTACTGCATTTCCTGAAACGGCTTCAGCCTTAGGTGCTGTTTCTGCTGCAGGTTCAGTCTTCTGAACCGGAACCGGTTCTGCTGCAGAAATATGTTCCGCAGGCATCATAACAGGAGGCATCGGCGGAACAACCGGCATCGCGGAACATTTTCTGTCTGCAATTGTTATAGAACTGTCCTGGAGCTTAATCTCTATCTTTCCGAGCTTCTTATCTGAAACGAGCTCAGCAAGTTCCTTTATCTCTGCGAATGTAAGATTGCATATTGTTTTTTCAGACATAATTTCCTCCTACTTCACTGCCTTGAAACAAAGTGTTGCGTTATGACCACCAAAGCCAAGTGAGTTTGAAACTGCTGCTCTGACTTCCATTTTTATATTTCCTTCTGTACAGTAGTCAAGATCACACTCTTCATCAGGGACTTTGTAGCCTGCAGTCTTATGTACAAGACCGTTCTTTATCTGAAGTGCTGTTGCAACTGCTTCCACAGCACCTGCAGCACCAAGAAGATGACCAAGCATTGACTTTGTTGAATTAATCTTAAGCTTTTCAGCATGAGCACCGAAAGCCTTCTTTATAGCTGTTGTTTCGTATTTGTCATTAAGACCCGTTGATGTACCGTGTGCATTTACATAATCAACGTCTTCAGGTTTAAGCCCTGCTTCTGTATATGCATTTACAATTGCACGTGCAGCTGCATCTCCTTCCGGTGAAGGTGATGTCATATGATAAGCATCTCCTGTCGCACCATAACCTGCAACTTCGGCATAAATTTTCGCACCTCTTGCAACAGCGTGTTCATACTCTTCGAGAACAAGCATAGCACTCCCTTCACCGAGAACGAAACCATTTCTTTCCTTGTCAAAAGGAATTGAACATCTCTCAAGGTCTGTTGATCTTGAAAGCGCCTTCATATTGTTGAATCCGGCAAGTGCAAACTTTGTTATACAGCTTTCTGTACCGCCGCAGAGTGCCGCATCCATGTAACCGTCCTTGATCTTACGGAAAGCTTCACCGATGGCATGAGTTGAAGAAGCACATGCTGTAACTGTGGCAAAGTTATCGCCCTTGAACCCTGTCTTCATTGCAATAGTACCTGCAGCCATGTTTCCTATCATCATAGGCACATAGAAAACTGATATCTTGCCAGGCCCCTTTTCAAGGAACTTTTCATATTCCTGAGTTGTAAGTTCAAGTCCGCCGATACCGCAGCCAACTATTACTCCTACTCTGTACGGGTCAAGATCCTTAAGATCAGAACCGCAGTCTCTCATAGCTTCCATAGCAGCTGTTACAGCAAACTGTGTGAATCTGTCCGTACGGCGCTGCTCTTTTTTATCTATACATTCATCAGGTACAAAATCCTTTACCTGACTTACTATCTTTACGTCAAAATCTTCTGTGTCAAATTTATCTACATACGAAAAACCGAGTTTTCCTTCAGAAATACTGTTCCAGAATTCGTCCTTGTTCTTTCCAAGGGAGTTTACCGTACCCATTCCTGTTATAACTACTCGTCTCAAAAACTACATCTCCTTATAATCAATTTACTCAAAATCACATCGAAAGTCCGCCGGAAATTTCAATTACCTGTCCTGTCACATATGAAGCATCATCTGAAAGGAGGAATGCAACTACATTTGCAACTTCTTCAGCCTTGCCGTATCTCCTCATAGCAACAGCACTGAGAATGCCCTTCTTCTGTTCTTCCGTAAGCTTATCTGTCATAGGAGTTTCAATAAATCCAGGTGCTACTGCATTTACATTGATTCCTCTTGAACCAAGTTCCTTGGCAGCTGACATGGTCATACCGATGATGGCAGCCTTTGAAGCTGAGTAGTTGAACTGACCCGGATTTCCGTGAACACCTGCAACTGATGAAAGGCTTACTACCTTTCCGCTTCTCTGCTTGATCATAACAGCACTGACATGCTTCATCATATTGTAAACACTCTTCTGGTTTACTGCTATTACACTGTCATATGCCTCTTCAGACATTCTTACAAGAAGTCCGTCACGCGTGATACCTGCGTTATTTACAAGACAGTCAATTGTTCCGAAACGTTCCTTTACCGCATCTACCATTGATCCGCACTGTTCATAATCTGATACATCAGCGATATAGCATTCTGCTTCAACGCCGTATCCGCGGAGTTCTTCGGCAAGCTGATTTCCCTGACTGTCAACCTGATCCTGATTGATACAGTTAATTGCAATGTTTATTCCGTCCTTTGCAAGTCTTCTTGCAATAGCTGCACCGATACCCTGAGCAGCTCCTGTGATAATAGCTGTTTTTGCCATATGTTTATCCTCCGTTTCAAATTATTAATATTCCATGCAGACTGCACCGTATGTGAGTCCTGCTCCGAAACCGACAAGAACCAGTCTGTCGCCTCTCTTTACCGCACCTGTTTCAACAGCTTCCGTAAGAGCTATCGGTATGCTTGCACTTGATGTGTTGCCGTATTTTTCTATATTGACATAAAACTTATCCATATCTGCACCAAGTTTTGATGCTGCAGTCTGGATAATCCGGATATTTGCCTGATGAGGAATAATCATGTCAATGTCCTCAACAGTAAGTCCCGCCTTTTCAAGAACCGTCTCAACCGCATGCGGCATCATTGAAACTGCAAACTTGTAAACTTCCTTGCCGTCCTGAAAAAGCTGACCCTTTTCTGCCGGATCAGTCCGGGGAGCAACGCCCTTGAGTTCAAAAAAAGGATTAGGAACAGGATGAACACTTACAGCTCTCAGAAATTCAGCACCGCTTCCGTCTGCCCCGAGAAAACTGCTGAAGCTGCTTTCTGAAGATCCGATAACAGCAGCCGCTGCCCCGTCACCAAAAAGAACACATGAAGCCCTGTCGTTATAGTTGGTTACTTTTGAAAGTTCCTCAGCACTTACTATCAGAACATTTCTTACCGAGTCAGAAGCAAGATATTTCTGAGCCATATCCATTGCATATACAAAACCTGAGCACGCACAGTTTATATCAAATGCCATGCATCCGTTCATACCAAGCTCTCTCTGAATATAGCAGGCTGTAGACGGGATAAGTGTGTCAGGTGTTACAGTCGTACAGATAATGAGATCTATCTCATTCTTTGAGATGCCGGACTTTTCTATTGCTTTTTCTGCGGCAAGGCTGCCGATTTTCCATGTTGGCATATCAAGAGCACAGTGTCTTGTTTTTATTCCTGTTCTTGTTGTAATCCATTCGTCACTTGTTTCTATAAATGACGTAAAATCGTCATTTGTAATTACTGTTTCAGGAACATATGAAGATATGCCTAAAATTTTTATACCCTGCAATAAAATTTCCTCCCGTATAGATTGTTTTATTTATCATTTTGTGTTATGATTATAGATGTGATTTATTTAATCAGTTCCCTGTAACAAATATTTCCTTGATACGCGGGAATACTCAACTTCTATTTTAAACTATTTTTTGAACATTTGCAACTAAACAGCCGACTAATAATATTATGGCAACCAAATTTTAAAGATTTTGTAAAAAATCAAATTGGTTCAGTAACAAAAATAGTGCACTTTGACAACAGGAAAGGATAATTTTTATGAACATAATTTTATTTGCAGGACAGGGCGCACAGTATTCAGGTATGGGAAAGGACATATTTGAAAGCTTCCGTTCAGCACAGGCAGTACTTAAAACAGGCTCAGGGATTCTCGGATATGACCTTGAAAAGGTTTGCTTCGACGAAAACTTTACAGAACTCTCCAGAACTCTGTATGCACAGCCGGCTATCATGGCTATGGAGCTTATGTGCTTTGAAGCAGCAAAGGAAAAGGGGCTTGTATTCGATGCCGTTGCAGGTCATTCCCTTGGTGAATACGCAGCACTTGCTGCTTCAGGTATTGTAAGCCTCGAAGACGGTTTCAGAATTATAAAGGCCCGTGCTGAAGCTTTTGACAGAGTTGCCTCATCTGCTGACGGAAAGATGGCTGCTATACTCAAACTTACAGCAGATCAGGTACGCGAAGTATGCGAATCTGTGGATGGTTATGTTGTACCTGTAAACTACAACAGCCCTGCACAGACAGTTATTGCCGGAGAAACAGCCGCTGTTGAGGCTGCATGTGAAAAATTCTCTGCCATGAAGGCGAGAGTAGCTCCGCTTAACACAGAGTCTGCGTTCCATTCAGAAATAATGAAACCGGCAAGTGAAGAATTCTATGAAAAAATAAAGGATATTAAGTTTAACGCACCATCTGTAAAGTTCTTCTCAAACCTTACAGGCAGTGAACTTACAGATTTCTCTGATATGCCTTCAATTCTTGCAAAGCACGTTGTTTCTCCTGTAAGATTTACAGATGAACTTGCTGCAGTAAAGGAAGCAGGATTTGACAGATATATTGAACTTGGTCCTGGAAAAACACTTACCGGACTTGTAAAGAAAACTCTTACCGATATCACTGCATTCAATATTGACAGTGCAGAAGCTCTTGAAAAAGCAGAATTTTAATGAAAGGATAACTCGTATATGGAAAAATACACTCTCATAGGACATCCTCTCGGACACTCAATGTCTCCGTTCATTCATGCTGAACTTTTTAAACTCAGCGGTATAGAAGCCGAATACGACTGCACAGACATTCCGGGTGAGGAATTCACCGGAAGAATGGCTGACCTGAAAAAACTTAACGGCTATAACATAACTATACCGTATAAAAGGGATATTATTCCTCATATCGATGTACTCGATGAATCAGCTAAAAGATACAACTCTGTAAACTGTGTCCACAACACAGAGGGCAAAGCAGTCGGATACAACACAGACTGCGACGGATTTCTTCTTTCCGTAAAGGCAAGATCACTCTGCCTTTCAGGAAATGTCTTCCTTGCAGGATGCGGCGGTGTAGGAAGAATGATGGCTATAGAAGCGGCTCTACACGGAGCTGAGATAACCATCGGTATCATTCCTGAAGCAGCATCAGCAGCTGCTGATCTCTGTGACGAAATCCACTTTCTTAAACCTGAATGCAAAACACATGTAAAACCTATAGATAAAGTAACCGGTTCCTTTGATCTCATAATTAACGCATCACCTGTAGGTATGTACCCGAAGGTCGATGCCTGCCCTGTATCCGTAGAATTAGTCGGCAGATGCGGAGGAGTTTTTGATGCAGTTTACAACCCGGTAAAGACAAAGCTGCTTCAGATTGCAGAATCTTTCGGAAAACCTGCAGTAAACGGAACGGCAATGCTCGTCTATCAGGCAGTAAAAGCCCACGAAATCTGGAACGGTTCATCATATACCCCTGAGCAGGTTCAGGACATAATAGAAAAAACAAACGAAATAATAGCAGGTGATTTCAAATGACAATATATCTTTGCGGATTCATGGGCTGCGGAAAATCAACTGTCGGAAAGCTTCTTGCACAGAAACTCGGTATGAGATTCACAGATCTCGATGATTATATTGAAAACAGTGAAGGCATGTCCATTCCTGATATTTTTTCCGAAAAAGGCGAACCATACTTCAGAGAAAAGGAAGCTCAGGCCGTTAAGGAGCTGTCTGCTGAAAATTCAGTTGTAGCCTGTGGCGGCGGCACCATTATCAATGACAACAGTGCACGTATTGCAAGGGAAAACGGAACTGTGATTTTTCTCGATATTCCTTTTGGGGAATGCTATGAAAGAATAAAAGATGATCCGCATCGTCCTCTGGTAGTAAACAACACAAAGGAAAAACTCCATGAGATTTTCAGTACAAGACATGACATATATATGAAAAACTCAACACTTGCAGTAGATGCTGACAAATCCCCTTCACTTTTATGTGAGGATATAATAAGCAATATTAAAGCCCCCAGGAAATAAGGTGATTTTGTGAAGATATACAATGCTCAGATTCATACCATGGACAAATATAACACAGTTATAGAAAACGGCTGGATATCCGTTAAGAACGGGAAAATAACCGAAGTAGGAGAAGGAATTACCGAAACCGGGGACGGTGATATTGATGCCCGTAAAATGATGCTTATCCCCGGTTTCATCGACGCCCACACTCACCTCGGTATAGTTGGAAACGGACTTGGTTTTGAAGCTGATGACTGCAACGAAGAAACTGACCCGGTTACGCCTCATATCATGGCTGCCGACGGGATAAATCCTTTTGATTACTGTTTTGAAGAGGCAAGACAGAGCGGTGTCACAACAGTGCTCTGTGCACCGGGCAGTGCAAATGCAATAGGCGGACAGATATGTGCCCTGAAAACTACAGGACGCCGTATAGAAAAGATGATTATCCGGGATGCAGGAATAAAATTTGCCCTCGGCGAAAATCCTAAAACTGCCTACAACGACAGGGATGAGACCCCTGTGACCAGAATGGCTACAGCAGCTCTTATACGTGAACATCTTACAAAATCGAGAAAATACTATGACGATATGACCGCATATGAAACAGACAGCGAAAACAATGACATGCCCGAATTTGACGCAAAACTTGAAGCTACCATTCCTCTTCTGAAAAAAGAGCAGAAGGCTCATTTTCACTGTCACAGAGCAGACGACATCCTCACAGCTGTAAGGATAGCAAAAAAATACAATATAGAGCCTGTTCTTATTCATGCAACGGAAGGTCACCTTATAGCCGATCTGCTTGCAGAGGACAATGTAAGTGCTGTTGTTGGTCCTGTGATTGGAGACCGTTCAAAACCGGAACTTGTAAATCACAACATATCAACAGCCGGTATTCTCCATAAAAACGGCGTAAAGGTTGCCATATGCACTGACCATCCGGTAGTGCCGGTACAGTATCTTCCCCTGAACGCTGCCCTTGCAGTAAAAGGAGGACTTGATTACAGCGAGGCTCTTCGGGCAGTAACCGTAAACGCAGCAGAGATATCAGGCATCGACAGTATCACCGGTAGTATAGAACCCGGCAAGGATGCTGATATTCAGCTTTACAGCTCAGATCCCCTTGATATAATGAGTGCACCGGAACTTGTTATGATAAACGGCGAAACAGTAAGAAATACTATGTAAATACAGAAAGGAATACATGATATGGGTGATAATGAAATAATCAGAAAAACTGTCGAAGATATTAAAACTCTGTGCAGCCCTCTCGGTATAATTCTTGTAAGCAACAAAGTAAATACCGAAGGAGAACTGGTAAGTTTCAAACTGGTTGTAATAGTAAGCGACGAAACAGAAAGCAGACCTGAACTTGAATGTCGACTCTACATGCAGATTGACTGTGATATACCGTATGACATAGTCATCTACAAAAAGTCTGAATGGGAAAAATTCAAAAATGATATGGGATCATTTGCATGGAAAATACACAATACAGGAGCATACATTTATGGGGAGAAGTTATAGAGACAATGACAGCAGAAGATACTTTGACTGGCTCTTTCACGCCAATCTTGATTTTCTGGCTGCAAAAAATCTTATCAAAGACACAAGATGTTACAATTCAGCGGCATTTCACTGTCAGCAGTGTATTGAAAAAGCACTTAAAGGGTATCTGCTCTTTAAAAAGCATAAACTTTATGACGGACATAATCTTACATGGCTGTGTAAGCAGGCAGCACTGTGCGACCAGCATTTCAGTCAGTGGATAGGTCAGAGCTCATCACTTAACCGTTTCTATATTGAAACAAGATACCCTGCCGACATTCCTCTCGACATTGACACTGACACCATTGACAATCTCATGAATTCAATGACGGAAATGCTCGAATTTATCACCGAACAGATCAGATTTGATTTTGTAAGCTATCACAGAAGAAAAAAATAACCGCGAATGTGCAGGGCAACTGCAAAGCCCTGCACTCACTAGCTTTATGAATTTTCTTCACCTTAGTTCATAACCAGTTGCATATTTTTATGAGATTTGCACGAATCAAAGTTTTTTAAAACTTTTTTTCAAAAAAGTGTTGACATTTAAAGAACTTCAGTGTATAATAAAATAGTCGCTTGTGGGGAACGCAAAACGACATCAAGTATGGCGGCATAGCTCAGTTGGCTAGAGTACTCGGTTCATACCCGATTGGTCGTAGGTTCGAATCCCACTGCCGCTATTATAATGGCCCGTTGGTCAAGAGGTTAAGACGCTGCCCTTTCACGGCGGAATCATGAGTTCAATTCTCGTACGGGTCACCAGAAAACCGGAAACGCTTGTTTCCGGTTTTTTTATTTTTGTACTGAATATTTTTGTACTGAAGCTGTATCTCTGTCAGAGATACAGCTTTTATTCATCCTTCTTTTTTTGCTTTTTTCAACAAAGCATACAGATTTTTTTCATTACAGATATAATACAATTATATTGACTTTTCATAAAAATCTAACTATAATTTAATATATAGGCCAATGAATTGTACATATTTGTACGTAAAGTAAGTGTAAAGTTATACCATTAAAGAAGGGATGGTTAAAATGAAAAGAAACAAATTTATTGCAGCCGCGGTTTCTGCAGTTATGCTTATCTGCAGCGCTCCGTGGGAACAGCTTACAGCCAGGGCGGCAACAGCATACGAGGGATCGGAGCCGTGTATACGTTCAGAAACTGACCGAAAAAAATTCACTCATAATGAGTGGACAGGAAAAGACTACACGGATGCAACCGGAACCATGGTCACGGGAGAAGATGTTTTCGGTATAAACAGAGAGGATGCTGCTCTCACCATTATTCCTTTCCAGGATACAGCATCAGCCGCGGAAGCTGTCTGGGACTACAACGCACGCGAAAATTCAGTTTATATGCAGATGCTGACAGGTGATAACCGCGCCTGGGATCTTACAGTTGTACAGAATCAGGACGCAGCAAAACCGTATATGGAAGAGGGATTTATGAACCCTGATTACAGTACGGATTCATCGTGGAAAACAGTGTCGATGCCAGGCAGCTGGACCTGTCAGGGATTTGATTTTCCTATATACTGCAATGTCATCATGCCGTGGCAGAGCAAATACGACGGGGTGGTAAACGTACCGGAATCTCCGGTAAACTATAACCCTGTAGGGCTCTACAGAAAGACATTCACCGTCGATGAACAGATGAAAAAGGATAACCGCAGAATATGCATACAGTTTGATGGTGTTGAATCAGCATACTACGTATATATAAACGGAAAAGAAGTTGGATACAGCGAGGATTCATTCAGCCCGCACAAATTCGACATAACAGACTATCTTGTTTCCGGAGAAAACACTCTCGCAGTAAAGGTACACAAATTCTGCGACGGCACCTGGTTTGAAGGTCAGGATATGATTTATGACGGAGGTATCTTCCGTGATGTATTCCTCACCAGCGAACCTCTTGTAAAGATAGCAGACTATACAGTAAAAACCGATCTCGACTCATCATTTAACAATGCGGTGGTAAACCTCTCTGCAGATATAAGGAACAACTCAACCGCAGGCCATAGCGGCTGGAGCATAACCGCAGAGATACTCGATGAAAACGGAAACAGTGCAGCTCCGGCAGCAAGCATTCCTGTAAATGCAGTTGGCTCAGGAAAAACCGAAACATTTTCTGCAGATATTCCGGTAACTTCTCCAAAACTGTGGTCAGCCGAAGACCCTAATCTCTACGCCCTCGTACTCACCCTGACAGACGGACAGGGCAATGCAGTTGAGACAGTTTCCACTCAGCTTGGTTTCAGAGAAATTAACTTCACTTCAACGGAAGTTGACTGGGCATACAAGGTAACGACAAAGCACTGGGATCCGATAACCATAAACGGCAGGAGACTTCTCCTTAAGGGTGTAAACCGTCATGACACAGATCCTTTCTACGGCAAAGCAGTACCTCAGTCATGCATGGAAGAAGACATCCGTCTTATGAAAAACAACAATATCAACGCCATCAGAACCTCACACTACAGCAATGATTCATATCTGTACTGGCTCTGTAACAAATACGGCATTTACATGATGGCCGAGACAAATCTTGAGTCCCACGCACTCATGAGCAACAACGATGCAAAAGGTCTTTTCTATGAACTCGCAATGGACAGAACACAGACCACCTTTGAACGCCTGAAGAACAATCCTGCTATAGTTTCCTGGTCCATAGGAAACGAAATGATATATACAGGAGATCCGGGTGCATCAAACGGAATGTTCCGCGACATGATATGGTTCTTCAAAAAAAATGACGGAACAAGACCTGTTCACAGCGAAGGCATGGGTGACCAGATGGGTGTGGATATGGGCAGTAACATGTATCCGGGACAGGATGGTATCAAAGCAAGAGCCGGAGAAGGAAAGATACCTTATGTCATGTGTGAATACGTCCATGCCATGGGCAACTCTGTGGGAGGCCTCAAAGAATACTGGGATGTTATAAGAAGCGCACAGAACATGATGGGCGGCTTCATCTGGGACTGGGCTGACCAGTCAAGAGCTGTAAGCCTCGACACCGTTCCAAAGTCAACAGGCATAACCGACGCAACAGGCGTACATGGAAAGCTGTCCGGCTCAGTTTCATCAGATGCCGGCGAAGGCTCACTGAACGGCGGAAAAGCCACTGACGGCTATACGGTAATGGACAGCTCCGCAAAGTATAACAATACTCTTTCCGGAACAGGAAAGGAATTCACATTTGAGGCGATAGTAAAACCTGCTTCCAAAGACCAGAACAGCGTTATTATTTCAAAAGGTGATACTCAGGTTGCACTGAAAACCAAAAGCCAGGGCAGCGGTCTGGAATTTTTCATATATGACGGAGGATGGAAATCAGTATCATGTGATTTTCCTTCAGACTGGACAGGAAAATGGCATCAGGTAGTAGGTGCATACAATAGAGGCAGTATTGCGATTATAGTTGACGGACAGGTACTTAAGGCCGGTACAGTAGATGATGGAATCAAAGCGGGGAACACACCCGTCGGAATAGGATTCGACAGTGAGACCGGCAGAAAATTTGACGGTCAGATGTCCATCGCCCGCATATATAACAGAGCTCTTTCAATAGAAGAAATAAACGCCCAGCGTTCGGCTTCTCCTGCAATAAACCCTGATGATCCTTCTGTACTTCTCTGGCTTGACTACAGCACGGAGGATATAACCCAGGAAGGTGCATGGGATTACTATGCTCAGGATGATGCACACAAAAATCTTTATCAGAACGAAAGCGCAGGTCACTACTTCGCATATGGCGGCGACTGGGGTGACAGACCAAATGACAACAGTTTCTGTGAAAACGGAATAGTTTCTCCGGACAGAACTCCTCAGCCTGAACTCGCCGAAGTAAAATATCAGTACCAGAGTTTCTGGTTCTTCGCTGATTCAAATGAAGTACAGAACGGCACTATAAATGTATACAATGAAAACAACTTCACTGATCTCGGTCAGTACGATATAAAATGGTCTCTCCTCAGAAACGGAGCTGTGTGCGATGAGGGAACTGTTTCTCAGGATCTTGCACCCCTCTCATACGGAAAAATAAACATACCTTATACTCTTCCGTCAGACAGAACTCCTTCTGACGAATTCTGGATTGATATCTCAGTCACGGCAAAGAATGATTCAGGAATGATAAAGAGCGGAAGTGAAACCTCATATGCACAGTTTAAGGTAAATGATGCCGCTCCTAAGTCACGGGAACAAATAAACGGAAAAGACGTAACCGTTACTGAAGAGGGACATGGTTACACTGTAAAGGGAAGCAATTTTGAATTCCTCATTGATAAAACCTCCGGTACCATGAAGGCCTATTCATATAACGGAAAAATGCTTATAGAAAACGGACCTTATGCAAACTTCTGGAGAGGATTCACGGAAAACGACAACAATTCAGGAAATCACAAATTGTTTGACAGAAACTGGCAGAAAGCAGAAGGAAATTCAAAAGTTGCCGATATAAAAGTTTCTGAAAATGAACTTAATCATAAGGTTATTACAGTTACAGTTCTTTTCCCTGACGCAGGAAACACAAGTCAGAAAACAACATACACAGTAAACGGAAACGGCGAAGTCAAAGTATCTGTAAGTGTTGACGCAACAAAGTCAGGAATGGGAAACTTTCTCAGAGTCGGTAATGCAATGACTCTTCCTGAAGGCTTTGAAGAGGTTTCATGGTACGGAAACGGACCTGTCGAAACATTTAATGACAGAAAAACATGCGGAAGAAAAGGTATATGGAACAGTACAGTATCAGAAATGTTCTTCCCGTATATGAAGACCGATGATTCAGGAAACCTTACTGATGTAAGATGGATATCAGTAAAAAACAAAAAAGACAACACATCTCTCCTCATAGAGGCGACAGGAACTTTTGAAGCACAGGCTCTCCACTTTACCCCTGATGACCTCAACTCAACAAATCACGTTTACGAACTTACACCAGGAAAAGAAACAATACTCAATATTAATTACGGATCAATGGGCACCGGCACAGCAACATGCGGTCCGGGAACACTTTCTAAGTACTGTCTGCCTTCAGACAGAGTTTACAGCTGGGAATACACTATAATTCCTTCAGCCTCTGCTGAACCTGAAAAAACTGTACTGCTTGGAGACGTAAACGAAGACGGAAAGATTGATGTAACAGATCTCAGCGTTATGGCTATACACCTTGCAGACAACATTCCGCTCGACAGCGAAACTGCAGAGGAAGCAGCGGACGTCGACAAAAACGGTAAATTCAATCTCGCCGATCTGGCAAGACTTCGTCAGTTCATTTCAAAAGTAATAGAAAAATTCTGACTACGCAACTAAGTAAAATTCTTACAGGATTCCGGCTAATTCCGGAATCCTGTTTTTTTATCAGATATATTTTTACAGTTTATCACGGAAAATATTTGATTATTTTTTCATATCATTGTATAATATATCTATAAAATCAAAAGGAGGAACTCAGAATGCTTCTAAACAAATACCCTCTTCATCCGGACTACAGAAAAATATCTCTTCTGAATTTTCCTGCATCTGTTTCACTTCTGCCGGCATTCAACTTCTGTCTGTCAGAAATAAACAAGCAGGAACACAGTACAAAATCAGTAAGAGTATACAGAAAACAAATAAACGGATACAGAGGGACACGCATAAATCTTTTAATTTACGAACCGTATAATCTCCCGGAAAATGCACCGTGTCTCATATACTATCACGGCGGCGGATTTATGTTCAAAGCCTCGACTCATCATTTTTCCACTGTCAGAACCTACGCACTTAAGACTGGATGCAAGGTAATATTTCCGGACTATTCAACCCTGCCGGAAACAGCATTTCCAACCCCTGTTGAAGAGTGTTACAAGACGTATATATGGGCAGTAAAGAACGCCGCTATCCTTGATATCAATCCGAAAAAAATAGCCGTTGCAGGAGACAGTGCCGGCGGAAATCTGGCTGCAGCGGTCACTCTTATGGCAAGAGACCGACACGCACCTTTGCCGTGTTTTCAGATGCTTATATACCCGGTTCTTGACAGAAGAATGAAAACTGATTCCATGAAAAAATACTATGACACTCCAATGTGGAACAGCGGACTCTCAATGATTATGTGGAAACTCTACCTTCGCCGGGAAGAATCCGGACACATGGAATATGCTTCCCCTTCGGAAGCAAAAGATCTAAGCGGACTTCCGCCGGCATATATAGAAACAGCCGAGTTTGACTGTCTGCATGACGAAGGAATATTATACGCTGAAAGGCTTAAAGAATCCGGAAATAAAGTTACCCTCAGAAACACAAAGGGAACTCCCCACGGATATGACTGTATACCGAATGCACATATCACCAGAACATGCATGAAACTCCGCATACTCCATCTTAAAAAAGCATTTGAGGAAGGAGAAAATGCATAATGGAAAACGAAATTCATGATATCATTGATACCAAATCAATAAAAAAAGAGCTCAGGAGAGACGCTAATGTAAATGCTGTTCTTCTGTTCATTTTCTGGCTGATATATTATGCGGCATCATTATTTCTCCCCGTCGCTGTAAAATTAATTGCTCCGGAAATGGATGAGTCAAACCTCAGCAGTCTTGCCACTCTTATTTTCTACATCATACTTTATCCGATAGGATTTCCTGTCATTTTCATTATCTTCCGTAAAATATCAAAAGGATATAAAGACCAGAAAATAATAAGCTGCTTCAGGAAGCCTCAGATGCCTGCCGGATGGGTTGCAAAGTGGATATTTCTTACCATAGGTGCAACATATGCCGCCGCATATATTTCCAGTTTTCTTGAAATGATATTCGAATTCATAACCGGAACAGATCTTAACGGACTGACCGGTGCACCTGAAAGCAACAAGCTCGGTATGATAACAACTCTCATATCTGCTCCTCTGTTCGCACCGATATTTGAAGAGCTCTTTTTCCGCGGAGTCCTTTACAGGAACGTTCAGAACTACGGAAAATGGAGCATGATGATTATCGGTGGTCTCACATTCGGAATCTGGCACGCAAACTATCCGCAGTTCCTGTTTGCAGCCGTCATGGGCGTTTTCTCATGTTTTCTTTTTGAAAAAACAAAATCAATAATCCCATCCATGATAGTTCACTTCATAGTAAACTGTATCGGTGCAACTATGCTTGTTTTAGTCTCAAAGCTAGGTCTGTCAGATACCAGCGAAATTGCAGACATGAGCTCTTCACTTTTCTTCGAGCATCCGTTTATCATGCTGGCAATAATGCTTGCCGGACTTACGATAATGGCAGTTCTGCTTCTCTGGTTTATCCTTATGATAATAGAAATAACCTGCCACAGTGACAGCTTCAGAATTTCCGGCCGTGAAACAACCGGAATTTCAGGTATATCAGCATTCTTTACGTATATGACAGCTCCGCTTATGATTATCGCCATGCTCGGCATGCTGGGACTTACAGTATTCCGCGCACTCGGCGGTCAGATATAAAAATATCCCCTCTGATTACAGAGGGGAACTTTTTTACTGTCAGGAAAGAAATCCGTCAATGCTTCTTATTCTTTCAGCAAGAAAAGCTGAACTTAATTCCTGTGTAACAGCAGAAGGATGCCAGTCAGCACCATATCCGTCACTTTCCTTCTGATTTGCGAAAAGAAAGCTCATTATTCTGTTATCTGACTCTGAAGCAAATTTTTCCTTTGCCTTCTCTATAGCGGGATATATTTCCGCACAGCCCATAATTCCCACAGTACATATAATACATGCTGTGGGATTTTTCTCTCTGACAAGGCAGAGAAAATCATAATATTTTTCTGAAAACTCTTCAGACCGGGCAGAAAAGTCGTATTTTACATACGTATAGTCATTTGTACCAAGATTTATTACTACAAAGTCATGTTTCTTTTTATTAAAAGCCCACGGTTTAGCGTATTCGGAAATTTTGGCTATACTTGTATAATAATCAGGCACAATGCTGTCAGCATCTTTTTCCCCGTTTTCAGTATATCCCGAAATAACGCCATGTCCGCTGTATGAAACCGCACTGTAATCAGCATCAAGGAGCTGTGCCGTCAGATAGGCGTAGGATTTCATAAAGTTTTCTGTTGAGGTAGCAAAGGACTCGTCACAAAATTCTGCCTCCACACCATAAGCACAGGTTATGGAATCCCCGATAAATTCTATGCTGTATTTTTTTGCAGGCACCGGAATCAGCGGATGCTTCGATTCTGAAACCACATTTATGGATTTTATGCCTACAGCACCATAATTCGCCTCGGAAAGATGTATAATTCTTACCCGCACCTTTTTCTCATCTTCTCCCCGGGAAATTTTTATCCTTTTCTCACAGCTGCTCATAAGCGAATCCTCAACAAGTATGTCTCCGGCAAATACCGCATATCTCGGACGGTACCGTTCCTCTGAATTTACCGATGAATCTCCGGCAAGAATTATCTCTGCCTCTGAAGCATAAAGAAAAAATTCTGCAGCAGAACCACTGTGTACAAGCCACGTTACCTTTCCGTCATCATATATCCTCCCTGTAAGTTTTACATTTTCGTCCACTGCCCTGTATGTTCTGAGATTTTTTTTCATTTTCAAACTATCGCTCCTGTTCCGTCATCTCATATAGTTATATTATAAACTATTTGATATATTTTTTCAATAATTATGGTTAACTTCACTTCGAATCAGAGAGATAAAAAAAATCTAAATTTTTTAAAAAAAAATTTTCGAAAAAGTGTTGACAAACTCATTTCTTTAGTGTATAATTAAGAAGCTGTCAAACGAACAGCAAACAAAACAGCAACGAGGCGTAACTCAGTTTGGTAGAGTGCTTGGTTTGGGACCAAGATGCCGCAGGTTCGACTCCTGTCGCCTCGATTCGATGCTGGTGTAGCTCAGTTGGTAGAGCAGCTGATTTGTAATCAGCAGGTCAGGGGTTCAAGTCCGTTCACCAGCTTCGTTTGTTTGTATGATCTTTGACTACTGTGCTGGTGTAGCTCAGTTGGTAGAGCAGCTGATTTGTAATCAGCAGGTCAGGGGTTCAAGTCCGTTCACCAGCTTCAACTAAATATGGAAGAGTTCCCGAGTGGCCAAAGGGGGCAGACTGTAAATCTGTTGCTTTCAGCTTCGATGGTTCGAATCCATCCTCTTCCACCAGTCATTTCCTGCATTTTTATGCAGGAAATTTTTTATGCACAAATTTTTTAGCATTATAATCATTAGTTTTTAAAACAGGAATAATTTTATAGCAACTTTCACTAAGAAACAAAAAGTTTTTTAGTCAGGTATACCAAATCGCCATTATTTCAGGAGGATTTATTTATGGTAAGAAACGACTTAAGAAATATCGCTATCATTGCCCACGTTGACCACGGCAAGACAACTCTCGTTGATGAAATGCTCAAGCAGGGCGGAGCATTCAGAGAAAACCAGTCTGTTGCGGAAAGAGTAATGGACAGCAACGATCTTGAAAAAGAACGAGGAATCACTATCCTTGCAAAAAACACATCAGTCTGCTATAACGGAACAAAGATTAATATCATAGATACTCCGGGACATGCTGACTTCGGTGGTGAGGTTGAACGTGTACTCAACATGGTAGACGGTGTCCTGCTTCTTGTTGACGCAGCAGAAGGTCCTATGCCTCAGACACGTTTCGTGCTCTCAAAGGCTCTTGAAATGGGGCACAAGATTATCATTGTTGTAAACAAGATAGACAAGCCTGATGCAAGACTTGACGAAATCGGCGATGAAGTTCTCGAACTTCTCCTTGATCTCGATGCCAGCGATGAGCAGCTCGAAAGTCCTGTCCTCTTCTGCTCAGGAAGAAGCGGTACAGCTTCGCTCAGCCAGTATGAACCAGGCAAAGATCTCACTCCGCTTTTTGACACTATCATTAACTATATCTCAGCTCCTGAAGGCGATGAAACCGCACCTCTCCAGATGCTCGTTTCCTCAATCGACTACAACGACTATGTAGGACGTATCGGTATCGGACGTATTCAGAGCGGTTCTGTAAAGGTTGGACAGAACGTTACCGTTGGCGACTATTTTGATTCCAAGAAACCTTACAATGCAAAGGTTGTAAGTGTTCTCCAGATTCAGGAACTTCAGAGAGTTCCTGTACAGGAAGCTACTGTAGGTGATATCGTATGGATAAGTGGTATTGAAAATATCACTATCGGTGATACAGTATGTGATGCTCAGTCAGAATTCAAAGCCCTCCCTGTTGCAAAGATTAGTGAACCTACCGTAGAGATGACATTTTCAGTAAACGACAGCCCGTTTGCCGGAAGAGAAGGCAAGTTTGTAACATCACGCCAGCTTCGTGACAGACTCTTCAAGGAACTCCTCAAAGATGTTTCACTCAGAGTCACGGAAACAGAAAACTCAGACTCATTCTCAGTATGCGGCCGTGGTGAAATGCACCTCTCAATCCTCATTGAAAATATGCGCCGTGAGGGATATGAACTCTCCGTTTCAACTCCAAGAGTTCTCTACAAGGAAATAGACGGTGAAAAATGCGAACCGATGGAACTTCTTGTGGTTGACGTACCTGAAGACTGTGTTGGCTCAGTAATGGAAAAGATGGGTACAAGAAAAGCAGAGATGCTCACTATGCATCCGCAGGGAAGCAGAATGCGTCTTGAATTCTCAGTTCCTGCACGCGGTCTCTTCGGCTACAAGAGCGAATTCCTTACAGACACCAAGGGTGAAGGAATCATGAGCAGTGTATTCAACGGATACGAACCATATAAGGGCGATATTCCAAGAAGAAAAACAGGTTCTCTCGTTTCATTCGAAACAGGTGAAGCTGTAACATACGGTCTTTACAATGCACAGGAAAGAGGCTCTCTCTTCATTGGTGCAGGCACACCGGTATACGAAGGAATGATTGTTGGTGTATCACCTAAGTCAGAAGACCTCGTTGTAAACGTATGTAAGAAAAAACATCTTTCAAACACACGTGCAAGCGGAAGCGATGATGCACTCAGACTTATTCCGCCAAGAAAGTTAAGTCTTGAAGAAAGCCTTGAATTCCTTGCTGATGACGAGCTCCTCGAGATAACACCAGATAACATCCGTATCAGAAAGAGAATTCTCTCAAATCAGATGCGTGCAAAGTCAAAAGCAAAGTCATAATTATAAATGAAAAAATCCGGAACCGCAGATAAACCGCGGCTCCGGATTTTTCATTTATTATATTTTAGTCAGAATCAGAATTAATCACATGTTTGATGCCATGTGTATTATTGAGTCAGCACACATCTCTATGCCGATTTTGGCACTGTTAAGGCACAGATCATAGTTGTCCTTTGCACCCCATTTCTGGCCTGTATTGAGGTTATAGTAAGTGGAGCGCTTCTTGTCATGTTTTCTGAGACTCTGGTAAACACTCTCCGGTGATTCACCGTATTCTTCGACAGCTCTCTTTGCACGCGATTCAGAATCTGCGTAGATAAACACATTGAGAACATCGTCACGTATATCCCAGTATGCTGTCTGCACATCTGCCCACTATAACACAAGGTCCCTGCTGTGCAAGTTTTTTTATCACTTCCCGCTCTTCTATATATATTCTGTCGTTTATAGGAAGTGTTGTACCCATGCTTAAATTACTCATAAGCGACATGCTGTAAAGCAGGCTGTTTGCCGCCGTTTCATCTGCATACTTAACATCTTCTGCGGACATATTCAGATTTTCTGCAGCCATATGAAGAATTTCCTTATTGTAAAAAGGAATTCCGAGTTTCTCTGATATCAGTTTACCAACGGCTCTTCCTCCGCTGGCATATTCTCTCCCGATAGTAATAATCTTGATTTTTCCCATTAGTCATTTCCACCTCTTTTAATAATATACTGTTATTATAGTATATTATCACTACTTTGTCAACAGAGAACAAGAAAAATATATTGATTTTCTATAAGATAGTCAAAAAAGCGATTCGGGAAATATGTGTTTTATCAGAATTCTGTAATTATAACGGACAACCATAACCGATATTTTTTACAAATCCTATAGATATGTATTTGTCAAACAGTGCCATCAGATCGGAACCCTCTTCAGCATCTTCGTTATAAACACCCTCAACCATGTATCTTTTTCCGCCGTCATACAGCTCCTCACATGTATAGTGATCTCTGTAAATGCAGCCTGAAGAAACAGTTCTGTCTCTTAAAATCCCTTTTAATTCATCTGGTCTGCATGTTGGAAAATTTATGTTCAGTATCTCTCCCGGTTTTGCTGAATAATCAACAGCTTCATCAAGTATTTTCTCAAGATACATATCGGTTATAATATATCCCTCACCTGTACCTTCGGAAAATGCAATCGCCGGTATTCCCTGAAAAACTGCCTCCATGGCTGCACCGACTGTACCTGAATACTGAATATCAGAACCTGCATTGTACCCGAAATTAATCCCCGAAAGAACCATATCCGGCTTTTCCGGCATAATACTCAGCACACCCAGCCTCACACAGTCGGCTGGTGTACCTGTAGTTGAAAATGCCCTTACTCCCTCAACTGGAAAATCTGATTCATATACATCTATGGAATTATGAAGATTGATACTGTGGGATGCACCGCTTCTCTGAAAATCCGGTGCAACAACCCAGACTTCTCCGTATTTCCGGGCAGCTTTTGCAAGTCTGATTATTCCTGATGCATTTATTCCGTCGTCATTTGATATAAGTATTTTTTTCATCTGTTTTCCCTCGCATTGTTTATTTTGGCCTATAAGAGCATAATAACAGATATTTTCGGAAAAATCAATATTTTCATTACGGAAAAAAATTTTTGATTTTTCACGATTTCCATGAAAACCATAGAAATTAAAACAAAATCAGTGAAAACATCCTCGAAAATATTAAAAAACCCTTTCATTAATGGTTTTACTTTCATACAAAAATATCTGCACCCATAAACATTAACCGGATTGAATCCGCATCACTTATGTGGTATAATAGTGGTGTAAACAGCATCTCTTTATTTGTCAGTTTATGTAATATTACCTGTTATTTACAGGAAACCTTGTGGAAATTGCAGTATTGTATTTATACTACATATATGTTAAAATATAGTAGCGACCACGAAATATTCAATTTGACCGTGAGGAAATATGACTATGAAAAACGACAACGACATGACAAAAAAGGATCATTTAACCAAAGCTTACATCGGAAATAATAAGATATTCGCTGATGTTGTAAACTACGCTGTTTACGACGGTGTACAGGTTATCACACCTGAGGTACTTGAAGACGGAAATACGGTTGCTACTTCGTACATCTACAAAGGTGATGACTTTAAACTCACTTTCGAAAGAACCCGTGATGTGAGAAAAATTGCAAGAAAAAACTCCGGAGACAAAACCTGCTACATGGTTTTTGGTGCTGAAAACCAGTCCCAGCTTCACTATGCTATGCCTGTTAAGGCTATGACGTATGATATTCTGGAGTACATCTGCCAGATTGAAAACCGTAAAAAGACTTTCAAAGCAATTTCAGAAGCGAAAAAAGCTGGCGAGGAACCACTTGAATCATCACCTGACAATGAGGAATTTCTTTCATCATGGAAAGCAGATGATGAACTCGTTCCGGTAGTCACTATAGTGATTAACTTCGGTGAGAAAAAGTGGGATGCTCCGGTTACTCTTCATGAGATGTTTGACAGAACCAAGAGAAAGTTTCAGAGGAACAGAGTCATCAGGGAGATGATTCCGGATTATAAATTCATCCTTATTGATCCGCATCAGATGAGTGAAGATGATTTTGAGCGTATGGATACTAATCTTAAGACTGTTCTCAAGGCTATTGCTTATGCAAGGGATAAAAATAAAATCGAGCTTCTGGAGAAGATTGACACTCCGCTGGACAGAATTGAATGGGAGATTATTAACAAGTATACTGGTATGAGTGTTGACGTACCTAAAGAGAAAGAGGTGAAGAAAATGAGTGAAGGACTTAAGAAGTATCTGGAAGAGCGTGAGGCTAAAGGTGAGGCTAAAGGCGAAAACAAGCTTAGTGCCTTAATCAATTCTCTTATTGATGCCGGAAGAAATGATGAAATACAAAAGGTTACATCAGATGCCGAATACCGTCAGAAACTGTACACAGAATTCGGAATTGAATAAGGTGTCGGTTTAAATTTACTTAACCTAAATAACACACATCCCACTGTTTCAGCATAATTGCTGTGCGGTGGGATGATTTTTTGTGAATATGATTTCTGTGCACCTCAGTACCAGTGAAAACATCCTCGAAAATATTAAAAACCCTCTTACTGATATTCATTATTTTCATACACTTAAACCAAAACGGGAGCACCTTCGATATATACGAAAGTACTCCCGCTTCTTCAACGAGTTTAAAAAAATTGTAAATGGTGCGGATAATGATTTAAAAAGCATCGCAAATAGTGCAAGTAATACCTTTAATAACATTGTAAATAGTGCAAATAATTATAAAATAAACTTGATAAACGGTACATGTTATGATATACTACCTATGATGCTGCCTTTTGGTGTAAATACAAACCCTACGATAAAGGATCTGGAAGATTTCATAAATTCAAGATGCATACCTGAAACAAGATTTGATCTTAAACAGATGTTAAAATTCTTTGATATACCGGCTTATGATCCATGGGATACAGTCAAGAGAAACCATGGTGCAGCATGAGAAGACTACGGATGGATACGCTACGGTGAGGAGGACACAACCACCTATGATGAAGTAAAAATACGTGATTGAACTGTCCCGTTCACTTAACGAAACGATTTCAGCATTTATAAAAGAAAGGAAATCATTATGCCGCATATATATTTTGCAAGACACGGACAGACTGTATGGAATGTAGAAAACAAAATCTGCGGAGCCACCGATATTGAACTGACCGAAAAGGGACACGAACAGGCGGAGCTTCTGGGAAAAAAGATACTTGAAGAAGGGATTAAGATAGATAAGATTCTTTATTCACCGCTTATCCGTGCAGCGGAAACTGCACGTCATATTTCGGAGATTACGGGTATCCCAATGGAATGTGAAGAAAGGCTGAAGGAGCAGTGCTTCGGAAAGTACGAGGGAACACCGCGGGACGGAGAAGAGTTTGCCGTGGCAAAGACATATTTTATCAACAGCTATGAGGACGGGGAGTCCATGCTCCGTCTGGCCCAGAGAATCTACAATCTGCTTGATGAGCTGAAAAATGACGAAAGAACATTTCTGCTGGTTGCACACAACGGTATTTCGAGAGTGATACAGTCGTATTTTTACGATATGACAAATGAAGAGTATGCAAAGTTCGGAGTAGGGAACTGCGAGATACTGAGGTTTGAGTACAGGTGAAAATGTGAACGAGTCCAATTGTGTTCACCAAAAAACAAAAATCTCCCTGCAGGCAGCGACGCAGGGAGATTTTTTCACAAGGCAATTTAATTCTGTTATAAAAGTTTTTCGTAATCCTGCGGAGTACACAACTCTTGCTATTGTTACAAGTTTTTCATCCTCGTTTACCCAGTAAAACATGATGTAATTGCGAACTATCAGCTTACGATATTCATGCTTCAACGGCTTAACAGGAATATACGCCGGGCACTTATACGGCATATATGTCAAATTTTCAGCAGACTCAGTCATTTCTTTCGCCAACCTGTCTGCTGCATCGTAATTTGCAAGCTTTATTCCGATATATTTTGCAATATCAACCATATCACGTCTGGCTATCGGTAAATACTCTATCCTATACATTATTCTTCCCTTGCCGCTGCTCTCATTGCACTGAGAATGTCCTTTGAAGAAAAGCGTTCTCCTGTTTCCTCAGCTTCTCTTTCGGCTTCGGCAAGCTTGAAATACACGTCACTTTCAAACTGCATATTCTCAAAAGCTTCCATGCTCATTACAACCATATCGCCGTAGCCGTTTTTTGTCAGAAAAACGGGTTGTGCAGTTTCGTGAACGGTTTTTGAAATATCAGCAAAATTGTTTCTTAAATCTGAAACCGGTCTTATCATATTCATGCTCATAAGTAATCGCCTCCTAAGCATATTTTATCGTAATTACGCTAAAATGTCAACAAGCTTTTTTGTCATTTTGGTAATCCGTCCTCCCCGTTACATATTGTATTATACCACATCACAGACAGAAAACCGCATACAGCGGTACTGTTTTTATTCTGTCTTCAAAGGCAAAGTTTTTAGCAGAAATTTTTACGGCGTATTCCGGAGAAAATTTCTGCATATATAGTTTCAGGCTTTTGGCTTTTGTATTGTCGGCGGATTTGACTTCAACCGGTATGAGGTGATTTTCACGCTGAATGATAAAATCTATTTCTGCTCCTCTGTCTGATTCCCAGTAATATGTGGAGTAGCCGTTTATTTTCAGTTGAATATTTACATAGTTTTCAGTCATGCCTCCTTTGAAGTCGTTTATTTCTTCTGACATGAAGAGTATATCATCCGGATTTATTTCCTTCCTGGCACCCAGAAGTCCCATATCAGATATATATATTTTAAACGAATCTATATCTCTGTAATTTTCCAGCGGTTTTTTTATCTGTTCGACCTTATAAACCTGCGATACAATTCCGGAAAGGCAAAGCCATTCTATCGCATTTTCAAACTCTGAAGCTCTGCCGCCTTTTTTTATCAGCTTGTACTGAAAACGTGTATTTTTCTTCGAAAGCTGAACTGTTATATTATCGTAAGCAAGCCTTGTCTTTTTAATCTCATTGAGATTGTTGTATTTGCTCATGTCATTCAGATAGCTCTGAAGTATATTGCTCTGAGTGTGTCTGACGAGAATCGTGTCTCTTGTCTGTGAATACTGCAAAACACATTCCGGCATTCCACCCGTTACAAGATACTGTCGGTACAGCTGCATTGCAGATTCGTGAAGTACCGAGGGCATAGGGATATTGTCTGCAAAGCATTTTTTTATTCTGTAAGCAAGCTCGTTCTCTCCCATTGCAAGTAAAAATTCCTCCATATCCATAGGATACATCGTTTTTATATCAACTTTACCCACCGGAAATGAAAATTCCGATCTGTTTACAGCAACTCCAAGAAGACTTCCTGCAACTATAATGTGATATTCAGGAGCCTCTTCACAGAAATATTTCAGACTTGTCAGTGCACGTTCACACAGCTGAATCTCGTCAAATATAATCAGAGTTTTTTCCTTTACTATCGTTTTACCGCATATATGCGAAAGCAAAGGAATAAGATACTGAGGACTGATATTTTCCGAAAAAATCTCTGAAAGGGAAGGACTGGTTTCAAAGTTAAAATACGCAACATTTTCGTAATTATTTCTACCGAATTCAAGGGAAGTATAAGTCTTCCCGACCTGCCTCGCACCCTGTATAATCAACGGTTTTCTGTATGGATCACTCTTCCACCTGTTGAGCTCTTCGGTTATTTTTCTGTACATCGTGCCACTTCCTTTCTGTTATAAAATTATCATATCAGATATTCATGTAAAAATCAATATATTTTTTAAAATCATTCGTGTATATTTACATTAATATTTTTTGAAAATTCACACTAAATCACATGAATAACATTCAATCCTAAAAAAACAACAGATTTCAGACCTAAGCTGAAATCTGTTGTTTTTGTTTAAAGCATTATTTTACTGCATAAATCTTACTTGTTTTCCTCAAAATAATTATAGCAAGGCATATACTTAAGCTTGAAAAGATTTCTCTCATGCATGGTATCAATCTTTTCCTTTGTTGAAGGATCAGGTTCAATGCCTTCACGGATATATCTGTCAAGTGTTTCGTACTTAAATCCGAGGTTGTCCTCGT
>SAMEA3663038__coassemble_118_pt1 | contig 32620 bp, 28 predicted proteins | sample SAMEA3663038__metabat2_low_PE_024 | metagenome-assembled genome bin SAMEA3663038 (sample SAMEA3663038) | pig gut metagenome | biome: pig gut; feature: pig-associated habitat; material: faeces | place: France | collected 2012
TTTATTATTATATCACGTCAAAATCAGTTTGTCAACACTTTTTTTGAATTTTTTTTATTTTTTTCGAAATTTTTTTAAAACAAAAATTGCCAGAAAAAAAAAGAGCCGAAACTCAGCTCTCTTCTTCTGACTCATTTTTTTCATCTGCAGTTTCCTGTATTACTGCTTTTATTCTGGATATCCAGTTATCTTCAACAACCATAACTGTAAATTCCACATCATCATACTTCACTGTCGGAGATTCTGACTCAGTAGGGATCCTCCCCAGCAAATCAACTATCATAGCATTCATAGTATCGTATTCGCGGGACTCAGGTTTTTTAGCATGAAGTACTGGAAGAACGTCCTCCGGATCAGCAGCGCCGGATATTATATATGAATTTTCAGAGATTTTTGTTATTTCCTGTTCCTCCTCATCATATTCATCCTGGATATTCCCTACAATCTCCTCAAGAATATCTTCCATAGTCACTATCCCGGCCGTTCCGCCATATTCGTCCACAAGAACAGCCATCTGAACTTTCTTCTTGGTCATTATCTCAAAAACTTCATTGCATTTGTTGGAAGCAGGTATGTAGAGTGCCTCCCTCATGAAATCAGTTATCACAAAATCATCAGGATTTTCGCATCCGACAAGGCAAAGAAAATCCTTTACATATATTATCCCGACTATTTTGTCTACCGATCCGTCATATACCGGCATTCTTGAAAAGCCTTTGTTAATCGCAAGATATATTATATCTCTTATCCTGTCATTAATATCGAGGCCAACAATATCGGTTCTGTGCGTCATAATCTCCGAAACTTTTACATCGCTGAACTCAAAGATATTGTTTATCATTTCTTTCTGACTTTCTTCTATTACCCCGGTTTCATTTCCGGCATCCACCATCATAAGAATTTCTTCCTCAGTAACAACATCCATCTTATCGCTTGATGAAAGTCCGAATATTCTGCAGAAAACGTATGAAATTGAATTTATCAGAAAAACCATCGGACTGAGAATAATCATAAGCGCCTTTATAAACGGAAACGCGCTGAGCGCAGCTTTTTCAGAAACATTTTTCTCGGCTATTCTTTTCGGAATAACATCAGCAGCAACCGAAACCAGAACTGTACCGGCAACAGCAGACACAATCCGCCATAAGTTCACATATGCTTTTTCAGGCAGTAACGCATCCAGCACACACACTGCAAGTACTCCTATACACATACCGGAAAAAATCCTGTGAACAGAAAATGTGTTGAGCATTGACGCTGGCATAGCGAGAAAATCTCTTAGCTTTTTGTATTTTTCATTTTCTTCCGCAAGTTCCTTTATTTTTGCATCATTAACCTCAACTATAATGTATTCGAGCGAAGTAAAAAAAGCTCTGATAATTGTCAATACAATCAGCAGTATAAGTAGTTGGCTCCCGTCGGGTGACATATATTTCTCCTTTCAATAACAAAAAAAGGTCTGAAACAGACCTTTGGAATAATTATATAAAAAAATAAAGCGGATTACGAGGCTCGAACTCGCTACCTCCACCTTGGCAAGGTGGCGCTCTACCAGATGAGCTAAATCCGCATACTATATAATGCCTCCGGACGGAATCGAACCATCGACACGGGGATTTTCAGTCCCCTGCTCTACCGACTGAGCTACAGAGGCATTGCTGTCTGTTTCCAGACGAGCGACCTGGATGAGGTTCGAACTCACGACCTCCGCCGTGACAGGGCGGCGTTCTAACCAGCTGAACTACCAGGCCAGGTTGGTGGGAACAATAGGGCTCGAACCTATGACCCTCTGCTTGTAAGGCAGATGCTCTCCCAGCTGAGCTATGCTCCCAACCTCGTCTCCATCGAGTTTGTTTTCTCTCTGACGACGATATTTATTATACTACATCGTAATCGATATGTCAACACTTTTTTAAAAATTTTTTTTAAAAATTTTCGCTTTGTAAGATTTGTTGTGTTTTTTTCGCCATTTGAGTATTATTTATAGGAATTTCAATCATGAGCAGCAGAGAAAAGACGCATAACTTCACTTCTAAGTCCCTGATTCTCAGGATTCATAAGTTCCGGATCCTCTGATATTATGCGTTCTGCATTTTCAGCAACAACAGACAACATATTCGAATCTGTAGCCAGATCTGCTATCTTCAGAGCCGGAAGACCATGCTGTCTGTTTCCGAAAAAGTCACCGGGACCTCTTAATTTCAGATCTTCCTCTGATATTCTGAATCCATCCGTAAGAGAACTTATTATCTTAAGGCGTTTCTTCACTTCTTCACTTCGATTGTCTGTAACAAGTATACAGTAACTCTTCTCAGAACCTCTTCCGACTCTTCCCCTGAGCTGATGGAGCTGTGAAAGACCGAATCTGTCTGAATTTTCTATCATCATCACTACTGCATTCGGGACATCAACTCCAACTTCAACAACAGTAGTTGATACAAGGATATCCACGCGGCCTTCCTTAAAGTCATTCATAACTTCGTCCTTCTCGGCAGAAGTCATCCTGCCATGAAGCAATCCAACCTTATAATCAGGAAAATGGTTAAGCTCGATATTTTCCTTGTATTCGACAGCAGATTTAAGGTCTGTTTCACTCTGTTCAATAACCGGACAGACAATATAAGCCTGTCTCCCCTCCTGAACATGCTTTCTTATAAATGCATATGCACGCTCTCGGTATCCTCCTGTAACAGCATAGGTTTCAACCGGCATCCTTCCCTTCGGAAGTTCATTTATTATGCTTATATCAAGATCACCGTATATCATCATGGCAAGGGTACGGGGAATAGGAGTCGCAGACATTACAAGCTTATGAGGTTTCTCTCCCTTCATGGCAAGGGCATTTCTCTGGGCAACACCGAAACGGTGCTGCTCATCAGTTATAACAAGTGCAAGTTTTCTGAAAACAACATCTTTCTGAATTACAGCATGCGTTCCTACAATCACATCATATTCGCCAAGCTCTATCGATGACTTAACTGCATTTTTCTGTCTGGCGGTCATGGAACCGGTGAGCAGACAAACTCTTATACCGAAAGGAGAAAGAAAACCGCTCAACGTTCTGAAGTGCTGACTGGCAAGTATTTCGGTGGGAGCCATAAGTGCGCACTGGCAGGAATTTTTCACAGCGAAATAACAGGCTGCGGCTGCAACAGCTGTTTTACCGCTTCCCACATCCCCCTGAAGAAGTCTGTTCATAGGTCTGCTACTGCACATATCCTTTACGATATCGTCAACGGAACGACTCTGTGCCCCCGTCATAGCGAACGGAAGTCCATCCCTGAATTCGTCTACGGATATCTTTTCGTCCATAACACACCCTGCTTTCGCATCAGAGTTACGGTGTCTGAGCATTCGCATTCCCAGCTGAAGGTTGAGCAGTTCATCAAATGCCAGTCTTCTCCTCGCCGCTCTCATGGCCTCAGCACTCTCCGGTACATGAATATTTTTCAGTGCATAGCCAAGGCTGCACAGTCCGTTTTCACGTATAATATAATCAGGCATAAACTCAAACGGTTCCGATTCAAAGATTCTGAGAGAATCAGCTATATTTGTCCTTACCATAGTATTGGTAAGTCCCGCAGTAAGATGATATACAGCCTTAAGAGTAACACCGGAACCGGCAGGAATATACTTAGGGGAATTTATTTCTCTTGAAAGCAGATTGCCTGTTACTTTCCCGTAGAAAATATAATCCTCACCTTCAGTAAGCGCATCGAAAGCATAAACATTGTTGTAAAAAATCACCGTAAACGGATTACGTCCGTCGTTGACTACAGCTTTGTAAAGAGCAAGTCCCTGTCTTATTTTCTGCTCAGGGAATTTTTTTACAATCGTACCGGCTACAACATTATTTTCATTAAGCGCAGCTTCATTTATCAGTACAGGACAGCTGTAATCTATATAGTTTCTCGGAATATGATAGAGAAGGTCAAAGGGAGTTGATATGCCTAATTTGCCGTACAGTTCCGCCCGCTTTTTAGCTACCCCCTTCAGAACTGTTATAGGTCTGAATAAATCAGTCATTGTGTTTCTCCTGCAGTCACTCTACTGAAATAATATAATAATAAACAGGCTGACCACCGTTTATAAGCATTACTTCTATCCTGTCATTAAGTTTCTGAGACAGTAGTTTCTGCATCTTCTCAGCATTTTCATCGGTAACATCAGCCCCGTAAATCAGAGTTACATAGGATGTATCACTGTTTATAAGCTTCTTCACCAGTCTGAGTACAACCTTGTTTATATCCTTATCAACATATGCGAGTTTACTGTTGTCAAGACCAATAATCTCTCCCTTTTTTATCTGCTTTCCGTCAAATTCAGTATCTCTTGCGGCAAATGTGACAAGACCTGTCGAAACCTTTTCAAAAGCCTTTGTCATGGCAAGCTTATTGTCCTTTACATCAGCGGACTCGTCAAAGGCAAGCATCGCTGCAATACCCTGAGGAATTGTTCTTGTCTGTAAAACGCATACTCCCCTGTCCGCAAACTTAACAGCCTGTTCAGCTGCCATAATTATATTTTTGTTATTCGGAAGGACAAATACAGTTTCCGCAGGTGTGCTGTAAATCGCATCAAGAATGTCATCCGTCGAAGGATTCATTGTCTGTCCGCCTGTTACAATACAGTCTGCTCCCAGATCTCTGAAGAGTGCTTCTACACCATGGCCCGCTGCAACAGCTGCAAAACCAAATTTCTTTTCAGGTTTCTTTTTCTCCGCAGCCCGCTTTTCAGTGCGGACACTTTCGGTTTTTCTTCCCTCGTGCTGAAGCTTCATATTTTCAATTTTAGGAAGATTTATAAAGCCGTATTCAAGAGCTTTTTCTATTACCCTGCCCGGATTGTTTGTATGAACATGTACCTTTATTATCTCGTCGTCATCGACAACAAGAACACAGTCACCTATAGTTTCAAGATACGCCCTGAGAAGAGCAGGGTCTTTTCCCTCTGATGATTTTGTTACAGTGCACTCCGTGCAGTATGTGAATTTTATATCCGCATCATCATGGTTATCAGCACTGATAACTGCAGAGGCTGCTTTTCCTGCATCGCTGCTCTCTGCTGTACCTCCGTTAAATATATCCAGCATAGCTTCAAAGACTATTACAAGTCCCTGCCCGCCGGCATCCACTACACCTGATTTTTTCAGTATTGGAAGCATTTCCGGGGTTTTTTCAAGTGCATCAGAAGCTGCATCACAGACTGCCTGCCAGAAAACTGATATTTCGTTTGTGGAATTGGAAGCCATCCGGGCTGCCTGAGAGGCAAGTCTTGCAACCGTAAGAATAGTTCCCTCAGCCGGCTTCATTACCGCCTTATAGGCTGCTTCCGTTCCGAGTTCAAGTGCATTTGAAAAATGAACACATTCGGCAGTTTCAAGGTCTTTGAAGCCTTTTGAAAGACCTCTGAATAATATTGAGAGTATAACTCCGGAATTTCCTCTTGCACCTCTGAGCATGGCTGAAGCTGCAGTATCAGCAGCCTTTGATACTGTAACATCGTCTCCCAGAAGAAGAAGCTCCTTCTTTGCTGCATTTATTGTCATGGACATATTTGTACCTGTATCCCCGTCAGGCACAGGATAAACGTTAAGTTCATCAACCTGGTGTCTGCATTTTTCAAGACGAACTGCTCCGTTAATTATCGCATCTCTTAAAAGTTTTCCGCTTATCACACTAATACTCCTTTACTCTGTAATATTGTCGACAAATATATTTACTGAATCGACCTCTGCTCCTGTTGCTTCTTCAACAGCATACCTTACCTTGTGTTTAAGACTTGCTGTCACAGCAGAAATATTTGTGCCGAACGTTACAGAAACATGAACATCAATAACAAGACGGTTATCCTTAACTCTGACATTCACGCCTTTTCCTGCCATGCTGTCTTTTTTTATAAATGAACATATGTCACTGATAAGTGAAACTGATTTCATGTCAGCGACGCCTACACAGCTGCTTACTGTACCGGTAATCAGATCTGTAAGATATCTGTTTGATATTGTTATTTTTCCGATATGATTTTCCCATGTTATCATATTTATCATTCCTTTATGAAATTTATTGTATTAAAACTGTTATCGGCAGATATATTTATAGCAAACGCAATAAATAAATTGCGTTTGCCGGTGCCGATTTGCACGGAGATGACGTAGTCATCGGATGTGCAAGGCAATAAAAATAAATTAATTATAGTGAAAGTCAAATTTATTTTGACGTTCACTATATTTAATCTCCTAATAAAATAAGTATTTGCTTAATTATATCATAAAAATTCAGGAAAAACAAGTTTGCTTCTTAGTTGACAGATTTTGAAGAAATATGTTATTATAGGCATATACTACTACGATTGGAGAAATAATTTTATAATGAACCTTCTGTTTATCGGTGATGTTGTCGGACGTTCGGGCTGTGACTTCATCCGCAGTAACCTTTACAGGATAAAAAAAGAATATGAAATTGATGTAACAATAGCTAACGGAGAAAATTCCGCACCGGGAAACGGAATAACAAAAGCCTCTGCAGACGAACTTACTGAATACGGTGTGGATATTATAACAACCGGGAACCATGCCTTCAGAAGAAAAGAATCAGCACAGATTTATGAACAGGAAAACATTCTGCGTCCCGCAAACTACCCGGAGGGCTGCGAAGGAAAGGGATATGGAATATACGACTTCGGTCGTTATCGTCTGGCTGTTATAAACCTTATGGGGACAGTATATATGGAGGCTCTGGATAATCCGTTTTCTGTTATAGACAATATTCTCCGTGAAACAGACACACCGAACATCATAGTGGATTTTCATGCCGAAGCAACTTCAGAAAAAAAGGCTATGGGACACTATCTCACAGGAAAAGTTACTGCCGTTCTTGGGACCCACACACATGTTCAGACCTCTGACGAAATCATACTTGGAGGTCATACAGGATATATAACAGATGTCGGCATGACAGGTCCGGAACTTTCCGTTCTCGGAGTATGCAGTGAAGATGCAGTAAGAAAACAAAAATACAAGACACCGGTTTATTTCAGAGAATCGGAAAATGATGCATTTCTTAATGCTGTAGTTTTACAGATTGATACTAAACTTGGCATATGCACTAAAATCAACAGGTTGATAATAAGATAATATTAACAAAAATTTCCCGTAAGTGTTGCAAATCACCTGCGGTTAATGTATAATGTACTTGCAACCAGGCGATATCTTTACACACTAATTAACGTTATTTTACTTAGGAGGTTTTCATTTTGGAAATTTTAAAAGTTTCATCGCATTCTTCGCCTAATTCCGTAGCTGGTGCAATAGCAGGTGTTATAAGAGAAAAGAAGGCTGTTGAAGTTCAGGCAGTCGGTGCAGGCGCTGCCAATCAGGCTATTAAAGCAATCGCAATCGCCCGCGGTTATCTTGCTCCTATAGGAGTTGACCTGATATGTGTTCCTGCCTTTACCAATATAGTAATTGACGGAGAAGAAAGAACAGCTATCAAACTTATCTGCGAACAGAGATAAATGCTTATACCGGGGGACTTTTTTCAGTCCCCTTTTTTTATTTTCCCGATACAGGGGCGCATAGTGAAACCTAAGGTGTTGACAATAAAGGAACCCCTGTGTTATACTTAAAAAACAGGGGAGTCTGCAGACAGTCTGAGAGGGAGATATGCTCTCCGACCCTTAACCTGATGCGGATAATGCCGCCGTAGGAAGTCATACTGATTTTTTCGGAGAGCAGCATCATTGCGCTGTTCTCCTTTTTTATTTTATACTGAAAGCAGGTATTTACATGACACAGATGGAATCAGCCAGAAAAGGCATATTAACCAATGAAATGAAAACCGTTGCATCAAAGGAACATATTTCTGAAGATAAACTCATGCAGCTTATCGCAGAGGGAAAAGTAATCATCCCATGCAACAGACTCCACAAATGTATATCACCAAACGGTGTCGGATCAGCACTTACAACCAAGATAAATGTAAATCTCGGAACTTCAAGAGACATGGCAAGCCTTGAGGAAGAAATGAAAAAAGTTCAGAAAGCAGTTGATCTCGGCGCTGAAGCTATAATGGATCTCAGTTCATACGGTGACACCAGAAAATTCAGAAAAATGCTTACTTCAGAATGTCCGGCTATGATAGGTACGGTCCCGATTTACGACGCTGTTGTTTACTATCATAAAGCACTTATGAAGATAACCTCTGATGAATGGATAGATATAGTGAGAATGCACGCAGAAGACGGTGTTGACTTTATGACAATTCACTGCGGTATCAACAAGGAAACTGCAGTTAAATTCAAAAGAAACAAACGACAGATGAATATCGTCTCAAGAGGCGGTTCGATTATCTTTGCATGGATGGAGATGACCGGAAATGAAAATCCTTTCTACGAAAGATTTGACGAGATTCTTGATATATGCCGTGAATATGACGTAACCCTCAGCCTCGGAGACGCATGCAGACCGGGAAGTATATTTGACGGAACCGATCCTGCACAGATAGAAGAACTTATCACTCTCGGCGAACTAACAAAAAGAGCCTGGAAAAAAGATGTTCAGGTTATGATTGAAGGACCGGGGCATATGCCGATGAACCAGATTGCTGCAAATATGGAAATACAGAAAACTCTCTGTCACGGAGCACCTTTCTATGTGCTCGGACCTATTGTAACCGATATTGCCCCGGGTTACGACCATATAACATCAGCTATAGGAGGTGCCATTGCAGCTCAGAACGGAGCAGCATTTCTCTGCTATGTTACTCCTGCCGAACACCTCCGCCTGCCGGATGCAGATGACGTAAAGGAAGGAATAATAGCAGCAAGAATAGCAGCACACGCAGCCGATATTGCAAAGGGTATTCCTCACGCTGCTGACTGGGATATGAAGATGGACAAGGCGCGCCATGACCTCGACTGGGAGAAAATGTTTGAAACAGCGATTGATCCTGAAAAGGCGCGTGCATACAGAAATTCATCAAAGCCGCAGAAAGAGGATACATGCAGCATGTGCGGCAACTTCTGTGCCGTAAAAAATATGAACAGAATTCTTGACGGCGAAAACATCTCGATATTTGATGAGTAATACGGTGAATCTATGTACGATATCAGAAAAATGATGCAGCTCTACGCTGTTACTGACCGTTCCTGGACAGGTGAACAAAATCTGTACGAACAAGTGGAAGCCGCACTCAAAGGCGGAATCACCTGTCTTCAGCTAAGAGAAAAAAATCTGGACAGAGAGAGTTTTACAAAAGAAGCTCTGGAGATAAAATCACTCTGTATAAAATACAATGTCCCACTTATAATAAACGATGATCCCTACGTTGCTGTTAAGTCAGGAGCAGACGGGGTTCATATAGGTCAGAAGGACATGAGCATTGAAGAGGCAAGAAAAATAACCGGAAACTCACTTATAATAGGCGTAACTGCCGCCTCCCCCGAACTCGCTGTAAAAGCAGAAATGAACGGTGCAGACTATATCGGTTCAGGTGCAGTATTCGGAAGCACTACCAAAAGTGATGCCAAGCCGCTTTCGCATGATGTTCTGAAAAAAATCTGTTCATCTGTAAAGATTCCCGTAGTGGCAATAGGCGGGATAAACCGTGAAAATATGATTGAGCTTTCAGGAACCGGTATAGCCGGTACAGCCCTTGTATCGGCAGTTTTTGCTGCAGAAAATATAGAGGAAGAATGCAGGTATCTGCTTGAACTATCTGAAAAAATAACAGGTGAAAGGAAGCTTTAATATGAAAAAAGTTTTATCAATAGCCGGCTCAGACTGCAGCGGCGGAGCCGGAATACAGGCGGACATAAAAACAATATCTGCTCACGGAATGTATGCAATGAGTGCTGTAACTGCACTGACTGCACAGAACACAACCGGTGTAAGCGGAATATACAGTGTAACTCCGGAATTTGTAACCATGCAGCTTGACAGCATTTTTTCAGATATTTTCCCGGACAGTATAAAAACGGGAATGCTTTTCAGTGCGGAAATTATTTCAGCAGTTGCCTCTTCCTTAAAAAAACACAATGCATCACGAATAGTTATTGATCCGGTAATGGTTTCGACAAGCGGAAGTACTCTGCTTGAGGAAAAAGCAGTCGGTGCAATGGTAAGAGAACTTTTCCCGATTGCATCACTTATCACACCCAATATTCCTGAAGCCGAAATACTCTGCGGTATCGAAATAATGTGTGTTGATGATATGATAAAAGCAGCTGAAATTCTTTCAGGCAAAACCGGAACAGCTGTACTGGTAAAAGGCGGACACAGTATTTCAGACGCAACCGACGTACTTTTTGAAAACGGACAGATATCATATTTCTGTTCCGAACGTATAGACAATCCTAACACTCACGGAACAGGATGCACACTTTCCTCGGCAATCGCCTGCGGTCTTGCAGACGGAAAAACACTGAGCGAAAGCATAAGCAGTGCCAAGGAATACATCACAGGTGCCCTTCGCGCACAGCTTCGTCTCGGCTCCGGATCTGGACCTTTAAATCACATGTTCAGGATGGGGTAACTATATTTTTCTAAATCTATTGATTTTATCATTATATCGTGGTATAATAAAAACGTATTATAATATTTTTAGTAAGGAGGTATAACATGTCTGTCGCAGAGATAGTTATGGGAATCATTCTTCTTCTTTGCTGCCTGGTACTTATTATTCTTTGTCTCAGCCAGGACAGTAAGGCTCAGAACAGTATGACTTCTGCCATCACAGGAGCTTCTTCAGATTCATTCTACGGAAAGAACGAAGGCAGAACAAAGGAAGCAAAACTGATTAAAGCTACTAAGTACAGTCTTATTTTATTTTTCGTACTTACACTGGCTATAAATTTAGTACCGCGTTTTCTTAACAAATAAATGTATTTTTATCCTGCTTGCTGGTAATACGTCTTCTGCAAATTTATAAAGAAGTCTTACCTGTATGCAGGATTTTTTTATCCGTGAAAGGAGCAGATAAAATGGCAGGAACCAAACATTCAGTAAACTATTACAAAAACAAAATTCTTCTCGTTCTCAACCAGGCGGGGAAAAAGCCGCTTACACGAAATGACATAATAGCTAAATCAAAATGCAGAAAAAGTGAAAGTGACATCTTCAAAAACGCTCTGGACGAATTAAGAAACGAAGGGCTTATTTTTGACCAGAAAAAAGGATACGTGCTCTGCTCACGCATGGGATATTTTAAGGCAACGGTAAAAAGAATTACAAAAACATTCGGATTCATCGAAAAAGATGAAGACAAAACAGAAGTTTTTATTCCGGGAAAATTTCTTATGGGTTCAATGCCAGGAGACAAGGTACTCGCAGCTCTTATTCCTTCAAGAACAGGAAAACCGGAAGGTGAAGTCCTCTCCGTACTTGAACAGACAGCAGCCACCATAACAGGTGTGCTTCAGCAGGAATACAGTGAACTTTTCATAGTCCCGGATATTATGTCAAAAACTGCTGTCAGAGTAGTTGAAAACAAATGCGGAGCAAAGCCGGGAGACAAGATTATTGCTGAGATAATCTCAAGAGGCACTAGCCACTCCGCACACAAAGCAGCTGTTATCTCCACGTTCGGAAGTTCCGAAAAAGCAAGCAGCTGTGCAATGGCAGTTCTCCGGACAAGCGGTATATCAATAGAATTTCCTGAAGATACTGCTGCAGAAGCAAAAAAACTTTCAGATAAAGGCATTAGTGCAGAAGATATCAGGGACAGACTTGATCTGAGAAATGAAAAGATTTTCACTATAGACAGTGCCGAATCAAAGGATCTTGACGATGCCATATCGATAGAAAAAACCTCAGGAGGATACCGTCTCGGCGTTCACATTGCCGATGTTTCAAACTATGTAAAGCCTAACTCACCACTTGACAGGGAAGCTCTTGTAAGAGGAACGAGCGTTTACTATGCAGACAGGGTTATTCCTATGCTGCCAAAAGAACTTTCCAACGGAATCTGCTCTCTCAATCCTGATGAAGACCGTCTCGCATTTTCATGCCTTATAGACCTTGACAGTGAAGCGAAAATAACCGGATACAAATTCAGCAAAACTGTTATCCGTTCCGCTGTAAAAGGCGTTTACAAAGAAATAAACCGAATTCTCAGCGGCAGTGCAGATGAAGAAATAATTCAGAAGTATGATGCTGTTAAGGAAAATATATTTCTGATGAATGAACTCGCAGACATTCTTATTGAAAACCGTGACAAACGCGGTGCTCCTTCGCTTGAGACAACAGAGAGCAAACTTATAATAGACGAAACTGACACCTGTGTTGATGTTATTCCGAGAACACGCGGAAAAAGTGAGATGATAATAGAGGAATTCATGCTGCTTGCAAACCAGTGTGCAGCCAACCTTGCCAGAACATCAAAAATTCCTTTTGTATACCGTATTCACGAAGATCCTTCACTCGAAAAGATTGCAGATATGAAAGATTTTCTTACACGCATGAACATCGAATACCCGCACTTCTCATCGGTAAAGCCGGGACATTTTGCCGAGATACTGAAAAACAACAGAGACAGTGAAAAATTCCCTGTTATAAACAACATCCTGCTGCGTTCAATGGCAAAGGCAAAGTACGCACCGGATCCGGTGGGACATTTCGGACTTGCACTTGAGGACTACTCACATTTCACTTCTCCTATCAGACGTTATCCTGACCTTGCAATCCACCGCATACTTTCCGATGTAATTTCAGGTGCAGACCAGCAGTGGCTTACCAAACGCTATCAGTCATTTGCAGCCAGCGCATCTGAGAGAGCAACAGCCACCGAAATCACTGCAGTAAAGATAGAGCGTGACTGTGAAGCCTGCTACATGGCTGAGTTTATGAAAAGTCATCTCGGTGATGAATTTGACGGAATTATCTCATCAGTAACCGACTTTGGTTTCTATGTTGAACTTGAAAACACCGTCGAGGGACTTGTTCACATAAACACACTTGAAGATGACACCTACGAATATGACGGCCTCGTTTCCCTTAAAGGCGAACGCTCCGGAAAAACATTCGCCCTCGGTGACAAAGTCAGAGTACAATGTACAGCAGCAAATGTAAACAGCGGGAATATTGATTTTCGTATTGTATAACAAACAGCCCGGATATGAAGAAATCTTCTTTAAATCCGGGCTGTAAAATTATAGTAAACGCAAAAATCTTACATTTTATTTTAGATCAGTCTGTTTTACTCTATTGACAAATAGATTTTTTTGTTGTATAATTAAATAGTTACCTCGTGCTGTCTTAGCTCAGCAGGCAGAGCACTTCCTTGGTAAGGAAGAGGTCGGCGGTTCGAACCCGCTAGACAGCTTTATTTCAGATCCGTTTGCATTTGCAGACGGATTTTTTGTTTTTTTAACTCACCTCTGCCTTTAAGCATATTTTCCGTATAAAGCTGAAAATCACCTGCTTATAATTCTCCCATCAGTTGAAATAATATCAACAGTAACCGGAATATCCTTGCCTGATATTTCTGCTGCTTTACTTACGTCGGCAAAAGTGCCATATCAAGTGAACTGAATAAAAAAATCTCTGTGCACAAAGAAATGTACACAGAGAATATTTTTGTTAAGCACCCTCTCGCTTAGCTCTTTCAAGCCATGCTCCTGCAAGATCAAGAGCATCATAGAGGCCGTTCTTTTCACTTGTCTTCTTTATAGCGTCCACAGGATTGAGCTTTTCATCCGTCGACATAAGATAAACCTTCACCTTGTCTGCAACGTCCATATTTCCGGCTTTCTGTTTTGATAATACCTGTATCATAGTTACATAGTCATCAGTCATATTTCCGTAATACAGCACATCTCCGCATCTTACAAGCTGGAGTCCCTTGTAAGTAAAAAATTTCATTTTATCCTGTGTTGTCTCATTCATAAATGATTCCCCTTTCTCTACTGCGGTAAACGCATTCTGAATATTATTATAACACAACTTTTAACATTTGGCAAGTCGCACAAATACTTTTTTTCAGAGCAAATATATTTTATAATTTTTTACGCAGAAATATATCATATTTTGATGATACACAGTATACCGCTTACCAGTTTGTAACGAAATCAGTATCACCACTGATATTTGCAATATTAGGGAGAAGAGCCTTTTCAACAAATGATGAACGGCACTTGAAACATGTTTCCCCGTTTTTCTTTATGATTACTTTTCTGTTTTCGGCTTCATAAAATTCAATGGTTTCGGCCGGCTTTCCGTTATTGTATGTCAGTTTACAGGATACAAGAAGAGAGCCTATACCTTCATCAGATGTGCATATTTCCTCTGCTGGTGCCTTTATAAGTGCCTGATAGAAGGACTTGTATCTCTCTGTATCAAATTCCTTTCCGTCAAGCTTCACCTTGTAGCTGTCTGCGTCACTGCCCTCAAAATCAAATTTATGACTCAGGCTTCCGGCATTTATCTCAAGCCCCTTAAGGTCGTAGATGTATGAACCGAAAACAAGCATGGACATCGCATCTTCAGGTTTCATTGTAACCCACGGAACATCTTCGGCATTGAATTTCCACAGAATATCCGTTCCCTCAAAGTATCCGATATATCCCGGAAGTGTATCCTCAGAACTGCTGTATTCTATACCTGTCTTAAGAACATATTCACTGCCGTCCTCAAGTGTCATGGTAACTGTACACGAAGGAGTGTCTATTCCTGAAAATGAAAGTTCCTCTTCAGACGGTGATACACTCAGTACACTGGCTGCATTAAGCCCGAAAATTCCATGAGTATAGTTTACTGACTTGCTGACATCAAGATATGAATTTACCGGAGAAGTCATAACATGTGTTGCTGTTGTACCGCCTGACTCATTTTCACCTGTGTACTCAAAAATTATCGGTTTCTCAAGGTCAGGTCGCTCGACTTTAAGCGTCTTCACTATCACACTCTCATCTTCCGCCGGTTCCTCAAGAACTGTACGGGATACAAAGTATTCCTTTTCATAAAGATAAGACTTTACAAATGATGATGTAACAGAATAAACTGTATCCGAATCCTTAAGTTTCACATAGACATATCCGCCCGGAGTATCGTTTCCGACAAGAAGCGTTACCGTCTGTTTGCTTTCACCGTCAAATGTTATTACTGCAGTGGCAGCAGGTTCCGCAAGACCAAACCTTGCAGGATCTGAACAGTTTTCTTCTATTACAGTAACTGCATCAAGAGAAGCCGCATTAGGTGCGAAATTTGAAAGAACGGAATCATCGGTTTTGATATTTTCAAGACCTTCCACTGCAAATTTGCTGCCCGTATCACCTGATGCAGCGGCGGTTCTTTTAATTGTAAAACCGCCGTTATCATTGGTTACTTCTATTGATTTTATATCATCTGCATTTCCGCTGTATATGGCTTTTTCTTCAGTTTCCGAACTCACTGATGATTCCCCGGAACTGTCATTTTTAGGTTCTGTAAGTTTCATAGCTGCAACACCGCCGCCAAGCAGCGCCAATACAGCAACACCTGCAATAAGTCCCTTAACTCCGCTGCTCATCGGTTTCGTCTCCTTAAGAATACTGTAACACCAATTACTGCAACTGCAAGCGGAATTATAATCTGAACAAGAAGTACAACTACTCTTACAGCCTGTTCCGTAATATTAAGTGATTCAACAATCATGCTCTTTGAAAGGATTGTCATGCCTGAATCCTTGCCTGTGTACCTGTTAAGGACATTTACTGCAAACTCCTGGTTGTTAAGAGCATTTGTGCTTGTAATATAATAGTCAAGTGCAAATGCCGAACCACATACAAGCACGTTGCTTGAAATCTGTTCAGCGCCTTCATACTTGTGTTTGCTTCCTCTTACAAATACATTCTGTTCTGACTGAGGAAGGTCGCCTACGTTATCATTTGTTGTATCCTCTGTAATTACAACTGAAGTTTCAGATGTTTTGAGAATTACCTCTGTTTCTCTGTCATCGGCTGTTTCAAAAGTAAGTTCAAGAGGTCTCGCCATAGGCATTGCTATAGGAAGATCAGCTGATTTTACAAGAGTCTCATTTCCTTCTGTAAGTTTTGCCTGAGGTACTGCATAGTAGTTCTGAAGACCTGCTATACCAACCTTCAGCATCTCTGATCCGTTTACATTACTTACATATCCGGAACCTGCCTTAATTCCCCATTCTTCAAGGAAGGCATCAAGGTTAGGTGTTTCTCTCTGGTCAAAGTTTGCAAAGTAGAGGAGGTTTTTGCCGAGATTTCCGTCATTGTAAAGGAATGTATCAAGCTTCTCTGTTACCGTTTCTGTAAGATCTGAATATGGTGCGGCAAGGACTGCTACGGAATAATCCGAACTTATGTCCTGAGTAAGCGGATCAACTGTTTCAACAGTATATCCGTTATTTTCGAATACGGCTGAAAGCTGTGAAATTGAATTTTGGACAGCATCACTCTGCTGACATGTGAGCATAGCAATCTTAGGAGGATTCGGGTCGGCAACAAACATAATTGCTGATGTTAGTTTTTCTTCAGCGGTTATTGCCTTGATTGTCTGTTCATATGTCTGGTAGTTTGTTTCTACTTCATAGAGGTCTGACATAGCAAGAACCTTGATTCTTCCGTTGCAGAAAACGACGATATTTGCCCTTGTGATAGAGTCGGAAGTATATGTTGAATACTTTGTAACTATCTCAGGATTCTTTTCAATATCATAGTAGGAAACAGTTATCTTATCACTGTTCTGAGCATATTTTTCCATTACTTCTTTAACAAGCTTATAGTACTTGCTTCCGTTGTCGAGAGTTTCCTCGTCTGTCATAACAGCAATTTCGATATTCTCCTCAAGAGTACCAAGATAATCGATAGTCTGGTCCGATATCTCAAAGAGCTGTTCCTTTGTAGTATCTATCTTAAGACCAAATCTGTCTGTAAGCTGTGATGCAAGTACGTTTAAAAGTACAACTGCAGCTATAAATACAACAGTTATAGCTGTTGCAAGCGTACCGTATTTGAATTTTCTTTTGTTGAAAGTTCTTTTTTCTTTCTTAACTTTCTCTTTTTTGGTTTTCTTTGGCTTTTCAGCCGCATCAGTATTTTTTATTTCTTTTTCTTCTTTACTCATTTTTTTACCTCCTCTTAGCTCCAGCGACGCTTTTCAAATACTCTTACTGAAAGGAAATTGAACACTACAGCGACACTTATGAAGAAGAGTACGCTGGAAAGATTGAAGAGTCCTGTTACAAATTCATTGTATCTTGAGTAGAATGAAAGAGTCTTCAGGATGTTTGCTATAAATTCAACCTTTATTGACGCTGCAATCGAATCCATAAGATAGAGTATAAGAAGTGAAAGGAATCCGAGTATTGCAGAAATAATCTGGTTTTCAGTAAGTGATGAAACAAAGAGTGAAACTGCTATAAATGCAGCTCCAAGGAAAAACAGTGCAACAAAATTTGAAAGAACTGTCGCCCATACTACTCCGCCGAAAAATTCTATTATAAGTGCAAATAAAAGAAATATTGAGATTCCTATTGTATAAAGTGCAAGTGCTGCAAAGTATTTGCCGAGAACCATAGAGGTAATACTGATCGGAGCAGTAAGAAGTCCCTGTTCTGTTCTCTGTCTCTTTTCTTCAGAAAAAAGTTTCATGGTCATAAGCGGAATAAGGAAAATAAGGAAGAGAAATACCGATCCGAATGTTCCTGAAAGATCCGTTGTTCCATATGCTATCGTAGAGTTTACAAAGAAAAATCCTGCAATCTCAAAAAAGACACCAAGAAAAATATAAGCAATGGCTGAGCTGAAAAATGCTCCCATTTCACGTCTGAATATTGCGCCCATTATTTTTCATCTCCTTCTTTATTTTCTTCGCCTTCAGAAGCATCATTTTGCTTTTCTGCTTCCTCAGCCTTAGCCTTGCGCTCTGCATCGATTCCCTCAAGAACTGTTCTGAGTTCCTCAGCGGCAGCGTCAATCTTTTCATTTGCTTCAACTACTTTTGCAACGTTCTTCTCCTGATTTTCAGTAAGAGCCTGCCGCATTTCGTGTTCGCCTGTAACTATCTTAAGGAACACGTCCTCAAGTGTAAGCATATTTGGCTGAAGCATAAGGAGATACCATCCTCTTTCCATTATGAGTTTGTTAAGCGGCTTTCTGATATCCACACCAGGCTTTGCCTCAATCTCATAGTCGTAGATGTTTTCGCCGCGCTGCATATCAGCAAGTACTGATACAACATCAGGGAGTCCGCGTATTGCCTTGTACACTTCCTCCCTCGGCCCTTCAATCTGAGCAATCATTCTGTGATCATTGGTCATGCTCTTTGAAAGTTCATCCGCTGTTCCGTCTGCAACAAGTGTGCCTTTGTTAATGATAACAATGCGGTCACATACAGCCTGAATCTCTGAAAGAATGTGTGAAGAAAGAATAACTGTGTGGTTCTTGCCGAGACGCTTGATAAGACTTCTTATCTCTATAATCTGCTTAGGGTCAAGACCAACTGTCGGTTCATCAAGAATGAGAACAGGCGGATTTCCTATAAGAGCCTGTGCAAGTCCGACACGCTGCTTGTAACCTTTTGAAAGATTCTTGATTATTCTGTCCTTAACATCTGTAATCTTAACCAGGTCACATACATCCTGGATATGCTTGCTTCTTGGAAGTTTGCATTTCTTCAGGTCATATACGAAGTTAAGATATCCGCTGACTGTCATATCAACATAGATAGGCGGAATTTCCGGAAGATAACCGATATATGACTTGGCTTTCTTAGGATTTTCCATGATATCAACACCGTTTATAACAGCCTGCCCTGAAGTCGAGGAAATATAGCCGGTAATCATATTCATGGTAGTTGACTTTCCGGCACCGTTAGGTCCCAGAAATCCAAGTATCTCGCCGTCTTTTACTTCAAATGAAATATCATTGACAGCTTTTTTGTCTCCATAGTGTTTGCATAAATTTTTTACTTCAATCACTTGGATGTCCTCCTTTTAAACATATATATAGCCCCGTTTAGTGCAAATAAACGGAGCATCTTTACTTTGCTTTACAATTTTATCAGATATATGTGATAATAGCATGATAATTATATAATAAAATAAACCGGCAGCGAAAAAAACACTGCCGGCAAATGCACAAAGCCCTGCTGCGAATTATTCTTCCTCTGTCTGTGCAAACTGACTCGGATGTCTCTTAAAGAAATCAACCCTCGGTTCAAGAAACTTAAGTCTGTGGTCTTCACCATCAGTAAAATCTGCCATTGTGTCAAATATTCTGTCCCAGCTCCAGAAACTTTCATCAAGCTGAAGGTACTCAAGAATCATCTCTGTACCTCTTGGTGCCATAGGATGAAGGAGGACTGAAGCTGTTCTTATCATGTGGAATACATTGACAAGAGTTTTTCTTCTGAGTTCATCATCATCTTTCTTATCAGCATCACCAAGGTTCTTTACCATGTACTTGCTTGCTTTTCTGATATATGTGTCAAGTACATAAGTAGCCTGATGAAATTCAAATCTGTACATAAAACGCTCATAGTCAAGAACCGCCTTCTTTGCAGTTTCAAGTACATCAGCATCAACTTCACCAACAGGCATCATGCCGTCATACTGTTTCTGAACAGTATAGAAACATGTGCGGATAATTCTGTTGAATACGTTTGAAAGAAGAAAACCGTCCTTGAGTACCGGATCTGCCTCATCAGGTTTTGCATCCGGATTAAGAGGTTTCGGCTGAAAACTTACACTTCTCTGACCAAGTCCGAGACCGAGGTAGTGCATTCTGAGCTGTTCAGCTGTATAGTAGTCAAGAAGCTCGTCTGCCATAGGAGGCTTTACAGCACCACTGCTGCTTGCCTTCTTGTCAAGGAAAAGAATATGGTTGTTTGCCATAAGTATCGGAAGCTGAAGTTCACCGTCATCAGGATCGGACTTAAGTCCGTCCTTACCCTGTGAAGCGATAGCCATTGCCATTTCCGCAATACCGTAAAAATAAATATTGTCCTGTCCGATAAACTGATATACCTGTGAATCCTTCGAACACCAGAACTTCTTCCAGTCCTCTCTGTCCTTTCCTGTCTGTTCAAGATATGCTTCAGTAAATGAAATCGGTGCCCAGAGTGATTCAGGCCATACCCAGACTGTAAGCCCTTTTTCTCCTTCAAGAACCGGTGCAGGAACGCCCCATTCAATATTACCCGTAAGTCTGAACGGAACAAGAGTCTTTCCTGTTCTGTATCTGATACCTGCATCTGTAAGTACTCTGCAGGCCTCATCGCAGTCATGCAGCCTGTTAAACACAATTGTAAACGAAGGCTTCTTTGGCTCTTCAAGATATTCGTGTTCAGGCATATTATCCTTTAAGCTCTCGTATTTTTCAAGAAACTCTTTCTTGATATAGATAACCGGTGGCTTAAGAAATTCATCAATAGTCTTTACAACAAGAGGTCTGACATTTTTCTGTCTTTTTATTCTGTCAATATATTCCTTTAAAAGATCGTTGAATTCAGTAAGGTTGAAGTACCAGTTTACAACGTCCTTCATTACAGGAGTGTCACCTGTAAGTGTACTCTTAGGATCGATAAGATTTTCAGGCATGTACTGATGTCCGAGATCACATTCGTCTGCATATCCCTTTTCTGAGCAGCAGCCTTCAACCGGACATTTTCCCACAACCTGACGACCGTTTAAAAATACTCCCGCCTTCTCGTCAAAAAACTGCCTGGTTGTAATTTTTGAGAGATGACCATTCTCATAGAGTTTCTTTATTACATTTTCAGAAACCTCGTTGTGAATCTCTGCAGCACGGCCAAGTCCGGAAGCGGCAAAGAGGTTTGTACTTATATCGTAGTCTTCAAGAGTTTTCTTCTGTTTAAGGTGATTTCTTTCAACAAAGTCCCTGATTGTTCCGTCAAATTCACCTGATTCCACAAGCTTTCTGTAACTTTCAGCAATAGGTGAACCATAACAGTCCGTACCAGAAACAAAGATTACGTTGTCTTTTCCTATTCTGTCTCTTAAAAATCTCGCATAAACATCGGCAAATACGAAAACACCGCCTATATGTCCAAAATGAAGAGTCTTGTTTCCGTAAGGCATACCGCCTGTTATAACGGCTCTTTTCGGGAACTCAGGTCTTTCCTGATATTTTTTATTCTTATAATCTTCCATAACTTTTCCTCCGGATTATCTGCCAAGATATTCTGATGCTCTGTCAAGACGATTCATGCAGCTGTCTTTTCCAAGTATCTGCATAATAGTCCAGAGATCAGGAGTATTCTTTCTGCCCGTAACAGCAACTCTGATAATCTCGGCTACATGACTTACATTCCCCTTGTACTTGTCAGGTTCCTGTTTGTACGCCTTCATATCTGAAGCATATCCGAATTTGTCAGCAATAGCCTTGAGCTTGCTGAACCATGCTGATGAATCATCATTATAGTCATAAGTGTTTTTAAATTCAGTGATAATCTCCCTCATATCCTCATACTTTTCAAATTCATAATCCGGTGCAAAGATATCATCAAAGAAATATGAAAGAAGTTCAAACATCTGAACACAGTTTATAAAATCCTTACGTCTTCTCTTCTGTCCTACTCCCATGCACAGATCCATGATTCTTCCCGTCTTTTCCGGATCACCGAAGTATACAGGAACTGATTCAGGCTTGTACTCCTTCATCCAGCTGTAAAAATAATCGTAAACCTCTTCCCTGTCCTTTGCAGAAATAATATTTCCGCTGATATCATCAAGCTTCTGAAGATCGAAGAGAATACCTGAAACTCCCATCTTCTTAAGTGAGAAATTAAATTCTTCAAGCGGTACGCCAGGGTTCTTCTGATACCATTCCTCAAAATTTGAGTTAAGTATTGTCATAAGATAAACTCTTACAGCCTCCGGATGATAACCCAGTTCTCTGTAGTATCCAAGCGAAAGTTCAGGGTCTTTTCTCTTTGAGAGTTTTCTCTTCTTTCCGTCTTCAATCTTCATAAGCTGTGCTGTATGAGCATACTTAGGTCTTCTGAATCCGAGGACGTTAAAGAGTTCAACATGAACCGGAACTGAAGGAAGCCATTCACAACCACGGATAACTGTTGTTGTTCTCATAAGATGATCGTCAACAGCATGTGCAAAGTGATATGTCGGAATTCCGTCAGACTTAAGAATAACAACATCCATTATATTCTCAGGAAGTGATATCTCGCCCATAATTTCGTCTCTGAACTTAATAGTATTTCCCGGTGTACCCTGTGAACGGAGACGCATGCTGTAAGGCATTCCGCTCTTTATCTTTTCAGCCGCTTCCTCACAGCTGAGACAGCGGCACTTTGCATATTTGCCGTAGTAACCGATATCGTCAACCTTGTTGTCTGTCTGTTCCTTTCGGATAGCATCGAGATCCTCTTCACTGCAGAAGCATGGGTATGCAAGTCCCTTCTTTACAAGATCCTTTACAAAAGTCTGATAAACTTCAGCACGCTGTCTCTGGTAGAAAGGTCCGTAGCATGTATTTCCCGCCTGTCTGTCAACCTCTGCACCTTCGTCAAACCTTATGTTGAAGTAATCGAGAGATGAAATAACTGACTCAACAGCACCTTCAACCTTACGCTTGTTGTCTGTATCCTCTATACGAAGATAGAAAACACCGCCGCTTCTGTGTGCCAGACGTTCGCCTGCCATTGCACTGTAGAGATTTCCAAGATGAATGAAACCTGTCGGACTTGGTCCGATACGTGTTACTTCAGCCTTGTCCGGAAGATCTCTCTGAGGATATTTTTCTTCATAGTAATCCGGTGTATTTTTTATATCCGGGAACAGTAATTCTGCAAACTCTTCGTTATTCAATTTATATTCCTCCTAAAGACTTAACTGTTTCTGTATCCCTTGCTATCTGCGCCTTAAGCTCACCGAGAGAATTAAATTTCTTCTCACTCCGCAGATATTCCGAAAGACTGACTCTTACTACCCTGCCGTAAAGGTCACCGCTGTAACCGATAATATGGGTCTCTGCAAGCGGAATGCGTTCATCGGTTACGGTAGGCTTAACACCTATATTTGTAACTGCAGAATATGCTTTTCCGTCAATAACCGTACTTGCAGCATAGACTCCGTAAGCAGGTATAAGCTGTCCTTCTGAAAAAACCTGGTTTACAGTTGGAAAATCAATTGTTCTTCCTATATGTTTACCGTCAGAGACGGATTGTGTTATTGTATATTCGTATCCTAAAAATTTATTTGCCTTTTTAATGCTGCCCTCAAGCAGAAGCTTCCTTATCCCTGATGATGAAATCACCTCACCGTCCCTGATAACCGGACTTACAATACTTACCTCAAAACCGTACCTCCGTCCGAACTTCCGAAGTTCCTCAACACCGCATGCAGCTCCCTTTCCGAATCTGAAATCAGGTCCGCAGACAACAACTGAAGCATTCATCCGCCCTGCAAGTATTTTCCCTGCAAATTCCTCCGCTCTGACTTCCTTTAGTTCAGAAAAATCCGCACAGAGAATATTTTTGATTCCTGATTTTCTTATCATATCAAGCTTTACTCTGTTTGGAATGATATATCTGTAGCTCCTGCCGTGCTTTCTTTCAAGGCTTCCGGTGTCAAATGTAAATACCGCAGCTTCGGTACAGCTGTCCTCAAAGCTTCTTGCCCTGTCAAAAACTGCCCTGTGACCTGTATGGACACCGTCAAACATTCCCAGTGCCACAGCAGTCTTTTTTCCGGAAAAATTTTTTATGTCCAAACTACGCCTCTTTTCCTGCTCAGGCAAAATTTTTGAAAACTCTGAGACAGCCGTCCTTTACAAAAGCAAGTCCCATAAATTTTTTTTCATCCGAAAATATCCGGTAGCGGACACTTTCGTCCTTCTCACGGATATTTATTTTTTCGGCATAAAGCTTTACACCGTTCCTGTAAAGTTTCGTACAGTGTGCATCAAGATAAACTGCGGGAAGATTCTCAAAAAGTTTTTCAACCGGAATAAGAAGTTCTTCAGCACTGTCCGTATCAGCATACTTCTGCACTTCTTCAAGTGTTATGCATTCTGAAATAGAAAAGCCGTTTGATACTGTACGCACAAGTGCAGTCATAAGTCCGCCGCAGCCCAGTGCCTCGCCGATATCATTTATTATAGTCCTTATATATGTTCCCTTTGAGCAGCTTATATTAAGCACTCCTTCTCCTGTACTTTCCGAATACTCTTCAAGTTCAAGTGAGAAAACCGTTATCCTGCGTGGCTCACGTTCAACCTCTATTCCCTGTCTTGCAAGTTCGTAAAGTCTCTTTCCGTTTACCGACACTGCAGAATACATAGGGGGAATCTGCATAATCTCCCCCCGGAACTTCGGAAGCAAAGCTTCTATATCTGCTGCTGTACAGTTTACCTCAGCAGTTTTCAGAATCGTACCTGTGGAATCCTGAGTATCGCTCTGCTCACCAAGTCTGAATGAAGCACGGTATGCCTTACTGCTGTCGGGCATTATATCGCAGGCCTTTGTAGCATTTCCGACGAATACTGGCAGAACACCTGTTGCCATTGGATCAAGAGTTCCGGCATGTCCAATTTTCTTTGTTTTAAGCATACCTCTGAGTTTTGCCGCAACATCAAACGAAGTAAATCCCTGAGGCTTGTTTATACACAGTATGCCGTTCAATTCAGTTCACCAAGTGCCTTTCCTGCGAGTTCAAGAACTCTTCTCTTTGTTTCATCAAGATCTGCTTTTATAAAGCATCCGGCTGCATTAATATGTCCGCCTCCACCAAGCTGCTGACATATGGCAGATACATTTACTCTGCCTGCAGAGCGCATGGAAACCTTGAATCCTCCTGTACTCTTTTCCTTAAGAGTTACAGCAATTTCCATACCCTGTATCTGAAGCGGAAGTCCTGCAATACCGTCAAGTTCCTCGTCAGCAACACCAAGTTCAGAGCGGAAGCTGTCTGTAACACAGAGAACGCCGCATCTCTCTCCGAAGTGTACTTCCATATTGTTGAGTATATGCTGTTCCAGCCTGATCCTCTCTCTGCTCTTTATATCAAACATCTCACGGTTTATACGTGCAAAATCAATATCATAGCCAATAAGTTCGGCCGCTATCCTGTGTGTGTCCGCTGTTGTGTTTCCGTATTTGAAACATCCTGTGTCGGTAGCAATACCTGTATAAAGACATCTTGCGATATCATTATCTGTTTTTATGCCAAGCTCCTCAAAAAGTCTGTACATAATCTCACAGTTTGCCGCTGCGTTCCCGTTAAGAAGCGTCTTCTTTGCATACATAACATTTGATACATGGTGATCTATGCACAAATCGACCCTGTTTTCATAGCATTCTCTGACAGAACCGAGAAGTGCAGGATCTGCAACATCGACAGCAATCACTGTTTTTGCTTCAAAGCTCTCCTCAGTATATCCCTCTCCGATAAATGCATACCTTTGTGTAGCCCCGTCAGGACATATTACAGCAGCTCTCTTTCCGAGCTGACGCAAAGCAAAATAAAGTGCATATCCGGAACCTAATGTATCACCGTCAGGACTCTGATGTGTCAGAATATGAACATCATCACATGATTTTATAATCTCTGCTGCCTGTTTATAATCTATCTGCATATATACTCATTCCTTATCAGATTTTACCGGGATAACAGGATTGTGTATCAATCCTGTTCCCCGCTGTGATCAAAATTATCTATTATCCTGTTTATCTCACTGCTGCGTTCTATTGAATTATCAGCTATAAACTTCAGTTCCGGACTCTTGCGCATCTTAAGACGTGCAAAAAGTTCCCTTCTGATATATCCGGCAGCACTGGTAAGTCCCTTTACTGACTGCTGTGCTTTTTCTATTCCTTCGAAACTGGAAACATAAATTTTGCAGTGTGAAAGGTCGTTTGAAAGGTCAACTCTCACTATTGTTAAAAATTCCGCTATTCTCGGATCCTTAAGCCCGCGTATTATATCCGTAAGCTCTCTCTTGATATCCTCTCCGAGTCTTCCTGCCTTAAAGCTTGCCATAATTTACAGCCTCCCTTTCTGTATCAGATACGCCTGAATTAGTCTTCACGATACTCTTCCATAATAAATGCTTCAAAAATATCGCCTTCCTTGATATCGTTGAAACGTTCAAGACCGATACCGCATTCGTAACCTGCTGCAACTTCCTTTACATCATCCTTGAAACGCTTAAGGCTGTCAATCTTGTCTTCTGCAATTACTATACCGTCTCTGACAACTCTGATTTCACACTGTCTTGTAACCTTGCCGTCAAGAACATATGACCCGGCAACCGCACCAACATTTGAAATTCTGTATACCTGTCTTACTTCTATACGTCCCATGAGGTTTTCTCTGTACTTAGGAGCAAGCATACCCTTCATAGCTGTTTCAACCTCTTCGATTGCATCATAGATGATTCTGTAAAGACGGATATCCACGCCGTCCTTCTTTGCACTTTCCGCAACAACAGGATCCGGTCTTACGTTAAATCCGATGATGATAGCATTGGATGCGTTCGCAAGCATTACGTCACCCTCTGATACTGTACCAACACCGCCGTGAATTACTCTTACTCTTACCTCGTCATTTGAAAGCTTTTCAAGGCTCTGCTTAACAGCTTCAACTGAACCCTGAACGTCGGCCTTAACGATGATAGGAAGTTCCTTGATATCACCTTCAGCAATCTGGCTGAAGAGATTGTCGAGTGTAACCTTGTGGTAAGCCTTGAACTGTTCTTCCTTGGCCTCATGCTTTCTCTGCTCTACAAGTTCCCTTGCAAGTCTTTCGTCTTCAACTGCGTTGAATGTGTCGCCTGCACTCGGAACTTCGGCAAGACCTGTAATCTCAACAGGAACAGAAGGTCCTGCACTCTTTACTTCCTTGCCCTTGTCATTTGTCATAACTCTTACTCTTCCCACAGATGTACCGGCAATGATTATGTCTCCCTGATGAAGTGTACCGTTCTGTACAAGGAGAGTTGCGATAGGTCCGCGGCCCTTGTCAAGTCTTGCTTCGATAACAGCACCCTTTGCAAGTCTGTTAGGATTTGCCTTGAGTTCACGGAATTCAGCAACGAGAAGTACGTTCTCAAGAAGCTCTTTAATACCTTCACCTGTCTTTGCTGATACAGGTACACAGATGATATCACCGCCCCATTCTTCAATAACAAGACCGTGTTCTGTGAGTTCCTGCTTAACCTTATCCGGATTAGCACCTTCCTTATCCATCTTGTTAATAGCCACGATGATAGATACGTTAGCTGCCTTGGCATGGTTGATAGCTTCGATTGTCTGAGGCATGATACCATCATCAGCGGCAACAACAAGAATAGCAATATCTGTTACAGAAGCACCTCTTGCTCTCATTGAAGTAAATGCTTCATGTCCTGGTGTATCAAGGAATGTGATGTGCTTGTCTCCTACTCTTACCTTGTAAGCACCGATATGCTGTGTGATACCACCTGCTTCCGAAGCAGTAACGTTGGCTTTTCTGATATTGTCAAGAAGTGATGTCTTACCGTGGTCAACGTGTCCCATAACAACGACTACAGGATCTCTTTCAACCATATCCTCTTCAGAATCAGTATCATCGATAAGTCTTTCTTCAATAGTAATGATAACTTCTTTTTCAACCTTTGCACCGAGTTCTTCAGCTACAAGTGAAGCTGTATCAAAGTCGATTTCCTCGTTGATTGAAGCCATAACGCCAAGTCCCATGAGTTTTTTGATAACTTCTGAAACTGTTACCTTAAGACGTGTAGCAAGTTCACTTACCACTATACTGTCAGGGATAAGAACCTTAAGCTGCTGTTTTCTTGCACGTTCAAGTTCAAGACGGCGAAGCTTCTCTGTTTCTGTTTCCTTCTTTGAAAGGTGCTTGTTCTTCTGAGCGGACTTCTGATTGATTTTCTGCTTCTTTGTATAGTTATCCTTTGTGTGACTCTTTGGAGCTATCTGTTCGTATCTTTCATTGTACTTGTCGAGTTCAACATAGCTTCCTCTTGTGTCAACTGTGCGTACTGCTCTCTCAGGTACAGATGATGCCATATTCGCATTGAGACTTGTCTTTTCGCCTCTTCTTTCATTATTCTTAGGTGTTTTTTCCTGCTTTGGCTTATTCTGATGTACCGGTCTTGAAAAATCTTTCTGTTTCTTTGCCGGCTGTTTTGCCGGTTCGTCAGTATTTGTCGGTGCTTTGCCTTTTGGTGAATTATTATTTTTCTGATTCATACTATCTGACGGGGCCCCCTTATCATCATTTGATTTTCTTTCCTCTTTTTGCGGTGCAGGAGCTGGTGCTGGTTCCGTTTTTTTCTCCGGAGCATTTTTCTTCTCAGCTGCTTTTTCCTGAGTCTTTACTTCCTGCTTTGGTTTTTCTGGTTTTTCTGATTTATCTGATTTATTTTCTTCTGTCTTTTTATCCGGGCCGGACTTTACAGCTTTCTTTTCAGGTTTCTGAGGCTCTTCCTCCTTTACCTGTACTGGTTCGTCCTTCCTGTTTCTTTGATCAAAGTAGGCATCAAAACTGGCTACCTGGTTCTGCTGAGTATAATGCTCAAGAACTAAATTAATCTCTTCTTCATTAAGAGTTGAAGAAGGCTTTTTCTTAACTTCAGAGTACTCTCCCATTAATTCTGCTATATCATTTCCAGGAACATTAAGATCCTTGGCCAGATCACTTATTTTTATCTTTTTTACCATCGTATTTAGATACCTCCTGATAATTTACTTTTTTCACTCCTTCGAAGCAGCCAGGGCATACTCCGTAAGTCTGTCAGCAAAGCCCTTGTCACACACAGCCATAACTCCCGCTTTTCTTCCGATACTTCGCTTTATATCGTCCATACTGAAAGGAAGATTTACAACCGGAAGGTCAGGAAAATTTCTGCACATAAAGCTTACTTCCTTGAGTGTTTTGGCGGAGACATCAGCTGTTACCATAACGCACGCTGCCTTACCGGCAGAAACTGTCTCCTTTGAAATATCAAATCCCTTTACGAGTTTTCCTGATTTTTCACATATTGTGAAAAGATTAAAGAATTTTTCCTGCCAGTTCATTTTCAAACTCCTCATAAATACTGTCGCTTATTTCACAGCCGAAAGCTCTTGCTATACGTCCGGATTTTCTTGCCTTTGCCAGACAGTTTTTATCGGGACATATGTATGCTCCTCTTCCGTTCAGACGACCTGTAAAATCAAGTTTTACTTCATTTTCAGCTGTTCTGACTATTCTGATAAGTTCTTTTTTCGGTTTCATGGTACTGCAGCCGCAGCACATTCTTTCAGGAACTTTTTTTATACTCATAATTATTCCTCAGAAATTTCCTGTTCTTCTGTTTCAGGGATATCGAGAACAATATCTTCCTCTGCAGTTTCTTCTGCTATCTCTATATCCTCTTTCTGCGCTTCTTCGAGAGCCTTTGCCGCTTCTGAAACAGGCTTGATGTCTATCTTGTAACCGGTAAGCTTAGCTGCAAGCTTTGCGTTCTGACCTCTGTTTCCGATGGCAAGTGAAAGCTGTGAATCCGGTACAATAACTGTACATGCTCTTGACTCTTCATCCAGTATAACCTGTGTAACTTCTGAAGGAGCAAGTGACTTAGCAATAAATTCCTCAGGATTTTCACTGTATACAACAATATCTATCTTTTCACCGTTGAGTTCGTTTACGATATTGGTGATTCTTGATCTCTTAGGTCCGATACATGCACCGATGGCATCAACATCAGGGTTCTTTGAATATACAGCAATCTTCGTTCTTGAACCGGCTTCACGTGAGATTGATTTTATCTCTACTGTTCCGTCATATATCTCAGGAACCTCAAGTTCGAAGAGCCTCTTTACAAGATCCTTGTGTGTTCTTGAAATCTTTACGATAGGCTTCTTTTCCTTGCTTACAATACCTGTTATATATACCTTAACTGTCTGTCCTTCCTTAAGTACTTCGCCCGGAATCTGGTCGTTCTTAAAGAGATAGAGCTCGGTCTTGTCGTACATAAGTGTTGCTGTTCCTCTGCTTGGTTCTATCTGAGTGATCTTTGCACTGATACATTCATTTTCCTTGTTCTGGAACTGATTAAGGAGATTTTCACGGTTAATCTCACGAAGATCAGTCTTGATAGACTGCTTTGCTGACTGAGCAGCGGCTCTGCCAAACTGTGCTGTATCAATCTTTACTGCAACCATGCTGCCGACATATGCGCCAGGATCAATTGTTCTTGCAACATCGATATTGATTTCGTTGTCGTCAAGCGGTTCATCATCAACAACTTCCTTGATAATGCTTATCTCAAACGCATTTGTCTCAGGGTCAATATTAATATTGATATTTTCGCAGTCAGGATATGATTTTTTTACAGCCTTCATAAGTGCTGACTTAACCTTCTCGATCAATACTTCAATGTCCACACTGTTTTCGTCACCGAGCATTCTTAATGCTTCAAAAAAGCCCTTGTTCATTTTTTTAATCTACCTCCGGTTTATTAATCAAATTCAAATTCTTCGTATAATCTGATATATGCTATATCCGACAGCGGTATTTCTTTCTCCTCGCCGTCAGTAACAAGCTTAACTGATTCCTTGCTGTATGAAGCAAGTGTTCCGATAATATCCCTGCTTCCGTTTACATTCATAAAAAGATGAGCTCTAACCTCAAGTCCGGTACATGCCTTAAAGTGTTCTTCCCTCACAAGTTCTCTCTCAAGTCCTGCCGAACCGACTTCAAAAATATAGCCACCCTTTATCGGGTCAAGTTCATCGAGTTTTTCATTAAGCGGTCTTGTCATAGCTTCGCAGTCATCAATGTCAATACCGTCCTCTTTGTCAATAAATACTCTCAGATACCACTCTGCGCCTTCTTTAACATACTGGATATCCCAGATATCATACCCGAGTTCATCAGCAATAGGCTGAGCCATTTCTTTGATTTTAAGTTCGGTATTTCCATACTTTTTTATCTTCAAAAGCGTTACCTCCATACATAAAGGAAAGGTCGGAAGTTATCCGACCTTTCCATCATAATCATACTACAAAATATTATAGCACACTGATGTTAATAAATCAATAGTATTTTTGCCGAATTTTTTCTCACAAACATCTGAATTTCTCTGTAACCTTTTCGATGTTTGTACCGTATTATTAATGTAAGCTGAAAAAAATTTTAGAAAAGGAGAAAAAAATGACTGAAAGAAAGAAAACACAATATGTGAAACCTTTGCTGACAATAGCTGTGCCTATTATTCTCAGCAATATTATTTCCCAGGTACAGATGCTTATTGACCGTGCATTTTTAGGGCATATGAACAAAATGTATATGAGTGCCCTGAGCAATGTTTCATCACCGGTCTGGACAACGATGTCGTTCTGCTTTTCAATCGTTATCGGTGCATCGATAATGATAAGCCAGCGTGTAGGTGCAGGAGAAAAAGAGAAAACACATGAATACGCAGCATCCATGCTGAAATGGAACAACGTAATTCCGGTTCTGCTTTTCCTGTTCTGGATGTTCTTTTCCGAACCGGTATTCAGAGCAATGGGGGTCTCTGACAATCTTATGCCGATGTGTCTTGAATATGTAAGATTTTTTGCCCCTGTATTTCTTGTCGTTGGTCTGGAAGCATCCAGCATGGTTATTATGCAGACATCAAACTACACAAAACCGCTGATATGGTACGGGGTAGTACGTGCAGGACTCAACATTTTTCTGGACTGGGTACTCATATTCGGAAACCTCGGTTTTCCGGAGCTGGGAATAAAGGGGGCTTCCATCGCCACCCTTATAGCTGAATATGCCGGATTCGCATACGCATGGTACATATTTATGACGAGCAAAAAACTTCACACACGTCCCTCCGTGCGTGAAGTAATGTCAGCAAAACTTAAACCGTTCATCACGTCCGCAAAGCTTGGACTGAACACCGCTCTTGAAGATTTTGCATGGAATCTCGGCAACCTTATGCTTATACGCATACTCAACTCAATTGATGAAATGGCTGCAGGAATATATACAATTGTATTCAGCGTGGAACTTCTCGCTGTAGTTGTTGTCGGAGCTCTCGGACAGGGAACACTCACTCTTTCAAGTGAAGCTGTCGGAAAGAAAGACAAAAAAGGATATATCGGCGTATGTCTCACGGCATATATATTCTCCGCTGCAATCGCCCTGGTTCTGCTTATAGTATGTTTAATATTCCCTGAAGGTATTGTAAGAATATTTACAAATGAAGAGTCGATCATTGCAGTATGCAGCACATATCTTATTCTTATGTGTCTAAACCTTTACGGAAAGTTTGCAAATATAATTATCGGAAACGGCATCAGAGGAAGCGGAAATACCATATGGATGTTCTGCACTCAGATTTTCGGTACTGTATTCGTAGTGGGATGCGCAATGGTATTTGTAAAGGTATTTCACCTTGGAATAACCGGTGTATTCCTCGCTGTAATAGCTGACGAACTTGTAAGAGCAGCTGTAAACATTGCAAAGTACATTCGGGTTACCAGGGATATGAAAAATAACGGGGCAGAGAAAAAACAGGTGTGTCAGGAAATTGGATAAACACAGCTAAACTTAAATCACTCCACAGTCTTCTCTGTGGGGTGGTTTTGTTTTTGAGCAAACAGTAAAATTAATGTTTAATTTTCCATATTATGAGAAAGAACTACCTCTTAGGGCGA
>SAMEA3663038__coassemble_135_pt1 | contig 30231 bp, 29 predicted proteins | sample SAMEA3663038__metabat2_low_PE_024 | metagenome-assembled genome bin SAMEA3663038 (sample SAMEA3663038) | pig gut metagenome | biome: pig gut; feature: pig-associated habitat; material: faeces | place: France | collected 2012
TTTTTATTATTATTTGGTTAAAGTATTTCTTTTTTATGAATAATTTGTTATAATAAATATGTATTTATTTATGAACGGGGGAGTAAATTGAACAAGTATAAAAAGCTGGCGGCCAATACCCTTATATTTTCACTCGGCTCATTCAGCTCAAAAATTCTTAGTATACTTCTGCTGAGACTGTATACAGAGTATATGACAAAGGCGGATTATTCCGTTGCGACACAGATTCAGAATATTATCAACCTTCTTGGACCTGTTGTTACTCTCAGTATCTCAGAGAGTATACTGAGATACGGACTTAATAAAAAATACAACAGAAAAAATGTATATTCAACAGGCGTTATTACCGGACTTGCCGGTATGGCGGTGGGCATGATTGTTCTGTGGCTGATAACTTCCTTTACCAGATTCAAGCCTTATCTGCCTCTTATGATGGTCTTTCTTTTCACTTCGGAGTTCAGGTGGATGCAGCAGCAGTATACAAAGGTCAGAAACTGTATAAAACTTTACACAGTTGACAGCATTCTCTCAACGGTTTCACTTGTGATTTTCTCACTTCTGTTTATGGTAGTGTTTGAGATGGGCATAAAGGGATACATTCTGTCAATAATCCTGTCGGATCTGTGTTCTGTTTTCTTTCTGATGTATTTTGCACGGATGGTGCCTGATTTGAAACCGTCATACGTTGATGAAAAACTACGGAAAAATATGATAAGGTACAGTATCCCGCTTATTCCTACTGCTGTTTTATGGTGGGTAGTAAGTTCTTCCGACCTGTTTATGGTTGCAAAATTCCACGGAGATGAGATAAACGGTCTTTACTCATGTGCGTACAAGATACCTAATCTTATTTCCTTTGTATCGGTGATCTTTTTCAGAGCGTGGCAGATATCAGCCATTACCGAATACAATTCAAAGGAGAGAGCCCATTATTACACCAGGGTTTTCGGTGCATACGTTTCCATGATGTTTGTAGCATCCTCCGCAATAATGATGCTGCTTCGTCCTGTAACAAAGTTTCTCACAGCAGAAGAATTCTGGGATTCATTCAGAATGGCTCCGTTTCTTGTTGTCGGAGTGCTTATGCAGAGCTTCTGCAATTTCCTGAGCAGTATATACAATGCGGCGAACGATAACACCAAATCCCTTACAACAAGTGCTCTTGCTGCAGGTATCAACATTGTACTGAATTTTATCCTTATACCGATTGTTGGAGTTCAGGGTGCGGCATTCGCCACTATGGCAGCATATCTTTGCTGCTTTGTAACAAGACTTTTCGATACACAGAAGATAGCAGGATATAAAGTTGATTTTAACAACTTCATTATTAACCTGTGTATCCTTGTTTTCATGGCCGTTGTCATTCTCGCTGACGCACCGTTTATGACTGCCTGGCTTGTTGCCGGTTTCATCGCAACCTTAGCCGTAAACCTGAAATCAATACTTGAGACTGCATTCAAGCTTTTAAGAAGATAAAAAAATCACTCCTGTTTCTCTCAGGAGTGATTTTTTTGTTTTATGTTCTGTTTATCAGCTAAAATTACTTAATGCCCCAGATGTCTCTTGCGTATTCATTAACAGCTCTGTCAGCTGAGAATATACCTGCACCGGCAATGTTCTGAAGTGACATCTTAAGCCATGTGTACTTTTCATTGTAAAGTTCAGTTGAACGTTTCTGAGCTTCACGGTATGAATCAAAGTCAGCCAGAACCATGTACGGATCCTGATTCTGAAGTGAATTAGCAACTTCAGTGAACGCACATCCGTTGATTCCGCTGTAGATACGGTCCACAGCCTTCTTGATTGTTTCGTTTGAATCATAGTAGCTCTTAGGATTGTATCCGGCTTTCTTCTTTGCTGTAACTTCATCTGCTGTCATACCGAAGATGATGATGTTTTCGTCACCGACAGCCTGCTTAATCTCAACGTTTGCACCGTCAAGAGTACCAAGTGTAACTGCACCGTTGAGCATAAGCTTCATGTTTCCTGTACCGGAAGCTTCAGTACCTGCTAGGGAAATCTGTTCCGAGATATCACTTGCCGGCATGAGAAGTTCGGAAAGTGTAACCTTGTAGTCTTCGAGGAAGAATACGTTGAGCTTCTTTGAGATCTTAGGATTTTTTCTGATTTCCTGTGATATGTTCCAGATCATCTTGATAATCTGCTTTGCAAGATAGTATCCCGGAGCAGCCTTTGCTGCAAAGATGTAAGTCTTTGGTGTGAAGTCTGCGTCAGGATTTTCAAGGAGATAATTGTAATCTGCAATGATGTTAAGCGCATTGAGGTGCTGACGCTTGTATTCGTGAAGTCTCTTTACCTGAACATCGAATATGCTGTCAGGGTCTATCTTAAAGTCAAGGTTGCAGTATGTTTTGCAGTACTTGAGGAAGTTTTCCTTGTTTTTGTGCTTAATCTTTGCAAGCTCGTCAAGAACGGTCTTATCGTCAGCGAAAAGGCTGAACTTTTTAAGCTCGCTGCCGTCCTTCAGGAAATTATTGCCGATTTTGTCTCTGAGAAGCTGTGTCAGACCAGGATTTGACTGGTAGAGCCAGCGTCTGTATGCGATACCGTTTGTAACATTCTTGAACTTATACGGATAGTACTGGTGTTCATCAGCAAATACATCCTGCTTGATAATTTCTGAGTGAAGCTTTGATACACCGTTTACACTGTGTGATGTTGCAACACAGAGAGATGCCATGTGGATGCAGTTGTTCTTAATGATGGACATGCGGCTTGTCTTGTCGTAGTTGTTGTCTGTGAGCTGAGCGAGCTTTGCACAGTATCTGTTGTTGATCTCTACTATAATAGTGAAGATTCTCGGAACGATGTTCTTGAGAAGGTTGACATCCCACTTTTCAAGAGCTTCCGCCATAACTGTATGGTTAGTGTAGGCAAATGTGTTCTTTGTGATGTGCCATGCCTTATCCCATGAGTATCCGCAGTCATCAAGAAGAATTCTCATAAGTTCAGGAATCGCAAGTGTAGGATGAGTGTCATTGATATGAATTGCAACCTTTTCGTGGAGGTTTTCAAGTGTTCCGTATACTGACATGTGATTTGTAACGATATCTCCTATTGAAGCAGCGCAGAGGAAGTACTGCTGTCTGAGCCTGAGTGACTTGCCTTCGAGATGGTTATCGTTAGGATAAAGTACCTTTGAGATTGCATTTGCAATGCTGTTCTGTCCAAGAGCCTTTGCGTAGTCACCCTGATTGAACATAGCCATATCAAAGCTTGGTGACTTTGCAGTCCAGAGTCTCAGAACAGAAACACCTTCGCTGTCATATCCTGAAACGTACATATCACAAGGAATAGCGAGAACTGTGCTGTAGTTCTGGAGTGATACATGGTGGTACTGATTGTCCCAGTATTCGTTAAGTTCACCCTCAAAGTGTACTTCAATTGCCTTTTCAGGCTTAGGATCGAGCCATACATCTCCGCCCGGCATCCAGTTGTCAGGAAGTTCGGTCTGCCATCCTTCGTCAATCTTCTGCTTGAAAATTCCGTATTCGTAGCAGATGGAATAACCCATTGCAGGTATTTCCTGAGTTGCCATCGCATCAAGGTAGCAGGCAGCAAGTCTTCCGAGACCGCCGTTTCCGAGACCTGCGTCAGGTTCGTTTTCGTATATCTGTTCGAGGTTGATTTTGTATTCGCTGAGAATACTTCTTACGTCCTCAACTATCTCAAGATTGTAAAGGCTGGTTTTTAATGATCTCCCCATAAGAAATTCCATGGAAAGATAATAAACCTGTTTTTTTCCTTCGGAATTGATCTTGTTGTTGAAGCTGTTCCTCTTTTCGCTCAGATAACGCATAACTATTGAAGAAAGTGCGTTGTAAACCTGAAGGTCGGATGCAGCGTCAGGTGCCGCGTTGTAATCTGCCTTGAGTACTCTTTCAAGCTCCTGCTTGATATAATCCCTGGTCATCTTTTTCATCTTTTTTTCTCCGTTCTCCGGTTTGTATGTGCCATTGAAAAAACAGCGGTTATTCGTCGTTTTGATAAATAGCATATAAATCCGGTAATTGAAAATCAGTGATATGTATAAAACAAACACTATACCTATATTATACACGAATTACAAAACAAATTCAATACTTTCAGTAAAACAAATTTTATCGCCGCAGATATTTCTGTGGTATATATCTGCGGCGATAAAATAGAAGGTAAAAAAATCTGACGGTATTCTGCATACATGCCGTTGGTCTAAAGTGTGCATATTAACAAATCGATAGTGTGAAACAAAAAAATTTATATAAACTATTGACAGCGAATGTGTTAGGTGGTATACTAAGTACAGAAGTTAAGTTACGGTTGATTATTTCAGAGCTTATCTTCTTTTCTAACCTGAACATCTGACAACATCTTACTCATCCATCTTACTACTTTTTCAGTACACACTTTTTAATGATTTTATCTTTCATCTCACTACTCAAAATAATAAAATAGTTAAATTTAAATATTGGGCAAACTTGCTGAAAGGCAAGGACGCAAAGCTAACGGGTCTAAACCGACAATAATAAGAGGGTATGACAGCCAGCTGCACAATTTTTAAACGAACCAGTAAAAAGGGCGTTTATGGTTGGAACTTAAGGCTGATACCTAAAAAGTATCAGCCTTTTATTATTTTAATTAACAGTAAATATTATTTGAGTAAATACAAAACGGGAGGAATCGTTATGAGAAAAGTTGCAAAATTTTTTAGCGGACTTTTATCCGCTTCTCTTGCATTTAATTTTGCAGCACCGGCTGTGTCACAGTATATTGCTGCAGCAGAGACTGAGATTGCGAGTCTGAGTGAAGTAATCAGAGCAGGTTTTGAAAATTATGAAACATCCATAGATATAAGCAGGTTTGAACTTACTGCAGAAGATGTGCCTCGTATCGTAGAGGTAATTAACTATGTAAGGACGATTCCTGAACTTTTCTATATTTCTGTAGACGGAAACGGAACAGTTTCCCAGGTTCAGAAAGAAGGAACATCAGATTATATTATTGGTACACTTAATGTAAAGTACAATAATACATACGAAGAAGCTAAGCCTCTGATAGAAGAATTCAACGCAAAGGCTGATGAGATAATAAGTGAAGTAATAACTGACGATATGACCGAACTTCAGAAGGCACTCAAACTTCATGACTATCTTGTACTTAATACAGTATATGATACCAAGGGCGAACTTGAAGATCTTAACGGCGGGTCGTCTGCATATGATATTTTAGTATGCGGAAACGGGATCTGTCAGGGTTATGCACAGGCATACAATGTTCTTCTTGAAAGAGCCGGTATGGATTCACTGATGGTTGTAAGCTATCCTATGAATCATGCCTGGAATCTCGTAAGTGTTGATGACGAATGGTATCATGTTGACGTTACCTGGGATGATCCGGTTCCGGATTCTCCTGGTCTTGTTAATCACAAGTATTTTCTCCTCTCGGATGAAGAGATTCAGAAAAAGACCGATGTAAGATATGAGCACCATAGCTGGGACGCAAAGGGATTTACAGCAACTTCTACAAAGTATGACAACGCTTTCTGGGTTGATGTAAGAACTGAGATTATATGCCAGGGTGATCGCTGGTACTATATGAGCGGTTCCGGTGCATACAGCACATACATTGAGTCAACCGGTGAAGTAAATACAAACGTCAGTGTTTGTGAAGAATCATGGCCTGACTGGAACAATCCGGCAGCTTTCTACACAGCAAAGTACTCAAGTCTCATTATTTCAGACGGAGTGCTCCTGTTCAATACACCTACACAGATTTACAAGATGAATCTTGACGGTTCAAACAAGCAGGGTCTCAGAAATGGATATGTAAATCCTTATGAAACAAACGGTTATGTATACGGGCTTCGCATTATAGATGACAAGCTTTACGCAGTTATCAAACAGGAACCTCTTGCTGAGGGTACACTTTATGAAATTGATGTGGATATCCATGAAATCAATTTTGAAGGTAAGGTTTCAGTGATAGATACTCTTCTTTCAGACATCATGTATATGGAAGATGGATCTTCCAAAAAATATACTATGGATACTGAGACAATCCTTCCTGCAGAGGCTATTGAATGCATGAAGGGCAGGGATATCAGACTTACACTTGAACTTGACGGTTACAACTGGGACATCAGCGGTAAGAATGTTACTGCTGAAGAAGCAAATGACCTTAATCTTGAGATTAAACGCGATCAGGGTGAGATTCCTGAAAGCATGATTGCTTCAGTTTCAAACGCAACTTCAAAGTGCATCGAACTTAACCTTACACATAACGGTGAATTCGGACTCTCAGCTGATATAAACTACAATGTCGGCGCAGAGTTCTCCAATAAGATAGCGGTTTTATACTACTACAACCAGGCTGAGTCGACAATGGACGAGCTGGAATTCACGATGATTGACAATGAAGGTAATATTAATCTTAATCTTTACCATGCATCCAGTTATGCAGTAATCGTTCAGGACGCTCAGAGTCCTTCAGACCCTATAATATCCGAACAGGAGAAACCACCACAAACTGAAGAACCTGCAGTTACAACAGTAACAACAACTGAAGCTCCTGAGGAAACAACAGCTCCTGCATCTGAGACAACAGTATCTGAAACAACTACTGTAACATCAGAAACAACAGCAGCTGAAACTACAATTGAGAGTTCACTTGAGGTTGAACCTGAAGTAGTAAAGGGTGACATCACAATGAACGGTTTAGTTGATGTAACAGATCTTACTTACTTATCACTCGCATGTCTTAATGAATACAAACTTTCTGACATTCAGTTCAAAGCAGCTGACGTAAACGAAGACGGTAAAGTAAATCTTTCAGACCTTGCAAGAGTAAGACAGCGTATATCAAACATTATCGAAAAGTTATGATATTTTCAAACAAATAGTGTTTTTCTCATATTTCCTTGGGAAATGCCCCTGCTTCGTGCAGGGGTATTTTCTTCGTGTAAAAATATTTTTATGCCGAATCAGTTGTAGGTAATCACCAATGCATTGTGGTGTGACAGGTGGAATTTTATCAAAAAAAACAGCGGCAAAGCTATTGACAAATCCGGATTTAAGAGTTATAATTGTAAAGGTTTCAAACTTTACAAACTTACTCACAGGAGGCGGATGTATGGCGAAAAACCTCGATTATGCAATGCTTCTTGATTTTTACGGAGATCTTCTTACGGATAAGCAGCGCGATATCATGCAGCTTTACTATTATGAAGACCTTTCGCTTTCTGAGATAGCGGAAAACGAGAATATATCACGTCAGGGAGTGCATGATGCAATAAAACACGCAGAGCAGTATCTTGATGACTTTGAGAAAAAGGTCGGTTTTGTCGGGAAGATGAACCAGTACCGCAGTATACTTGAACAGATAAGAAACTGCACTGAAGAGTACAGTAAAAAATACGGCTATCAGAAAAGTATTTCTGAGTATTCCGAAAAGATAATGAACTGTATTGAACAGAGTGAAGAACTGTTCAGATAATACGTAAAGGAGGGCTTCTTGGATTATGGCATTTGAAGGTTTGTCTGATAAACTCAATAACGTTTTCAAACGTCTGAAGTCACGGGGAAAACTAACAGAGGCTGATGTTAAAGAGGCCATGAGAGAAGTAAGGCTTGCACTTCTTGAAGCCGATGTAAGCTACAAGGTAGTTAAGGATTTTGTTGCAAAGGTATCCGAGAGAGCTGTTGGCGAGGACGTACTCAAGAGTCTCACACCTGCACAGATGGTTGTAAAGATTGTAAATGAAGAACTCTGCAATCTTATGGGTAATTCCAATGCAAGAGTCAATATGCCTTCGAAACCGCCGTGTGTCATTATGATGTGCGGACTTCAGGGTTCAGGTAAAACAACTCATTCTGCAAAGCTTGCAAAGTATTTTAAGAGTCAGGGACACAGACCTCTTCTTGTTGCCTGCGATATCTACAGACCTGCTGCTATCGACCAGCTTAAGATTGTTGGTGAAAAGGCAGAAGTTAAGGTCTTTGAGATGGGTCAGTCAGATCCTGTAAAGATTGCATCAGAATCAATAAAACATGCTAAGGATTACGGTCATGATATTGTTATCCTCGATACAGCCGGCCGTCTCCATATAGATACTGAGCTTATGGATGAGCTCAAAAACATTAAGAAGGAAACAGACCCTTCGGAGATTATGCTTGTTGTCGATGCCATGACAGGTCAGGATGCTGTAAATGTTGCCAAGGCTTTTGATGATGCACTTGGAATAGACAGCGTTCTTATGTCAAAGCTCGATTCAGATACAAGAGGCGGTGCTGCGCTGTCAGTACTCGCTGTAACAGGTAAGCCAATCAAGTTCGTTGGTATGGGCGAGAAACTCGATGATTTTGAACAGTTTCACCCTGAACGAATGGCCTCCCGTATCCTTGGTATGGGTGACGTGCTTACGCTTATTGAAAAGGCAGAGAGTGCGGTTGACCTTAAGGATTCAGAAAAACTTGCAAAGAAGTTTACTGAAAACACTTTCGATATGGATGATCTCAGAAGCTATCTTCTTCAGATTCAGAAGATGGGTTCAATCAAGAGCCTGCTTTCCATGCTTCCTGGTGTGGGAGACAAGGTAAAGGATATGGATGTTGATGAGAGACAGTTCCAGAGAATAGATGCGATAATAACATCTATGACTCCTGCGGAAAGAGCAAAGCCGTCAATCATTAATCCGTCAAGAAAAAAAAGAATTGCGGCCGGAAGCGGTATGAAGGTTGAGGATGTCAACAGACTTCTCAGACAGTTTGAGCAGATGCAGAAGGTTATGAAGCAGTTCGGCAATATGGGCAAAGGCAAGGGACCGTTATCTGCAAAGCGCATGAAGAAGCGAATAGCGGGTATGAACTTTGACAAGATGCCTGATATGCCAAAAGGCATGGATCTCCCAGTGAACCCTAAAAAATGATATTTTTGCAATATGCATTAATATAAATTCGTCAAACAAAATCCGGAGGTGAAATAAAAATGGCAGTAAAGATCAGATTAAAGAGAATGGGTGCTAAGAAGGCTCCTTTCTACCGTGTTGTTGTTGCTGATTCAAGATACCCAAGAGACGGCAGATTCATCGAAGAAATCGGATACTATGATCCAACTAAGACACCAAGCGTTATCAAGATAGATACTGAAAAGGCTGACAAGTGGATCAAGAACGGTGCACAGCCAACTGAAACAGTTAAGAAGCTTATAAAGAACGCTCAGGCTTAATTCACGCGTTTATCTTTTGATACAGACTTTTAGTCTGTATCTTAAGATTATATCGTTATCAGAAAGGGGCAGCGTAATTCGCTGTTATTAAAAAGGAGAAAAATTATGAAAGAACTGCTTTTAGCAATTGTTGAAGGTCTTGTTGAGAACAAACAGGAAATCACAATAACAGAAGACGCACCTAATGAAGAAGGTGTGATTGTTTTCCATCTTCATGTTGCACAGGAAGATATGGGGCGTGTGATAGGCAAGCAGGGAAGAATAGCAAAGGCTGTCAGAACTGTTATGCGTGCAGGCGCGGCAAGAAACAATACGAAAGTACTTCTCGAGATTGAATAATTTCAGAGAATAAAATTTAAGCAAGAAAACAATACTGTCAGATTAATTTTCAGGTTATTCTGGCAGTTTTTTTGATAAAATACAGAAACAGGTGAATGAATATGTCAGAAAATTATCTGGAAGCCGGAAAAGTTGTAAATGTTCATGGACTCAGAGGCGAAGTAAAGATAATGCCGTGGTGTGACAGCCCGGACTTCCTCTGCGAATTTGATTATCTCTATCTTGACAGCGAAGGCAGAAAGGAACTTGAGGTTGTCAATGCAAGGGTATTTAAAAACATGGCTATAGTAAAGTTCGACGGCTACGATACTGTGGAGCAGGCTGAAACTCTCAGAAACATGGTGCTCTACATTTCAAGGGAAGATGTTGAACTTGATGAAAATACATATTTTGTAAAGGATCTTATCGGAATCAGGGTTATAGACAATGACACGGGGGTTGAGTACGGGACAATAAAGGACGTTTTCCAGACCGGCGCCAATGATGTCTATACTGTAAAGAACGGTGAAAAGGAATATCTTGTACCTGCCATTGCTGATGTGGTGGTTGATACGGACATAGAAAACAAGGTTATGCGCATCACACCTCTGAAGGGGCTTTTTGAAGATGAAGATTGAGATAGCTACGCTTTTTCCGGAGATGTGTGAGAGCGTACTTGCGGAAAGCATAATAGGACGCGCAAGAAAAAAAGGTGCAGTTGAGATTTCCTGCAGAAATATCCGTGACTATACTCTTGACAGGCACAGAAGAGTTGATGACACACCTTACGGTGGCGGTATGGGAATGGTTATGCAGGCTGACCCGATATTCAACTGCTACAGTGCTGTCTGTGATGAGCTCGGTGAGAAGCCGCATACGATTTATATGTCACCTAAGGGGACTGTTTTTACGCAGGCGAGAGCAGTGGAACTTGCCGGATATGAAAATATACTTATAATCTGCGGCCACTATGAGGGCGTTGACCAGCGTGTTATTGACGAGATAGTTGATGAGGAGATATCTGTCGGAGACTATGTGCTTACAGGCGGAGAACTTCCTGCGCTTGTTGTTGCAGATGCAGTGTCAAGAATGTGCAGCGGTGTGCTTTCCGATGAACTTTGCTATCAGGATGAAAGTCATTTTAACGGACTTCTGGAGTATCCTCAGTATACCAGACCGGCAGAGTGGCACGGGGTAAGTGTTCCTGAGGTGCTTTTGTCCGGACACCATAAAAATATTGAAAGTTTCAGACTTGAAAAAAGTATTGAAATAACCAGAGAACGCCGACCTGATATGTATGAAAAATACATAAATACACATAATATACCAGGTGAGAAGTGATTTTGAATATATTATTCTGTTGAATATTGGTAGTCTTTAATAAAAATTCGTTAATATCGACAAAAACCCGACCAATAAACAAATTCAGCATAATCAATGCGTAGAAAATTCAGCTTAAATGCATATATATACAAATTTATGCGTTGACTAACTGTAAAATAAACTGTATAATAAAACTATGGTAATTGATATGAAACTGTTAATCAGCTTCAGCAGTTCAGATTATGCTTATGCATAACATAAATAAATCAAAAATAATAATGAGGAGAGTTTTATAATGTTTGTAAGAGAAGTAATGGTACAGAACCAGGTAGGACTTCACGCAAGACCAGCAACATTTTTCATTCAGAAAGCTAACGAATTCAAGTCTTCAATCTGGATTGAAAAGGAAGAACGCAGAGTAAACGCAAAGAGCCTTTTAGGTATCCTTTCACTTGGTATTGTTGGCGGTACATCAATTAAGATTATTGCTGACGGTGCAGATGAGGAAGTAGCAGTTGAGGCACTTGTTGACCTCGTAACAAATGGTTTCAGCGAACAGGCATAATTTAAACTGACAAAAGCAGATATATGATATGTAGACGGCGGACTTGCTTGCAGGTTCGCCGTTTTTGCACTCTTATGCGCGGAATTATCCGTTTCCTCCGCATTCACTGTACATGTTTTCGCAGAATATAGCATATCCCATTGTGGGGTCGTTTACGAAAACATGGGTTACGGCACCCACCAGCATGCCGTTCTGGATTATGGGGCTGCCGCTCATCCCCTGTACTATGCCGCCGGTTTTGCTGATAAGTTCAGGGTCGGTTATTTTTATTATCATATTGTGGCTGGTGTTTCGTGGTTCGTATATGATTTTTTTTATATCTATTGTATAGGTTTCCGGTTCTGTTCCTTCAACGGTGGAGTATATCTGAGCTTCACCTGTGCATACTTCATGGGCCATGGCCACCGGCAGTTTTTCGTTTTCGGAAAAGTCTCTGTCTATCGTACCGAATACCCCGCAGCTGCTGTTGGAATCAAGCACCCCGCAGCAGTCCGGTTCACAGAAAAAGCCCTGGAGTTCTCCCGGACTTCCGGCCTTTCCCTTCTTCACCCCGGAAATGCTGACGCTCATTACCTCACCTTCCGACATTGGTATGATTCTTCCGGTATCGGAATCGCATACAGGGTGACCGAGCCCTGCAAATGTACCGGTTTCTGTGTCACAGTATGTTACCGTTCCTATCCCGGCCGAGCTGTCCCTTACCCACAGTCCCAGCTTAGGAGTTTTGTCTGTATCCGACACAGCCGGTCTGAGGTTTTTTACCATCTTCGTTCCGTCACGCAGGATAGTAAGCGATATTTCCCGGCCACATGATTTTTCGGCATACTCTTCAATATCGTGGTAGGAGTATACCGGATTTCCGTTGACTGATTTTATTATATCGCCTTTGCGTATATCTGCATCGGCTGCCGGTGAGACGTCCTTTGTTCCGGATTTTGTATTTCCTGTGCGTATTACCATCACCCCGTCCATAAGCATTTTTATGCCGAAGGGTTTTCCGCAGGGAGTGAGTTCAGGGCGGGTAATTTTGTGAACTTCAGCATTTTTAACCGGAATCACTCCCATAAGCATCAGCTGCACAGATGATGTGTCAGGTGAATTTGAAAGGGAAAGTGCCGGGGAAAGGTTTTCTGAGGGTACTGCAGTTATTTTCAGAGCTGTATTAAGATGTATGATTCCCGAATCACTGATGAATCTGTCCGGAAGATATTCAGAATAATGTATAACTGCTGAAAACAACAGAGAACAGGCAACCGCAAGGGCTGATGTAAGAATTTTTATGATTTTTCTCACTTGTATTTTTCCTCCTTAAAAATTTTTGCAGTAATACTATTTGCTGATTGAATAAAAATATTAGAGGTTATAACAGAACGGTTTTTTTATAAATTTTTTCATTTGACGAAACAAGAAAAATGTGCTAACATTAATAGTATCAATAAAAACTGTGAGGTTTTTTATGAAAATTCTGAATATGTTTTTAAAAATACTGATGGTAGTTATTACATTTGTATATCCGCTTTTTTTCAATCTCCTTGCAGGCTGCAGCATTGCGGCGGCTGCGGTGCGGGCGGACGGTTTTTCTTTTATGTTTTTCACCGGCATTGCGATGGTGATTTCCTCTGTGCTTATGACTTCGGCGACAGTTTTCGTTCTGGGCGGTAAAAAGAAGGCGGCATTTGTAACCGATACTGCCGGGATACTTCTGTGCATGACGGCGGCAGTGGTGATAACAGTGTCGGCTCACAGCCGCGGGCTTACAGACGATTCACTCAGACCACTTAGCCTTGTATATGCAGTAAGGCATTTTCCGTCGGTTATTCATTATATAGCTGCGGCAGTTCTTTTTTTCACTGACTATATCAGGGATAAGAGGGAAGATTCACGGAAACTGCACGAATTTGTCTATGCCAATTCGGGTATAGATGAAGTTATGAACATGCCGGATGATGATATTTAAATGTAAAAATATGTAAATTCTTCTAAAATCAGAATGAATACAAGGGTATTAAACCGGCTTATTTCACGAAATAAACATAATTTCAAAAAAATGTAAAAAATCCTCTTGATTAAACTGTAAATATATGGTAGAATAATATTGCAGTAAAAAATTAGGAGGTTTGACAATGTTAAACAAAATTAGAGTATTAATCGGTGATGACACAGTCGAATATGGAATAGCTTTTGCCAGTACGCTCAGGAGTCTGGGCTGGTATGTGGTGACAAGACCGAAGGACGGAAACAAGATTCTTGAATCAATTAAAAATGATTCACCGGACATTGTTATCATAGATGCGGTTATGCCGGGCATGGATGCAATTGAGGTTATGAAGCGCACTTCAGAGGCAGGAAACGGACCGGAGTTTATAGTGACTTCTCTTTATGATAACCCGTTTGTTGAAAAGCAGGTGATGCAGAACGGTGCCGCCTACTTTATGCTCAGGCCATTTGACGTGAACACGCTGAAGGACCGCATAGAAGCTGTTCTTCAGAAAAATGACGCAGCGGAAAAAGGCAGCGGTGATGCTGATGACATGGAGATAGTTGTGACAGATGTTATACACCAGCTCGGTGTGCCTGCACACATAAAAGGTTACCATTATCTCAGGGAGGCCATTCTCTCTTCCCTTGAAGACAATGATCTTCTTGAAAGCGTAACCAAGTCCCTTTACCCTAATGTTGCAATGAAATTCCAGACAACATCATCGAGAGTAGAGAGAGCAATACGCCATGCTATAGAGATTGCATGGGACAGAGGAAATGTTGAGATTCTGAATTCATTTTTCGGGTATACGGTAAACACAAGTAAGGGAAAACCTACCAACTCCGAGTTTATCGCCCTTATAACTGACAAGCTCAGGCTTCAGTACAAGTCAGTTCTCAGCTGACAGGTTCCCTTGTTTTCACTAAGCGGCGCTGCATATAGATTTTTTATATGAAAGGAATATTATTATGAGTTTAGTAAAAACAAGTATCGAAAACTTAAGCGTAAATCCCTTCACCCTTATCGGACGTGACTGGTATCTTATCACTGCCGGAAAATCAGTATCCGACTACAACACTATGACCGCTTCCTGGGGTTCTCTTGGTGTTATGTGGGGAAAAAATGTTTTCACCTGCGGCATCAGACCGAACAGACACACATTCGGATTTGTTGAGGACAGCGAATATTTTACCATGTCATTCTTTGACTCTGACAGGTACAGGGATATGCTCACGTTCTGCGGAACAAAGTCAGGTCGTGATGTGGACAAGGCAAAGGAAACGGGTATTACTCCGACAGAGATAGATGGCACAGTTACATTTGAAGAGGCAAAACTTGTTTTCGTGTGCCGTAAGATGTACTCGCAGAATCTTGAAGAAAAGAATTTCATAGATAAGGATGCACTTAAGTTCTATGAAAAGGATCCGTACCACAGGATGTACACTTCTGAGATAGTTGCTGTGTACGAGAACAGGTAAAATAAAATCCGCAAAAAAAACATCCCACTGAACAGCAACTATGCTGAATCAGTGGGATGTTTTTAATTGCCTGCACATCCGATGACTACGTTGTCTCCGTGCAAATCGGCTAACAGTTACGGATACTGTAAACCAAAAGGTATGACTGATATGCCTGGACAGTAAATATTCATTATTTTCATGAATATTCCTCTAAAAATGAATAAATATACATATCCCCTTGACATTTGAAATTTATAATGTATAATAAAAATATATCATCAATTTATTAAGATAATTCTAATATACGGAGGGTTATTATCATGGCAAACGATATTAAAAAGGTTGTACTTGCATACTCAGGCGGACTTGATACATCTATCATCATTCCGTGGCTCAAGGAAAACTACAACAACTGCGAAGTAATCGCTGTTTCTGCAGACGTAGGACAGGGAACAGAACTTGACGGTCTTGAGGAGAAGGCTATCAAGACAGGTGCTTCAAAGCTTTACATAGAGCATATGACAGAAGAATTCCTTACAGACTATGTATTCCCGACAGTTCAGGCCGGTGCTGTTTATGAAAACAGATACCTCCTCGGTACATCATTTGCAAGACCTATCATTGCAAAGAGAATAGCTGAAATTGCACTTAAGGAAGGTGCAGATGCTATCTGTCACGGATGCACAGGTAAGGGTAATGACCAGGTTCGTTTCGAACTTGCTATCAAGGCTTTTGCTCCTGATATGAAGATCATCGCTCCTTGGAGAGAATGGGATATCAAGTCAAGAGACGAAGAAATCGACTACGCAGAAGCTCACAATATTCCGCTTAAGATAAACCGCGAAACAAACTACTCAAAGGATAAGAATATCTGGCACCTTTCACACGAAGGTCTTGATCTCGAAAGCCCTGCAAATGAACCGCAGTACAACAAGGAAGGATTCCTTGAACTCGGCGTTTCACCGGAACAGGCTCCTGACACACCAACATACGTTACAATCACATTTGAAAAGGGCGTACCTGTAGCAGTTGACAGCAAGAAGATGAACGCTACTGAACTCGTTACAACACTTAACAAGGTTGGCGGTGCAAACGGTATCGGTATTACAGACCTCGTTGAAAACAGACTTGTTGGTATGAAGTCAAGAGGTGTTTATGAAACACCGGGTGGAACAATTCTCTACCACGCTCATGAAGTTCTTGAAACACTCTGTCTCGATAAGGAAACAGCAAGAATCAAGCAGTATCTCGGCATTAAGTTTGCTGACGTTGTTTACAACGGTCAGTGGTTCACACCGCTGAGAGAAGCACTCTCAGCATTTGTTACAGAAACACAGAAGACAGTAACAGGTGATGTTAAACTCAAGCTCTACAAGGGCAATATTATCAATGCCGGTGTAACTTCCCCATATACACTTTATGATGAAGAAGTTGCAACATTTGATGAAGATGAAGTTTATAACCAGAAGGATGCTGAAGGTTTCATCAATCTCTTCGGTCTTCCGGTAAAGGTTAAGGCTCAGCTTGACGCTAAGAGAAACAACAAGTAATTTCTTACTGAGATTTTAATGTAAAGGGCGGGCATTCGTTCGCCTTTTACTTATTTTAGAACACCGTTTTTATTTTTTTATTTTTTATTTCTGACGGGAGGTTTTTTTGTGAATGAGATAAGGACATATCAGCATGTAATAGGTGAGAGTCTGAAAATTTCAGATGACAGTATACCTGATGCGGAATTTACCACGGTAAATCTCGAAAGAGCGGCATTCAGCAATCTTAATCTTTCGACAGTAACATTTGAAAAGGCAAATATGGAATGTGCAGAGTTTAAGGATGTAGACTTAAACTGCTGTTCATTTGATAAAGCGTACCTTGATAACAGTGTAATAACTGAGTCAAGCTTTGCAAATGCTGTTGTCGAAAACGTTAATATGGAAAGAGCGAAGTTCTGTGGCTTAAATATGTCAGCGGCCACATTTAAGGGGATAAACTTCAGGGAAACATCATTTAACGAAGTGTCACTTGATGACTCGAAGCTTTATTTTTCTGATATGCTTAATGCTTCATTTGAAAAAATTGTTCTTACCGGAAGTAAGTTTAAGGAATGTGACCTTAAGAATGTTGAGATAACGGAATCTGACACTGACGGACTGATTATAGACGGTATAGATGTGGGTGCGATTATTAAAGCAGTAAAAGAAAAGAAAATAGATATTGACAGTCTTTTGAACGGCTGAAAAGAGAAAGGTGCGTATACAGATGGCAAAAATGTGGGCGGGAAGATTTTCCAAGGAAGTTGACGAGACAGTTAACGCATTCAATTCCTCAATCTCATTTGACGGAAGAATGTACAGACACGATATAGAGGGCAGTATTGCACATGCTGAGATGCTTGGCAGATGCGGGATTATTTCAAAGGATGACAGCCTGAAAATACAGGAGGGGCTTAAGGAAATACTTGCTGATATCGAATCAGGTGCACTTGAACTTGATATGACGGCAGAGGATATCCATATGTTCGTCGAAGCTGAACTTACAAAGAGATACGGTGACGTAGGAAAGAGACTTCATACCTCACGTTCAAGAAATGACCAGGTGGCTCTTGATATAAGACTTTACCTCAGAGATGAGATTGTGCAGATAAGAGAACTTACAGCAGAGCTTGTAAAGACAGTATGCAGTATCGCTGAAGAGAACCTTGACACTATTATGCCGGGCTATACTCATCTTCAGAGAGCGCAGCCGGTAACACTCGCTCATCATATGATGGCATACGGACAGATGCTTCTCAGAGACCTTTCAAGACTTGCCGATACAGCAAAGAGAATGAACTTCAATCCGCTTGGAAGCTGTGCGCTTGCCGGTACAACATATCCGATTGACCGAAATATAACATCAGATCTTCTCGGATTTACAGCACCAACCGTAAACAGCCTTGACGGTGTTTCAGACAGAGACTTCTGCGTTGAACTCGCTTCGGCACTTTCTCTGCTTATGACACACCTCTCAAGATTCTCGGAAGAAATCATCATGTGGTGCTCATGGGAATTCAAATTTATTGAACTTGATGACGCGTATGCAACAGGTTCATCAATCATGCCTCAGAAAAAGAATCCTGATATAACAGAGCTCATCAGAGGCAAGACGGGCAGAGTAACAGGTGACCTCGTTACACTTCTCTCAATGCTTAAGGGACTTCCGCTTGCGTACAACAAGGATATGCAGGAAGACAAGGAGGCAATTTTCGATGCAGTTGACAATGTCAAGCTTTGTCTGAAGACATTTATCCCTATGATTGAGACTATGAAGATAAATGCTGTTAATATGAGAAATGCAGCAGCAAGAGGATTTATCAACGCAACAGACTGTGCAGACTACCTTGTAAAGAAGGGTATGCCTTTCAGAGATGCATACAAGATTACAGGTCAGCTGGTTGCACTCTGCATTCAGAAAAATGAAACACTTGAAACTCTTTCACTTGAAGAATATAAAAACTTTACGGAACTTTTTGATAAGGACGTATATGATGCAATAAATCTTGAAACCTGTGTAAATCAGAGAAATTCAGAAGGCGGTCCTTCACCGGAGGCTGTTAAGATTCAGATTGAAAAGACAAGAGCGGCTCTTGCAAAGGAAATGGAATAATGAACCGTAAAAATTTACGTTCGGTTTTTCTTATAAGTCTGGCAGGTGTAATGATATGGCTTGCCGGTTTCATACTGATAATGGTGCTCAGATTTGAAAATGCACCGGCAGTAAACAAGGCGTGGCTCATAATTTCCCTCGGCGGAACAGTTGTTGTGAGTGTAGCTAAGAATATGAAAGATGACGAAAGGTGAGATAAGATTGGCAGTAAAGGTTTATATAGACGGACAGGAAGGTACAACAGGACTTCGTATTACAGAACGTTTCAGCGGAAGAGACGATATCGAACTTCTCAGAATTGATGAAGACAAGAGAAAGGATACAGAAGAAAGAAAGAGACTTATAAACAGCTCCGATTTCACTTTCCTCTGTCTGCCTGACGCTGCAGCTATTGAGGCGGTTTCTCTCGTTGAAAATGAAAACGTGAGAATTCTTGATGCCTCAACGGCACACAGAACAAATGACGGATGGGTTTACGGTTTCCCGGAACTTTCAGAAACACAGCGCGAAAAGATAAGAACTACAAAGAGACTTGCCGTGCCGGGCTGCTATGCAAGCGGTTTTGTTTCACTTGTTAATCCGCTTGTAAGTGCAGGAATCATGCAGCCTGATTTTCCTGTATTTGCATATGCAACTTCAGGTTACAGCGGAGCAGGAAAAAAAGCTATCGCAGTCTATGAGGGCGGAGATAAGCCGTACGAATTCAACAGTCCGAGACAGTATGCTCTTACACAGGCTCACAAGCATCTTCCTGAGATGCAGAAGATTTCCGGACTGACGGTAAAGCCGATGTTTAATCCTATCGTATGCGATTACTACAGCGGAATGGTAGTATCCGTTCCTGTGCAGACAAGACTCCTTGAGAAAAAATGCGGTATCAGTGATATCTACGAAGCTCTTGCAAAGCATTACGAAGGTCAGAAGATGGTTTCAGTTATGTCCATGGGCGGCACTGCGGAAATACCGGACGGTTTCCTTGCTTCCAACACGCTGAGCAATCACGACAGGATGCAGATTTTTGTATTCGGAAACGATGACCAGGTTCTCCTCTGTTCACGCCTTGACAATCTCGGAAAGGGTGCATCAGGAGCAGCAGTTCAGTGTCTGAATATTATGATGGGCATTGATGAAACAACAGGTCTTAATTTATAATAAAGAGGGTAATGATTATGCCGGAATTTGATATACTTGAAGGCGGAGTTACAGCTCCGAAGGGATTTCAGGCAGCATCAGCAGCTGCAGGAATAAAATACAAGGGAAGAACAGACATGGCTCTTGTTTACAGTGATGAGCCGTGTGTGACAGCCGGTGTTTACACAACAAATGTCGTTAAGGCAGCACCGGTATTATGGGATAAAAAGATTACGGACTCCGATACAAAGGTCAGTGCTGTGGTAGTAAACTCAGGTATTGCGAATGCATGTACGGGTCAGCAGGGACTTGACATATGCAGGGCAACCGGTCAGGCAGTGGCTGATATTGCAGGCGGCACAGCTGAAAGTGTGCTTGTAGGCTCAACAGGCGTTATCGGTATGAAGATAGATGAGTCAAAGATTACTGCAGGTGTAAAGGAGCTTATGGCAAAGAAGGCTTACGGAAAAGAAGCCGGAACGGAAGCTTCACGCGCTATTATGACAACTGATACTGTGAACAAGGAGATTGCAGTATCATTTAAAATCGGTTCTGAAACAGTGACAATCGGTGCGATGAGCAAGGGCTCCGGTATGATCCACCCTAATATGTGCACAATGCTCGGATATGTTACAACTGACGCAGTTATTGAAAAAAAGCTTCTCCAGGAGGCACTTTCGGATGTTGTGCAGGACACATTCAATATGATTACTGTTGACGGTGACACTTCAACAAATGATACTCTTCTGATTCTTGCAAATGGTCTTGCAAAGAATCCTGCAATAGATAAAAAAGATGAAAACTATAAGCTTTTCCGTGATGCGCTTTATTTTGTCTGCGAATATCTCGCAAAGAAAATGGCAGGTGACGGTGAAGGTGCCACAGCCCTGTTTGAGGCAAAGATTATCAATGCAAAGAGCGTTGAGGATGCCAAGCTTATGGCTCGCTCAGTAGTTGGTTCAAACCTTTCAAAGGCTGCAATCTACGGTCACGATGCAAATTTCGGACGTTTCCTCTGCGCTATGGGATATTCCGGCGCACAGTTTGACCAGAATGACGTCCAGCTTTACTTTGAAAGCAAGGCCGGAAAGATGATAGTATTTGACAAGGGAAATCCTGTACCGTTTGAAGAAGATGAAGCAACAAGGATTCTTTCAGAAAACGCTGTTACTATTCTTATCAATATGAATGAAGGCAGTGCCTCTGCTGCTGCATGGGGCTGTGACCTTACATACGATTACGTAAAAATCAACGCTGACTACAGAAGCTGATACTTAATATTCAGCTATAGAAAACAAAGAAAATATACGTGCGAAGGTGCAGGGCGACCGCAAAGCCCTGCAAAAAATACAAAGGAATTAGCGTGAATTTATATCATGAGACGAGTAGTAATGCTGATTTTTAATATATTTTACAGAAAGATGGTTTAAAATTGGAAACAATAGCAAATAATATCCGTTCACAGGTGCTTATAGACGCACTTCCATATATTCAGAAATACAACAACAAGATTGTCGTAGTAAAGTACGGCGGAAACGCAATGACAAATGATGACCTCAAGCAGGCAGTTATGAGTGATATCGTTCTTCTTTCACTTGTTGGAGTAAAGGTCGTTCTTGTTCACGGCGGCGGTCCTGAAATAAACGACATGCTTAAGAGACTTAATATTGAAAGCAAATTTATCGGTGGACTCAGATACACAGACAAGGAAACTATTGACGTAGTAAAAATGGTTCTTGCAGGCAAGGTTAACAAGGAACTTGTTGCACTTCTTGCAGCGAACGGCGGAAACGCAGTGGGGCTCTGCGGACTTGACGGAAAGATGCTTATGGCTGAAAAACTTAAGTCTGAGCAGGATCTTGGATTTGTCGGCGAGATTACAGGAGTGAATACAAAGGTAATTACAGATTCACTTAACAATGGTTATGTTCCGGTTATTGCAACAGTAGCAAGTACGGAGGACGGTCAGACGATGAACATCAATGCCGATACAGCTGCATCAAGAATAGCAGCTGAACTGGGCGCTGAAAACCTTATTCTCATGACAGATATTGCCGGACTTCTTAAAGACAAGGATGATCCGTCAACTCTTATCCCGTCAGTAAATGTAAGTGATGTTCCTTTCATGAAGAGACAGGGTATTATTTCAGGCGGAATGATTCCTAAGATTGACTGCTGCGTTGAAGCAGTAAGACGAGGTGTAAGGAAAACATCAATTATCGACGGAAGAGTGCCGCACTCAATTCTTATTGAACTTTTGTCAAGTGAAGGAATTGGTACACAGTTTACCTGATATACAGAAAGGCAGAAAAAATGAATACAATAGAAAAATTCAACGGCAGCGTAATGCATACATACGGCCGTTATGATGTTGTGATTGATTCAGGCAGCGGACGTAATGCCGTTGATGAAAACAACAAAACATATATAGATTTCGGAAGCGGTATCGGAACAAACTCTCTCGGATACTGTGATGAAGAATGGGCGGATGCAGTATGCAAACAGGTTCGCAGCATACAGCATACATCAAATTACTATTACACTTCGGTACAGGCTGACTTTGCTGATAAACTCTGCAGCATTACCGGATACGATAAAGTATTTTTCGGAAACAGCGGAGCTGAAGCAAATGAATGCGCTATCAAGATTGCCCGCAAATACAGCTTTGACAAGTACGGCAAGGGCAGAAGTACAATTATTACTCTTGTGAATTCATTTCACGGACGTACACTTGCAACACTTTCAGCAACAGGACAGGATGTTTTCCACAATTATTTCTTCCCGTTCGTTGAGGGATTCATTCACACACCTGCAAATGATATCGATGCACTTAAGGCAGCAGCTGATGATACTGTATGTGCCATTATGCTCGAATTTGTACAGGGCGAAGGCGGCGTTGTAAAGCTTGACGAGGAATTTGTAAAGGCAGTTCGTCAGATTTGTGATGAAAAGGATATCCTTATGGTTGCTGACGAAGTACAGACAGGGGCAGGCAGAACAGGTAAATTCCTTGCTTCCGAACATTTTGGCGTAAAGCCTGATATAACAACGATGGCAAAGGGTCTGGCAGGCGGTGTACCGGTTGGTGCGTGCCTTGCTTCAGAAAAATGTTCATCAGTACTTGTTCCAGGTACACACGGTTCCACATTCGGAGGAAATCCTCTTGCATGCGCAGGCGGAAATGTCGTTCTTTCGCGTGTGACTTCAGAGGGATTCCTCGATGAGGTACAGAAGAAGAGCGAATATATTTTTGATAAGCTTTCAAAAACTGAAGGTGTTGCTTCAGTAAGCGGTCTTGGTCTTATGATCGGCATAGAACTTAAGGAGAAAAAAGCTGCAGATGTGGTTAAGGCTGCACTTGACAGGGGACTTCTTCTCCTTACAGCAAAGACAAAGGTACGTCTTCTCCCGCCTCTCACAATAACATACGAGGAGATTGACAAGGGACTTCAGATATTTGCTGAACTTCTTGCATAAATGAATATAAAATATAAAAAAAGCGAGGTAAAAACGATGAAACACTTACTTACAATGATGGATCTCAGCAAAGAAGAAATTATCGACATTCTTAATCTTGCTGATCAGCTCAAATACGAATTAAAGCACAATATTCCGCACCCGCATCTTAAGGGCAAGACACTGGGAATGATATTCCAGAAGGCTTCAACAAGAACACGAGTTTCTTTTGAAACAGGTATGTATCAGCTCGGCGGTTATCCTCTCTTCCTCTCCGCAAATGATCTTCAGATTGGCAGAGGTGAACCGGTGCAGGATACAGCACGTGTACTCTCACGTTACCTTGACGGCATCATGATCAGAACTTTCGAACAGAAGGAAGTTGAAGACCTTGCGTCATACGGCTCCATACCGATTATCAACGGTCTTACAGACTACTCACACCCGTGTCAGATTCTTGCTGACCTTATGACAGTACGTGAATTCAAGGGAAGCTTTGAAGGTCTTAAGATGTGCTATATCGGTGACGGCAATAATATGGCTAACTCACTTATAACAGGATTTCTCAAGGTTGGCATGTCAGTTTCAGTTGCGTGTCCTGATGACTATCAGCCGGCTGCAAAGGTTCTTGAATATGCACGTGCAACGGGCAGATTTACAATGACAAACAAGCCTCTTGAAGCAGCTGCAGGTGCTGACGTTGTTATAACAGACGTATGGGCATCGATGGGGCAGGAAGGCGAGGCTGAAAAGAGAAGAATCGCATTTAACGGCTACCAGATAAATGACGAAGTAATGGCAGCTGCAAATGAAAAGGCTATGGTTCTCCACTGCCTCCCTGCACACAGAGAAGAAGAAATCACAACAAAGGTGTTTGAAGAACACGCTGAGGAAATATTCGAAGAAGCAGAAAACAGACTTCACGCACAGAAGGCAGTAATGGTTAAGCTCATGGCTGACTGATAAGCTGCATATACAGCGCGGGCGTTTGGATACAGATAAAGTATCCAAACGCCGTTTTTGTTTATAGAAAAAATATTATTGAAAAACAATAAAAAAGTATTGACAAATAATCTGAGGGGTGATATAATAAATACAACAAATAAAACAGGAAAGGTGGTAATTACTTATGAAAAATAAGGAATTGTCAATTTTATTATCAAAGGGACTCATCTTTTTAGGAATGGCTATGGCGGCAGCGATAAGCATATGGCTTCCTTCATGTATCGGCTGGCTGGAGGAATATTATTACAAGCCTCTGGGTCATGTTCCTTCATGCATTATGGGATATGCAGTAATGGCGCTGGTATTTGTTCTTCTTGTTTTCCTTTATCTTCTGCTTCGCAATATTTCTCAGAAGAAAGTGTTTGTGAAGAAGAATGCAGATATACTTGGCGTTATATCAGCATGCTGCTTTATTTCCGCTGCTATTCTTTTTGCATGGGGACTGATTACATTCCTTGAAGTAATCTTCCTTGTTGCATTTATAGTGGGCTTTATGGGAATTATACTTCATGTACTGAAGAATGTGTTCGAAGAAGCAGTAAGTATAAAAGAAGAAAGCGACTACACAATTTAACTGATGCAGAAGGAGGAATCAATATGCCTATTATAGTAAATCTCGATGTAATGATGGCAAAACGCAAGATATCATCGGGAGATCTTGCTGAGAAGATAGATATAACCCCGGCAAATCTTTCAATACTCAAAACAGGAAAGGCAAAAGCAGTACGTTTCTCAACACTGGAGAAAATATGCGAAGTTCTGGACTGCCAGCCCGGTGATATACTTGAGTACGCAAAGGAAAAATGAGTGGAGCAGGAAGGCGATTTTGTATTGTGCGCTTTTTATTTCATGTTTTATCGCCATTCTGAGTAACTTTCACACCGGAGAGCCGTCTTTTTCCTCAACTCCAACAATATTTATTGACCATGCACCGTAATTATGGTAGTATATAAGTAAGAGAAACTGTGAGAAAGGAGAAACAAAATGCCTGAAAAGAAAGCAGTGCCTGTAAAGAACTAAGCGGCAGATGCGATGCAGCACTTGAACAGATAAGAACCAGAAAGTACGCAGAACAGCTCACGGATAACTGCTATCAGAAGGTAATAAGCTACGGGATAGCATTTTACGGAAAGACGTGCAGGGTGAAGATGGGGGAGACGGTTTATCAGAATGAGGAATAAGAAAACAATAGTCATATCAAAAATGCAGTTCCCCGAAAACCCGGGAAACTGCATTTTCTATTTTTTCATGTTTTCATGAATGGGAGTATTAGAATCAGGACGAATTTGAAATTCGTTGTCTGAATGTTTATGGAATCATTTGCTCGTGCATATTCAGCAGAGAACGAGATTAACTAAGCGAAGTAATTATCCTTGAAATATACTGTCTCATTCTCGCAAGGTCTGAAAGTTCTGCCTTTCCGTCTCTGTTAACATCAGCTGATATATGTTGAATTTCTGTCAGTGTTTTATCACCGACAAGTGCAAGAGAAAGTTCAGAAAGATCGGTTACATCAACATTACTGTCGTTGTTTATATCGCCAATTTTACCGCTGTGTTCAAACAAACGGGTATTCTCGGCTGGTGTTGATAAGCTTAAACTTTCTTCGAAAGAAAAATCAGTACGACAGTCGAGTCCGGTATTCTTGTATATTTCATCTCTTATAATAAAAAGCTGCTCCATAAAAATACCTTCATCTACATTTACTATAGACCTTTTTTCAGTATCCCATGTAAATTCTTCGCTGGTTTTAACGCTTACCTGACAAGGTAATTTATTTTCTTCAATAAATGCTGACAATGAATCAAAATCTTCTTCTTTATATTCAAGAGCTGATAACCCACATACCGCTATACTTGTATATGCAGGGGAAAATCTAAAATATTCCATTGCCACTGTTTCATTTAATTCTTCGAAAAGAGCTTCAACTGACTGAAAATCTATCAGATCCTGTGAGTCAGTTCTGTATACTGAATAGACGTATCCTGACTTTAACCCCGTAACATCAGAACGTCCAGGTGATGATACAAGATGATCATCATTGTCAATGTCAAAATATTTTCTGATGATTTTCTGAATTTCTTCATCTGATTCATCAGATAAAACCTTAAACGAAAACCGTGATGAACGGTCTATAGTTTTTAAGCACCCATATTTTCCGTTTCCGTTTTTCATCTCACCTGCATATATCCTTACATCATAATCTAAATCCTCATTTGCCCTGTAATGAACAGAAGTATCAATATCGAGCATTTTCATGCCTTCAAGAATTTCAATGGGCTGTCCGTAATGGTCTGATCCTGATACTATCTCCATATTTTCGTTATCAGCAGTTTCAAGGGCAGAAACCGAATAAGTATTCATCAGCATACTCATAGCTGCTAAAGATGATACTACTGAGATTATATTTTTCTTTTTCATAACATGTCACCTCGTTGTTAATAACCAATGTTCGAATTGCTCATGTAAAATTTCATAATGTCTGTAGTTATACGCGTGCCACTATTATTTTCTGAATTATCGTTATCATTACCGTCTTATCTGACATGAGAGAAATAACGCAAAAATCTTTTTTATAGAATTCATTTTTATCAGGCTCCTATTCTATTTATTTTTATCACAAGGAAGTTATTACTCGTGAAATATACTGCATTAGTCTTGCAAGATCAGTAATTCTGACTTCACCATCTCCATTTACATCAGCAGCTTTTTTTTGTGTGTCAGTAAGACTTTTATCACCTAAGAGATAAAGCGAAAGATTAGACAGGTCAGTTAAATCAATTATATCATCTCCGTTAATATCGCCCTTTCCCATGCTGTAATTTTTTTTGTATTCGTCTTCAGATATTTCTTTAACTGTAAGATCTTCCGACGCAGAATAATAATTTCTTGACTCCCACACAGTCTCCAGATTATCTCCCTTATACTCTTGCTTTTTCCATGATAGCATAAGTATTCCAGGCGAATTAATCTTATAAACCTTAATAGGATTTAACGAAGAACCTGGTTCAACATTATCCATATTACATGCATTATGGTATTTTACTACTGAATAAGAAGCTGTGCCCTCATGAGATTCATTGAATAATAATCCATGATTCTCTTCTGGATCTACACTCATAACAATATATCCGTTTATGAGTGCAACCGAACCATATTTCTCCTGGAATTCAGCAAATTCTTCTTCTGTAGATGGCAGCCAGTTAAATTCATTATCAGAATCTTCTGGATATTTGTCAACAGGTAAAATATTCTTCTGACACTTCTGAATAAGATTATTCCACCCACTATTTTGCTCTAAGGTTTCACCGTTTATCATGATTAACTTTTCTTCCAGTAATTCATAATTGCTCATAAGAATACCTTCAGCGATAGTATCATCGTAATTAAGCAGTTTAAAATCTTCATCAGGATCTGTTCTGAACTCAATCGTAATACTCTTTCCGAGGTACGTTCCATCATCATCATAAACTGTTTCTTTTTCATTAATGCGACATTCCCATGATGTTGCTATTTGCTCTGAAATTATTTGTGTTTCAGCTTCATCAGTTGTTTGTGCATTCACTAATGCTAAATTGTTACTCAAAATCAGCATAGCGAAAACTAATGATAATCTTCTCTTCATACTAATCCCCTCCATGTTTTTGATTTCTTATGTTGGGCGTCAAAATGTCATTTTTGTGATTTTTCACTTCTTGAAACATCGCAATTATGTGGGTGCGATTTACAAAAAATAGAAAAATATATTCTGACACTTTAATCATTCCTATGTTATAATGTTTTTCTAAGGTATCAACTGCATCACCTTTTCTTAATTAATATTATAACGTATAGAAAATTTGGTTTCAATATGGTTGTCGTGAAATGGACAATCGCGTCGTGAAGTGGACAATTTACGCTTCGGATGTTGTAAGGATATACATTATATCAGGTTTATCATATCCTTTATCACCACCTGCCTGCTTGCTTTTTTCTTAAAAATATTCTATAATTATTCATAAACCGCATATCTTCTTTATATTTTATTTCGGGGGAGGATTATATGATACGGGTTGCTGTTGTTGATGATGATGAAGTGTTTGCAAAAGAACTGAGCAGGTCTGTGTACGAAGAAATGTGCAGAAGATCCGTTCAGTGCGAGATATGTGATTTCAGAGACGGAAAATCAGTTCTTGACAGTCACAGTAAAAAAGAGTTTCAGCTAATCATGCTCGATATAGGGCTTCCGGACGACGACGGCTTTAATGTTGCCGGAAAAATAAACCTGACAGGTACAAACACGCAGATAATATTTATTACAAGCAAGGTTCATCTCGTATTTGATTCATTTGAATACATGCCTGTAGCATTTATACCAAAGGAAAATTACAAAAAAGACCTTTCCAAGTACATTGGTATTTTTCTGAGAAAACACGAAACAAACGGCTATAGTTTTGAGTACAGCTCGGAAAACGGTGATGAATCCATAGATCTTAAGAGTGTAATTTATTTTTCAGCAAACAATCACGATATCTTTTTTGTCAAAAATAACAGAGATATTGTAAACATATCCTCCAGACGTGAAAATCTCACCAGTCTCAGAGATAAACTGGCTGACAAAGGGTTCATCTCTGTAAGCAGGACATATCTTGTAAACTACAGATACATACTTAGCCTGAGCAGAGATTATATACAGCTGTCAAATAATGAAAAAATAAAGATCAACAGAAACAAATACAGCCTGATTGTTGAAGAATACAAAAAATTTAAAAGAGGTGACGATCTGTGACAGAATTCATGGTTGAAAATGCAGCTATTCTGATTGAATGTTTCTGTATAATGCTGTTTATTACCAAATACTTTTCTTTTAAGAATGAAAAATTCAAATGGCTTAAATGTACTCTTCTCTTCAGTCTGTCATATTTAATTGAGCTTTATGATCTGATATTTCAGCTCAGTGAATCTGTTTTTGTTTTACTCTCGGTTTCCATGGCTTTTATATTTTCAGTCTGCTTCTTAAAAGGTAAAAATGTTGAAAAATTACTGTTGAGCATCATTACATATATTTTGTTTGCCTTTATAAATCTTCCGGTACTTTCCCTTTTCAACTCCGTCCTCGGATGTGATATGGAATCCATCGCAGGCGGGACATCCGATGCCCGCATAGAAGTGTTGATAATAACAAAACTCCTTTACTTTCTGATAACCCAGTCAATTGTCGTTATAAACAGAAAAAAAGAATATGTTTTCTGTGCAGCTGAATGGTTTATGATAATCATGACATCAGTTATTGTCATCTCTATCAGTTTTATACTTAACTTCATGATACTGTCAAACAACAATCCGGCTGTAACAGTTGTCTCTCTTCTCCTGCTCATAATGGAAATCATAATATTTATGATAATTCAGAGAATAAGCAAAGCAAATAAAAAGAACACTGAAAGTCAGATTCTCTCTATGCAGCTAAGACAGCTGAAGTACGATAATGAGACTGCAATCAAAAATTACAACAGCATGATCAATGTACAGCACGACTTCAAGAATTATATACTTAACATAAACACAATGGTACAGACTGGTAAAATATCGGAAGCTGTGAAATATATGGACGAACTTCTTGACCGGAAGATTAATAATCTGCAAACTTTTGTAAATACATCAAGTGATGTTGTAAATGCTGTACTTAACTCAAAAATATCAGCAGCGGAAGAAAAAAACATATCAGTCCGCACCTCCATATTCTTTACACCGGATGAAAAAAATGAACTTGATATCGGAAATCTTATAGCCAACCTTCTTGATAATGCTATAGAAGCCTGCATCAACCAGAGTGAGCCCGCAATAGAATTATACATGTACAGTGAGAACAGGATGAATAATATTATTGTCAAGAATACTTTATCAGGTTCTGTACTTATGAGCAATCCGGAACTGAAAACGAACAAGAAAACTGGTCTGCACGGCATAGGAATGAGATCTGTGAAAGACACTGTAAATGAACTTAACGGCATTACAGATATCTATGAACAGGACGGAATGTTTGTTGTGGCCATACACTATCCAGAATAAAAAAATAATTCAGAAAAAATTTAAAAAAATTCAAAAAAAGTGTTGACAAACTGATTTTGACGTGATATAATAATAAA
>SAMEA3663038__coassemble_150_pt1 | contig 27818 bp, 46 predicted proteins | sample SAMEA3663038__metabat2_low_PE_024 | metagenome-assembled genome bin SAMEA3663038 (sample SAMEA3663038) | pig gut metagenome | biome: pig gut; feature: pig-associated habitat; material: faeces | place: France | collected 2012
GTGAACCGTCCCAGTCATATCCTGAAGGAGGGGTTATATCCTTCCATTCGCCCGTGTTAATATTGTATTTGTATACAGCTCCGTCCTGTGCCTGATAAGGACCGCCTCTGTCACAGTATGTTACATACATCATTCCGTCATCGCTTATTACTGCGTGATGCGGAATTCCAATATCGAGAGCATCCTTGTTATGCTTAGTAAATGTTTTTGCAGTAGGCTGACCTTTTACCGGTTCCCAGGTCTTTCCTGCGTCATGGCTTACGTAAAGAGGATTTTCAATATCAGCAACGCCTACGTAAATATCATTTGTAGGTTTTCCCTTTTCTGATCTTGCAGAGTCAAAAACTACAAAGCAAAGACCGAGATTATCTGATGAATATTCAAACTCAGGATCTTCAACGTAGTTACCCGGATTCTTAAAACTCTCAACCTTTTCCCAGGTTTCACCGTAGTCTTCACTTCTCCACAGTCCGTTTCCGCTTCTTGCACAGAAGTAAAGAATATTGTTACTGTTAGGGTCAACCATCAGTCTCTCGCCGACTGAACGGCCCGGCATATTGCCGCCCATCTTGAACGGGAGTTCTGTTTTTGTCCAGGTCTTTCCGTAGTCATCTGAACGGCAGATATATCCGTTCATATTTGTCCAGCTGTTTGTGTATGTGCCGGCAGCAATATATACGCGGTTCGTGTCAACCGGGTCTGTTGCAAGGCTCTCTATGCCAAGAAGGTTCCATTCGTCCGGAGCAACCCAGTCGGTAATAGGCTCCCACTCAAGTGTTTCCTTGTTTCTGATATATGCGCCACCCATGTCGGTACGGAGATATACGAGTCCCTCTTCAGTCGGATTGTAAATGATACCCGGAACAAATCCTCCGCCTCCGGCAATCTCTACGTTATCAAAAGTATAATTCTGAGTTTCTGCTGCATCTGTAACAACTGCTTTTCTGTTTAAGGTTCCGGCAGATAAAGCAGAGGCAAACATAACTGCAGAAATAGCAAATGATGCAATACACCTGGTTGCTTTTGTCATCACTGAACTTCCTTTCAAATACATTTTAACTTAAATTCTGCAGAAATATCAATCTGCAGTAAACGTTTTCAATCATCTGTTTTGTATTATATCACACTATGAAAACGTTGTCAATAGAAAGCTGACAAAAATTTTAAAAATTTCATACTAAATTTAAGTTGATTTTTAATATAAATTTAATAAATAAAAAATCCCGCAGAAAAATCATATCTGCGGGACAACTATCAATCAGGCAAAGAATATTTTTCAACATACTGGAATCTCATCTCCTGAAATTCCTTGTCATTTACCCTGAGATTGGTTATGTATTCGTGGGTGTCAAATTTTTCGTCCTTAAGCTGAATAAGGCATACTGCTATGTTGGAACAGTGGTCTGAGATACGTTCAAGATTTGTAAGCAGATCGGAGAAAATAAACCCGAGCTCTGTCGTGCATTTGTCCTGCTGAAGTCTGCGGACATGACGGTTTTTAAGCTCCATGCGAAGTCCGTCAATTACCTCTTCAAGCGGCTCAACCTTTCTTGCAAGTTCGGCATCATTGTTTACAAATGCTGTTACTGCCATATCAAGAATATCGGCAACTGCTGTTTCAAGTATTTCGGTTTCAATCTGGGCTGAGTGTGAGAAGGAAATGTTTTTCTCATGCATTTCTCTTGAGATGCTGACAAGGTTTGCTGCATGATCTGATATTCTCTCAAAATCTCCTATGCAGTGAAGAAGTCTGGATACTGAAGCTGCGTCTTCATTTGTAAGGGAACAGCCCGACAGTTTTATAAGATATGTTCCGAGTTTATCCTCGTAGTCATCTATAATATCTTCCTGATTTAATACAGATTCTGCTTTTTTCTCATCAAAAACATTCATGTTATCTATCGCTGCTCTGAAGGACTCAAGTGAAATCTGTGCCATTTTCTCTGAGAAACTTCTGCACTCCATTAATGCAAATGAAGGCGTATTAAGCAGTCTTTCATCGAGAAACAAATCATTTTCCTCTTCCGGTTTATCTTCGCCTTTGATTGTAAGAACTGCAAGTTTTTCAAGATATGATGAAAACGGTATAAGAATAAGCGAAGTAAATACATTAAACAGGGTATGTATCGCTGCAATGTAAAATGCACTGACAGAAACATTTTCCGGATTAATAGCTGTAAACCGGCTGAGGATAAATAAAACCAGCGCAAAAACAGCTGAACCTGTTATATTAAAATACAGATGGACAAAAGACACGCGCCGTGCATTTTTATTTGCATTTCTGCTTGAAACAACTGCTGAAATACAGGTACCGATATTCTGCCCCATTATTATAGGGATTACGGAAACAGGAGTAAGAATTCCGGTAACTGAAAATGACTGAAGCAGGGCGACAGAAGCAGCAGAACTTCCAAGAAGTGCTGTGATTATTATTCCGGCAGCAAAGCATATAACCGGATTCTCCGTAAATTCCGGTATATCAGCATTCATAAATCCGTTCTGCATATATCCCATACCACATATAATCATGGCAAATGAGAAAAATACAGTTCCGATATCGTTCAGACTGTCTTTTTTCGTCACGAACTTCATTATAATACCGGTAAATGCAATTATGCTTATAAAGGGAAGAAATATTCCCGGTTTATAGTCCGTACAGAATAATGCTGTTATCCATGAAGTAAATGTGGTTCCGATATTTGACCCCATCATAATCCCGATAGTCTGTCCGAGCTGCATTATTCCGGAGTTTACAAGACCAACAAGTACCTCCGTTAATGCCGTTGATGACTGAATGGCAACCGTTATCCCCGCACCAAGTGCAAGGCTCCGGAACTGATTTGAATTGACCTTTTTCAGCGCCCGTTCAATACGTCCGCCCTTGATTTTTTCAAGCCGCAGAGATATCTCACTGATACCGAAAATAAAAAAAGTAAGGCCTGCAAGTATACAGAACAAGTTACTGTCCATTTCTGTCTCCTTTTTTATAAAACTTTAATATCATAATATTTTTTCAGGATAAATTCTATCCTGCACTTTACAGAATATTTACATATATTATAACTTAATTTCATAAAAATTTCAACGATTTTCTGACACTGGAATTAAATTCTGCGGCAAAAAAGCACACCGGAATACGATGTGCTTTTGTAAGTTATCATGATATAAGTGTTACGCGGAATTTCCCGTCTTTATATTCCGTTTCCATGCTCATTCCGTTTTGCTCTGCAGCGTTCTTTACTATCGTGAGTCCGAGTCCGCTTCCCATCTTGCCGCTTCTTGCTTCATCTCCCCGGACGAATGGTTTCCACAGTTCATCTGCAGAAATGTTTAAAACCTCATCGCTGTCATTCTCGGCTGTAAACCTGTTCTTTTCAAAATTAAAATCCACTCTGCCGTTTTCAGTAGTGTATTTTACTGCATTTGAAATGAGATTTTCAATGGCATGGCTCATTACTTCCCTGTCCGCAAAAATCTTCATTTCACCGCTTAAATTAACTGATATATTTCTTTCTTCTGTCTCTGTTATGTATTTTTTTAAAAGTTCTTCTGTCAGTGCTCTCAGGTCTGTTTCTTCAGGTTTAAACTTTACAGAACCGCTTTCAAGCTTCGAAAGTTCAAGAACATTTTTTATTATCCCGTCCATGTACTCAACATTCCTGATTATTGAATCAATATAATGCTCATTTTTCTCCGGAACCGTACTTTCCTTAAGATTTTCCGCATATCCTGACACTGCCATAAGCGGGCTCTTCAGATCATGGGCAAGAGTACCGGTCATTTCTCTGCGGTAGTCCTCAGCAAAATAAAGCATCTTAAGCTCTGAATACACAACTCTGCTTCTGAGATATGCTACCAGAATGACAAAGGCAAGAAATATCAGATACAGAACAGTAACCAGCCCGCCCCAATTCCAGAAATTATAAGTAAATACTCCGGTAAGAACATATTTTTTTCCTTCAAATGAAATAGTACGGCAGGCATACTGTTCGAATTTCATTAAGGTTTGAGTTGAATACATATCACACCCCACATCAAAACCGCCGCTTTTCAAATCAGGCTGATAGTTCTTCAGTTTTGTCATTAATTCACTGTCCGGCTTGCTTTTTTCTCCTGAATCAGCAATTATATTGTTATCTGCATCAGACAATATAAAGGCCGCATCCGTAAGTCGCTCACTGTAATTATATGCATCTTCAAAATTTACTGCCATTGCCGATAAAAAAACATGCCTGGCCTCTGTTACATCACTGTCTGTCATATATGCATACTCACTGCTTTTTTCAATTGTTGTACATGCATCTTCAAAACATTTTTTTGCCTGAGTGTTTAAATCCGTTGATAAAAACAAACCGGCACAGTATATACAAAACAGTGTAAATACGGTTGCAATTGTAACATATACAGCCGATTTTACCGCAAAAATCCTTACAAAGGATTTTCTTTTTACCGGTCTGAATGTCCTGTTTCTGCTGTTATTATTTTTCATTGTTTCTTCCTCCTGTTATTCTTCCAGCTTATAGCCTCTGCCGAAAACAGTTTTTATCTGAGAACCTGCAGTTCCCAGCTGTTTTCTGAGTTTTTTGATATGGTTGTCAACAACTCTGTCATTTCCGTCGAAATCATAGCTCCATACATATTTCAGAAGACTTTCTCTGGATACTGCTACTCCTCTGTTCTCCATGAGATATTTCAACAGAGCATACTCCTTGGGTGTAAGTTCAGCCTGTACACCTGAAACATAAACTGTATAGCAAAGCGGATCAAGTTCTATCCTGCCGCAGACAAGCTTTTCTGACCGCACCATTCCCTTGGACCTCCTTATAAGTGCATTTGCTTTTGCCATAAGTTCTGCGATTCTGAACGGTTTTACGATATAGTCATCGCATCCGTTTTCATATCCGTACAAAATATCCTCTTCTCTGCCTCTTGCTGTTAAAAACAACACCGGAACTGAGCTTTTCTTTCTGATTTCACGGCATATTGAGAACCCGTCTATGTACGGAAGCATAACATCCAGCATAATAAGATCATATTCATTTTCATAGAGCATTTCCAGTCCCCTCTGACCATCCGGTGCAGTCTCAACAGTCATTATATCCGATGCCCTTGAGAAATAATCGGTGATAACCTCCCTTATTTCCCCGTCATCCTCTACAAGAAGCAATCTGTACATTTTCCTTCCTCCCTTCTGTAAATATATTATAACAGCAGAATGTATCCTTTTTATATCCTTAATATATTCTTTTTATCTTTTTCAAAAAAAATCCCGAACAGAATATGTCCGGGATCCTTTTATATAAGTTATTTAATCAGTCAATGAATTAAACAAGCTTGATGATAGCCATTTCTGCAGCATCGCCACGACGTGGTCCGATCTTGATGATCTGTGTGTAACCACCGTTTCTTTCTGCATACTTTGGAGCGATGTTGTCGAATAAATCCTTAACAACGCTTTCCTTTGTAACGTAAGCGAGAACCTGACGCTTTGAGTGCAGGTCATTCTTCTTACCAAGTGTTATCATCTTTTCAGCAACAGCACGAACTTCCTTTGCTCTTGTAACTGTTGTTTCGATCTGGCCGTTTTCAAGCAGATAAGTAACCATAGCTCTGAGCATAGCTTTTCTATGATCAGATGTTCTACCCAGCTTTCTTGTACCTGGCATTGAAATTCACTCCTTTTCTATAGTGACGCTGACAGAATGCCAGCAATGAAAATGTTTTTACGATTATTCTTCTTCTGAAGAGAGGTCAAATCCAAGTGACTGTAATTTTTCCTTAACTTCGTCAAAAGATTTTTTACCGAGATTACGTACCTTCATCATTTCCTCTTCGGACTTGTTAATAAGGTCGTCAACGGTATTAATACCCGCACGCTTTAAACAATTAAACGAACGTACCGATAAGTCAAGTTCCTCAATGGTCATCTCAAGGATTTTTTCTTTACCCTTATCGTCTTTTTCGACTAATACTTCAGCTATACATGCATCTTCTGAAAGATCGATGAACAGCTTTAGATGCTCGTTGAGGAGATTGGCTGCCTGAGATATAGCCTCCTTGGCGGAAATTGTACCATCTGTCCAAACTTCAAGTGTAAGTTTGTCAAAATCGGTAACCTGACCAAGTCGAGTGTCTTCTACGTGATAATTAACCTTTAAAACAGGAGTATATATACTATCAACAGCAATTACATCAATAGGCATATTTATAATCTGCTTATTACGTTCAGCCGATACATAGCCTCTGCCTCTGTCAAGAGTAATTTCCATATACAGCTTTGCGTCCTTACCAAGTGTTGCAATATGCATACCCGGATCAAGTATATCAACTTCAGAATCAGTCTTTATATCACCGGCAGTTACTTCACATTCACCTTCAGCCTCGATAAAAACTGTCTTCGGACCATCGCTGTGCAGCTTGGCTGTTAATCCTTTTATGCTAAGGATTATCTCAGTAACATCTTCTTTAACACCCGGAATTGTTGAGAGTTCATGATGAACACCGTCAATCTTTACTGATGTTACAGCAACACCAGGAAGTGAGGAGAGTAATACTCGTCTTAAACTGTTACCAAGTGTAATACCATAGCCGCGTTCGAGCGGAGACAGTACAAACTTGCCGTACTTGCCGTCACTTTTGAGATCAACTGTTTCAATTTCCGGTTTTTCTATTCTTTCAAGCATAAAAACCCTCCTATTTCGCAATCACATTAATAGTAATTAGTCGTTTGACCGTCATTATTTTAAGAAACCTCAGGAGATTACTTAGAATAAAGTTCGACAATCAAATGCTCTTCTACTTCATAGTCAAGGTCTTCCTTAACAGGCATACGAACAACCTTAGCTGAGAAATCCTCTTTGTTAGCTTCAAGCCAGAGAGGAACTACTCTGCCGTTTGTAAGTTCAACGATTTCCTTGAACTTTGTGCTCTTTCTGCTGTTTTCTCTGAGTGAGATAACATCACCCGGCTTAATTCTATATGAAGGAATGTCAATCTTCTTACCGTTTACGCTGAAGTGACCGTGAGTAACAAGCTGTCTTGATTCACGTCTTGTTGTAGCAAGACCCATTCTGAATACAACGTTATCAAGTCTTGATTCAAGAATTGTGATAAGGTTTGTACCAGCCTGACCCTGCTGCTTTTCAGCGATTTCGAAGTAGTGGTAGAACTGCTTTTCGAGTACACCGTAGATAAACTTCAGCTTCTGCTTTTCCTTAAGCTGCATTCCGTATTCGGAAAGCTTCTTTCTGTTACCCTGATCAGCCTTACGCTTTGTGTCCTTTGAAACACCCATAACCATTGGGCTGATACCTAAATACTTACATTTCTTAAGAAGTGGTTCTTTATTAATAGCCATTGCTATTACCTCCGTTTTTTAAAAAATATCGAATTTGAATATTGTATTCGACGCCAAGCAAACTATAGCTCAGTTATTATACTTGTTACTATACACGTCTTCTCTTTGGAGGACGGCATCCGTTATGTGGGATTGGTGTAACATCCTTGATCATCTTTACTTCAAGACCTACAGTCTGAAGAGCTCTGATAGCAGCTTCACGACCTGAACCAGGTCCCTTTACGTAAACTTCAACTGACTTGAGACCGTGTTCCATAGCAGCCTTAGCAGCTACTTCTGCAGCGTTCTGAGCAGCGAATGGTGTTGACTTCTTAGAGCCTCTGAAGCCTAAACCGCCTGAGCTTGCCCATGAAATTGCATTACCCTGAACGTCAGTGATTGTAACGATTGTGTTGTTGAAAGTGGACTGGATATGAACAGCGCCATTTTCAATGTTCTTGCGTTCTCTGCGTCTCTTAACAGTAACTTTTTTCTTCTGCTGTGCCATTGTTCATTTCCCTCCTTACTTCTTCTTGTTAGCGATTGTCTTAACAGGACCCTTACGAGTTCTTGCGTTTGTCTTTGTACGCTGACCTCTTACAGGGAGACCCTTACGGTGACGAATACCGCGGTAGCAGTTGATTTCAACAAGTCTCTTGATGTTAAGAGCGATTTCTCTTCTGAGGTCACCTTCAACATTGATGTTCTTGTCGATGTATTCACGAAGCTTGTTTTCATCTTCGTCTGTGAGATCCTTTACTCTTGTGTCAGGATTAACACCTGTTTCAGCTAAGATCTTCTTTGCAGTTGTGTTGCCGATACCGAAAATGTAAGTAAGAGCGATTTCAACTCTCTTGTTCTTCGGTAAGTCAATACCAGCTATTCTTGCCATTAACTAATTGCACCTCCGTTAGCGGACTAAATATTAGCCCTGTCTCTGTTTATGCTTTGGGTTTTCGCAAATAACCATTATTTTGCCTTTGCGTTTAATTATCTTACACTTCTCGCACATAGGCTTTACTGAAGGTCTAACTTTCATCGAAAATACCTCCTATTTGATAGTTAGAAAAAGGGATACCGGATTATTTACATCTCCAGGTAATTCTGCCTCTTGTCAGGTCATAAGGTGACATCTCAACGGTTACCTTATCACCCGGTACTATACGGATATAATTCATTCTTAATTTGCCTGAAATACCGGCCAGAATCTTATGACCGTTAGGCAATTCCACACGGAATAAAGTATTAGGTAAAGCATCAACTACTACACCCTCAACTTCAATTGCGTCTTCCTTTGCCATACTCTAAACCTCACTTTCACTCACTGAAAAAACTGTGTTTCTCAGTATCATTTTAAGCTTTTTGTCAGTAATTTCATTAAGATCTATAACAGTGTTCGATACTGCAAGATGTTTAATGTTCTTTCTCTTAGGTTTATCAAGTTTTCTTGTCTTACCGTCAGCTATCAGAACATATCTGCCATCGCCGCAAACCTCAGTAACGACAAAATTTCTTTCATCATCACGTCCTGCTTTAGCCTTAACTACTGTACCTTCAATTATTTTCACAACATCCTCCATCATGGCAGTGTCAGTATAACAGCACCTTCTGAAGTAATTGCTACCGTATGCTCAAAATGAGCTGAAAGAGATCCGCTGGTCGTAACAACAGTCCATCCGTTTTCAAGTACCTTTACGCCCTCACCTTTTGCATTGATCATAGGCTCGATGGCAATTGTCATACCTGAAACCAGTCTTGTACCGTGTCCCGGAACACCGTAGTTTGGAACCTCAGGATCTTCATGAAGCTGTCTTCCAACCCCATGTCCGCAGTATCTTCTTACTACAGAAAACCCTCTTGATTCGCAATACTCCTGAATTGTGTGAGATATATCTCCAAGTCTGACACCAGCTTTTGCAATCTCGATACCTGCATAAAGACTTGCCTGTGTCACTTCAAGGAGTTTTTTTGCCTCTTCCGATATATTACCTACCGGAAAGGTCATGCATGTGTCACTGTGAAATCCATCTTTAAACGCTCCGACATCGATGCTGACAATATCGCCGTCACGAAGTACACGCTTTGAAGAAGGTATTCCGTGAATAAGTTCATTATTGACAGATATACATGCACTGGCAGGAAACCCGCCATAGTTCAGAAATGACGGTCTTGCACCACGCTGTACTATATAATCATGTACAAGCTTGTTTACCTGCATAGTTGTCATTCCAGGTCTGATTTTTTCGCCAACCAGCTTCAACGCACCGCCGGCAATTTTACCGGAAGCACGCATTTTAGCTAAATCAGCTGTGGATTTTACACTTATCATATAATTAAGCTCCAACCGCCTTAAGTGTAAGTTTTGAAGTTTCTGATACTTCTTCCTGTCCTACTACTGTTTCAAGTTTACCCTGTTTGCTGTAGTAATCCTTAAGAGGAGCTGTCTGCTTATGATATACATCGAGTCTTTCGAGAACTGTCTCCGGCTGGTCATCTTTACGAATGATTGTCTCTGCACCGCACTTGTCACACTTTCCTTCAACCTTTGACGGTTTAAAGTCAACGTGGTATGTTGCACCGCATCCGCTGCAGACTCTTCTGCCTGAAACTCTCTGCTTTATTGTTTCATCAGGAACAAAAATTTCAACAACTTTATCAATGGTTACACCCATTGCATCAAGTGCTTCTGCCTGTGGAACTGTTCTTGGAAAACCATCAAGAATGAAGCCACCCTTGCAGTCGTCACACGCGATTCTGTCCTTGAGAATACCAATTACGATTTCGTCAGAAACAAGAGCACCGCTGTCCATAGCAGCCTTAGCCTTGAGGCCGTATTCTGTGCCGTTCTTTACAGCTTCACGAAGCATATTTCCTGTAGAAATCTGTGGTATATTAAGTGCTTCTGAAATTACTTCAGCCTGTGTACCTTTTCCGGCACCAGGAGCACCGAGTAATATTAAGTTCATAGTATTATCCCCCTGTATTATTCAAGAAATCCTTTGTGATGACGCATCATAATCTGTGATTCGAGTGTTCTTACTGTTTCAAGCGCAACGCTTACTACGATAAGAATTGATGTACCACCAAGTGCAAGGTTTCCGAGATCCGGGAAAATAGCACCAAATATTGATGGTATTACAGCGATTATACCAAGGAAAACTGCACCAACAAGAGTAATCTTTGATAAAACTCTCTGAATGTAGTCTGAAGTTGGCTTACCAGGTCTGATACCAGGAATTCCGCCGTTACTCTGACGAAGATTATTAGCTATCTCAACCGGATTGTACTGCATTGAAACATAGAAGTAATTGAATCCGATGATTAAGAAAAATAACACTACTGCATATACAGGACTTCTGTAAGAGAAAATCTGTGTAAATCCTGCATAGAATTTATCCCACCATGATGTACCATTGGTATTCGGAGGGAAGAAAAGAGCGATTGTCATTGGCAGTGATACAAATGCGTTTGCAAAGATAATTGGCATTACACCACTCATACCTTTATCGGAATGTGTGTACTCTGTCCGCCGTACTGCTTTCTTCCAACTACTCTCTTTGCGTACTGAATCGGAATTCTTCTTTCAGATTCATTCATAAATACGATAAATCCGATAATGAATACCGCAAGAATCAGTACAAACAGGTCAACAAATACATAAGGATTCGGCTTGTTCTTAGCAGCTTCAATCATGCTGACAATTGCTGATGGTCCGTTTGCTATGATACCTGTGAAGATAAGAATCGAAACACCGTTTCCGATACCTTTTTCATTAACTCTGTTACCAAGCCATACAACAGCCATGGCACCGGTAATGAAAACTGCCATGATTACAACAGCAGCAAAAACGCCCTCAAAACCTGTTCTGTAAGTAACAGCCTTGGCATTTTTCATTGTAAGGTAGTATGCAAATGCCATAAAAACAGCAAGTACAAGAGAAACGATTGATGAAATCTTATCTATCTTCTTACGTCCTTCCTCACCCTCTTTGGATAATCTCTCAAGAGGAGGAAGAGCATAAGTCAATAACTGAACAATAATCGATGCGTTAATGAACGGCTGAATTGAAAGTGCGAACACTGTAGCCTTTGACATTGATCCGCCTGAGAACAGGTTTAAATATCCTAACGCATTGTTTTCTGAGTTGGCACTCATCCACTCTCCAAGTACCTGTGTGTCAAGGAACGGAGCCGGAACAAGTACCGAACCGATTCTGAAGATAAAGATGATTAGTAATGTGTATAAAAGCTTCTTTCGGGTTTCCTGAACCTTCCAGGCATTTCTTATTGTTTCGAGCACATTACATCACCTCAGTCTTCCCACCGGCTTTCTCAATTTTCTCTACTGCTGACTTAGAGAACTTAGCGGCCTTAACTGTAACCTTTACTGTGATGTCGCCGTTACCTAAAACCTTAACGCCGTCATACTCTTTCTTTACTAAACCAGCTGCGATTAATTCTGTAACACCTACTACGTCACCGTCATTGAATCTGTTGAGATCTGAAACGTTGATGATAGCATACTTAGTTGCAAATATATTGTTGAAGCCTCTCTTTGGAATACGTCTCATTAAAGGCATCTGTCCGCCTTCAAATCCGATACGTACACCGCCGCCTGAACGAGCCTTCTGGCCCTTGTGACCCTTACCTGCAGTCTTACCATTACCAGAACCGTTACCTCTACCAATACGCTTGCAAGCCTTAGCAGGCTGTGCAGGAGTTAATTCGTGTAACTTCATAGCTTGTGCACCTCCTTGCTTTATACTTCCTTAACCTCAACGAGGTGAGAAATTGTCTTGATCTTACCCATTGTCTGACTGTTATCCGGCTGAGTTGTTACATCGCCGATTTTCTTAAGTCCAAGTGAATGAGCTGTGTCAATCTGGTTTTTCTTACAACTAATGAGGCTCTTTACGAGCTTAATCTCTTTTGCCATCTGAACTCACTCCTTAACCTAAAATCTCTTTTACTGTTTTGCCTCTCTTCTCAGCAACTTCCTTAGCTGATATGCATTCACTTAATCCCTGGATTGTAGCTCTTACTACATTGCATGGATTGTTTGAACGAAGAGACTTAGTTCTGATATCCTTGATACCAGCCATTTCAACAACGGCACGAACAGGACCACCAGCGATAACACCAGTACCAGGAGCAGCCGGTTTCATAAGAACTCTGCCTGCGCCGAACTTACCGATGATTTCATGAGGAATTGTTGTACCTCTGAGAGAAATCTTAACAAGATTTTTCTTGGCATCTTCAATACCCTTACGGATAGCATCCGGAACTTCACCGGACTTACCAAGACCAAAACCTACTGTACCGTTTCCGTCACCTACAACTACAAGTGCAGAGAACTTCATTATACGACCGCCCTTAACAGTCTTTGAAACTCTGTTAATGGAAACAACCTTTTCTGAAAGCTCCAGTTTTGAAGCATCTATTTTAGCCAAAGCGCTTTACCTCCTTATTAGAACTGTAATCCGTTTTCGCGGGCAGATTCAGCAAGCTCTTTGATACGACCATGATAAACGTTACCGCCTCTGTCGAATACAACATTAGTGATACCCTTATCAAGTGCACTCTTAGCAATCATCTGACCTACCTTGCGAGCACCGTCCTTATTTCCGCCGTTTCCGTCAAAGTCCTTTGAAAGACTTGAAGCAGAAGCAAGTGTAACACCATTTACGTCATCAATAACCTGAGCGTAGATGTGCTTTGTGGAGCGAAAAACATTAAGACGTGGACGCTCCGGTGTGCCGGAAATCTTTTCACGGACTCTGCGGTGTCTTGCTTCTCTAGCCTGTTTTTTATCAGCCTTTTTAACCATTGCGATTCACTCCTTTTATTACTTCTTGCCCTTACCGGCTTTACCCTCTTTACGGATAATTCTTTCGCCTTCGTATCTGATACCCTTGCCCTTATACGGCTCCGGTGGACGCTTTTCACGAACTTCAGCAGCGAACTGACCAACAGCCTGCTTGTCGATACCATTGATAACAATCTTGTTAGCACTTGGCACATCGATTGTGATGCCATCCTTTTCAGACATGGTAACCTGATGTGAATAACCAAGGTTCATAACGAGATCCTTACCCTGCTTAGCTGCACGGTAACCTACACCTTCGATTTCAAGAGTCTTTGAGAAACCGTTTGTAACACCTTCGATCATGTTAGCGATGAGTGTTCTTGTAAGACCATGAAGTGACTTGTGATTCTTGCTTTCTGATGGACGTGTTACTGTGATAACACCATCAGCTATTTCAATTCCCAGCTCTTTAGAAAACTGCTTAGAGATTTCGCCCTTAGAGCCCTTTACAGTAATAAGATTGTTTTCGTTCTTTACTTCAACGCCGGCTGGGACACTAATTGGCATTCTACCTATTCTTGACATTATGTGTCCTCCTTACCATACAAATGCGAGAACTTCGCCGCCTACGTTAAGTTCACGAGCCTTCTTGTCAGTCATGATTCCCTTTGATGTGGAAACAACTGCAATACCAAGACCCTTTCTTACCTTAGGCATATCCTCACAACTTGAATATATACGCAAACCTGGTTTTGATACTCTACGTAAGCCAGTAATAACAGGTGACTTGCTAGCACCGTACTTAAGAGTAATTCTTATGATACCCTGCTTACCATCTTCAATGATCTGGAAGCTCTTGATATAACCTTCATCTAAAAGAATCTGTGTTATAGCCTTCTTTACATTTGAAGCCGGAACATCAACCGTAGCGTGCTTAGCTGAATTCGCATTACGAATTCTTGTTAATAAATCTGCTATAGTATCAGTAATCTGCATGCTAATTTACCTCCTTTGTAATATTACCAGCTAGCCTTCTTAACTCCTGGAATCTGACCATCATTAGCTAACTCTCTGAAGCAGATACGGCAGATGCCGAACTTTCTGAGGTAAGCATGTGGTCTGCCACAAATCTTACATCTGCTGTAAGCACGTGTGGAGAACTTAGGAGTTTTCTGCTGCTTTAAAACCATTGCCTTCTTAGCCATTTACAAAACCTCCCGCATTACTTAGCAAACGGAGCGCCCATAAGTGTGAGGAGCTCTTTTGCTTCTTCATCAGTGTTAGCTGTTGTGATAAAGTTGATATCCATGCCTCTAACCTTATCAATCTTATCGTATTCAATTTCAGGGAAGATTAACTGTTCCTTGATACCTGTTGAATAGTTTCCTCTTCCGTCAAATGAATTAGGGTTGATACCTCTGAAGTCACGAACTCGAGGTAATGATACATTGAAGAACTTGTCGATAAATTCGTACATACGTTCATTTCTTAATGTAACCTTAACACCGATAGGCATTCCTTCACGAAGCTTAAAGTTAGCAACTGACTTCTTAGCGCGGCAGATTACAGGCTTCTGACCTGTGATAGCAGCGAGGTCATTCATAATTGCGTCTATAACCTTAGCGTTTTCCCTAGCTTCACCTGCACCAACATTGATAACAATCTTGTCAAGCTTCGGAATCTGCATAACGCTCTTGTAGCCAAACTTCTTCATCATAGCAGGAGCTACAGTGCTATTATAGTAATCCTTCATTCTAGCCATGTCGTTTCTCCTTTACTTAAATGATGCTCCGCATTTTTTGCAAACGCGTAACTTCTTGTCTTCTTCAAAAGTATGACCTACTCTTGTTGGCTTGCCGCACTTAGGGCAAACGAGCTGAACCTTGCATGCGTAAATAGGAGCTTCTGCCTTAACTATTCCGCCAACCTGGCCCATTCTTGTAGGCTTTACATGCTTGGTAACGAAGTTGATACCTTCAACGATTACCTTGCCTTCCTTAGGGCTAACTTCGAGAACCTTACCAGTCTTTCTCTTGTTTGCACCTTCGAATTTATCGTTATACTTACCTGTAAGCAATACGACTGTGTCACCTTTTTTAACGTGTACTTTACTCATCATGACACCTCCATTATAATACTTCTGGTGCAAGGCTTAAAATCTTAGTGTATTCCTTGTCACGAAGTTCTCTTGCTACTGGTCCGAATATACGTGTACCCTTTGGATTCTTGTCTTCCTTAATAATTACAGCAGCGTTCTCATCGAAGCGGATGTATGTTCCATCCTCTCTTCTTAAGCCCTTTGCTGAACGAACGATAACTGCTTTAACAACGTCACCCTTCTTAACAACGCCACCGGGTGTTGCCTTCTTAACAGAAGCTACAACTACATCGCCGATATTTGCATATCTTCTGCGTGTACCGCCTAAAACTCTGATGCACATGAGTTCCTTAGCCCCAGTGTTGTCTGCTACCTTCAGGTAAGTCTGCATCTGTATCACAGTCGTTCTCCTCCTTTCAGAATTAAAGCTGATTTACAGCGTGAATATCATTAAATTTTGATTGATTACTTAGCCTTTTCAATTATATTTGTAACTCTCCATCTCTTATCCTTTGAGAGTGGACGTGTTTCCATAATTTCTACTCTGTCGCCGATTCTGCACTCATTCTTTTCATCGTGAGCCTTCATCTTAACAGTTCTCTTGATGATCTTCTTGTAAAGTGGATGTTTAACATTGTCAACGATAGCAACAACAACTGTCTTGTCCATCTTGTCGCTAACTACTTTACCGACTCTTGTTTTTCTGAGACTTCTTTCAGACATCGCTAAATCCTCCCTTTCTTACTGCTGTACTGACTTGATTTCCTGTTCACGGAGAACAGTCTTAATACGAGCAATATCTTTCTTTACAGCTTTTAAACGAGCTGTATTCTCGAGCTGATTTACAGCTAACTGAAAGCGGAGATTGAAGAGCTCCTGCTTAAGATCTTCCAGTTTGTTATTCATTTCTTCAACAGATAATTCTTTTATATCAGTTGCCTTCATTACTGCTCGCCTCCCTCTGTTTCCTTCTTAACGAACTTACACTTGATAGGGAGCTTGTGCATAGCAAGACGCATAGCCTCTCTTGCCTGTTCTTCAGATACGCCGGCAATTTCAAACATTACTCTGCCTGGCTTAACTACAGCTACCCAATATTCAGGTGCACCTTTACCAGAACCCATTCGAGTTCCAAGTGGCTTCTTTGTAACCGGCTTATCAGGGAATACCTTGATCCAAACCTTACCGTTACGCTTGATATATCTTGTCATTGCGATACGGGCTGCTTCGATCTGATTTGAAGTAATCCAAGCTGGCTGAAGAGCCTGTAAACCATATTCACCATTTGATACTTTATTTCCGCGAAGTGCCTTACCTGTCATACGACCTCTGTGGACACGACGATATTTAACTCTCTTTGGAAGTAGCATTACTGGTTACCTCCTTCATCTTTCTTGTTTCTTGGCTTACGGAATGACTTGTTGTCATCACGTCTCTTTCTTGCAGGTGCCTTGTCTTCGTTCTTGTCCGGAGATTCACCCTTGAGAATTTCACCCTTGTAGATCCATACCTTAACGCCGAGACGTCCGTATGTTGTGTGAGCTTCTGCAGTACCATAGTCGATATCAGCTCTGATTGTCTGAAGCGGAATAGTACCTTCGTTGTAGCTTTCTGCTCTTGCGATTTCAGCACCGCCTAAACGACCTGAAACTCTTGTCTTGATACCCTTTGCACCAAGTCTGATTGCACGTCCGATTGACTGCTTCATTGCACGTCTGAATGAGATTCTGTTTTCAAGATCAAGTGCAATCTTTTCAGCAACGAGCTGTGCGTTGAGATCCGGCTGCTTAACTTCTACAATGTTTATTAAAACCTGTGATTTGCCTGCCATCATCTTTTCAACCTGTAAACGGAGCTTTTCAATTTCAGCGCCGCCTTTACCGATTACGATACCTGGCTTTGCACAGTGGATGTGGATTCTTGTCTTGTCTGCAAAACGTTCGATTTCTATTCTTGCTACACCAGCAGCGTAAAGTCTCTTCTTGATGAAGTTACGTACGTTGTAGTCTTCAACGAGCATATCGCCGAAAGCAGCCTTGTTAGCGTACCAACGTGAATCCCAATCCTTAATAACGCCAACACGGAAACCGTGTGGATTTACCTTCTGGCCCATAGTCTACCTCCTATTTGGGATTATTCTTTTTCCTTTAATACCATAGTAATGTGTGATGTTCTCTTAAGAATTCTATAAGCTCTGCCATGATCTCTTGGCATTATACGCTTCATAGTAGATCCAGGAGAAACAAAGCACTCTGCAACATAGAGTCTTTCCTTATCCATGTCATTGTTGTTTTCAGCATTGGCAATAGCAGACTTTAAAAGCTTTTCGATGTCTTCACATGCTGCCTTTGGTGTGTGCTTTAATACTGCCATAGCATAGTCAACCGGCTTATTTCTGATAAGGTCAAGTACAATCTTAACTTTTCTTGGTGAAATGCGGACATTTCTTAAATAAGCTCTTGCTTCCATAGTGAAGTCCTCCTTTCCTTATTTCTTACCGTTATTTGATGTTTTTGAACCAACGTGACCCTTATAAGTTCTTGTAGGAGCAAACTCACCAAGTTTGTGACCAACCATGTCTTCTGTAACATATACAGGCACATGCTTACGTCCGTCATGAACAGCAAATGTATGACCAACAAACTCAGGGAAAATTGTTGAAGAACGGCTCCAGGTCTTTAATACCTTCTTTTCGCCGGCTTCATTCATCTGAACAACTCTCTTGTAAAGTACTTCCTGAACGAAAGGTCCCTTCTTAATACTTCTGCTCATTTATTTTTCCTCCTTTCAAGAATTATTTACCGTTTCTGCGTTTTACGATGTACTTGTCAGAACGGTTATGCTTCTTACGAGTCTTGTAGCCAAGTGTTGGCTTGCCCCAAGGAGTAACAGGACCCGGACGTCCGATTGGTGACTTACCTTCACCACCACCGTGTGGGTGATCGCAAGGGTTCATTACAGAACCACGTACTGTAGGTCTCCAGCCCATGTGACGCTTTCTTCCTGCTTTACCGTAATTAACGTTTTCGTGATCGATATTACCTACCTGACCAACTGTAGCCTTACACTGGATCGGTACGTTTCTTAATTCGCCTGAAGGGAGTCTGAGGAGAGCGTAAGCACCTTCCTTAGCCATAAGCTGAGCCATGTTACCAGCTGAACGAACGAGCTGAGCTCCCTTACCTGGATAAAGTTCGATATTGTGAATGAATGTACCTACCGGGATGTCAGCAAGTGCAAGTGCGTTACCTGGCTTGATATCAGCGTCAGATCCGCTTCTTACTGTATCGCCAACCTTAAGTCCGTTAGGTGCGATGATGTATCTCTTTTCACCGTCTTCATACTGAAGAAGTGCGATGTGTGCTGAACGGTTTGGATCGTACTCAAGAGTAATTACCTTTGCGTCCATCATATCCTTATCACGCTTGAAGTCGATGATACGATACTTTCTCTTGTTTGCGCCGCCTCTGTGGCGAACTGTTATTCTTCCGTAGCTGTTTCTACCTGATTTATTTTTTAATGGCTCAAGTAAACTTTTCTCCGGAGCAACCTTTGACAACTCTGAATAATCTGTACATGTCATCTGACGACGAGATGGTGTTGTCGGCTTGTATGTTCTGATTGCCATTATATTCACTCCTTAAAATGCATTTTTCGCGGGAGCATTACTCCCATACATAACTTTTCAGTTCCAATAAATCTGACTTATCAGATCATACCGTCGAAGAATTCGATTGTCTTTGAATCTTCCTTAAGTGTAACGATTGCCTTCTTCCAGTCAGCTGTCTTGCCTACATATCTGCCTACGCGCTTTGTGCGGCCGTTGCAGTTCATTGTATTAACCTTAGCAACCTTTACGTCGAAAAGTTTTTCAATTGCTTCTGCAATTTCAATTTTGTTAGCGTTTCTATCAACCTTAAATGTGTACTTTCCTGTCTGGAGAGCATCCATACTTCTCTCTGTGATGATAGGCTTGATAATGATATCCTGTGGTGCCTTCATTATGCGTACACCTCCTCGATTTTAGCTACTGCATCCTGAACAACAATAAACTTGTCGTAGTTTAATATATCATAAACATTCAGTGTATTTACGAGTGTTGTCTTTACGCCAGGGATGTTTGCAGCACTCTTGATAACCTTCTTGTCAACTTCAGGCATAACTATGAGAGCCTTGCCTTCTACGTTGAGAGCCTTTAACATCTGAACGATTGTCTTTGTTTTGAATTCTTCCATTCTGATTGAATCGAGAACGAGAAGATTTTCGTCCTGAAGCTTAACTGATAATGCAGACTTCATAGCAAGTCTTCTTACCTTCTTGTTAAGAGAATATCTGTAGCTTCTTGGCTTAGGACCAATTGCGACACCACCATGAACCCACTGAGGAGCACGGATAGAACCCTGTCTTGCATGACCTGTTCCCTTCTGTCTCCATGGCTTTCTGCCGCCTCCGCGTACTTCTGTACGAGTAAGTGTTGACTGTGTACCCTGACGCTGATTTGCAAGGTAGTTTACTACCATTGCGTGCATAACAGCTTCATTTGGCTCAATTCCGAAAATAGCATCGGAAAGCTCAGTTTCTGCAACCTGCTTACCATTCATATCAAATACTGAAACTTTAGACATTTATGCTTCCTCCTTTCATTAAGCCTTTACGCTGTCAACGATGCAAACTATTCCGCCCTTAGGACCCGGAACAGCACCCTTGAGTGCAATAAGATTATTTTCAACGTCAATCTTTACAACTTCAAGATTCTGAACAGTTACATTTTCAGCACCCATGTGACCTGGAAGAGCCTTACCCTTGTAGATACGTGAAGGTGATGAACATGCGCCCATTGAACCAGCATGTCTGTGAACAGGGCCTGTACCGTGTGTAGACTTGAGTCTTGCCTGATTGTTACGCTTGATTGTACCCTGGAAGCCCTTACCTTTGCTTACGCCGCTTACGTCAACTGCATCGCCTACTGCAAATACATCAGCCTTAAGTACATCGCCTACATTAACTGCACTGCAGTCATCAAGTCTGAATTCCTTAAGTGTCTTCTTGCAGGCAACATCAGCCTTCTTGAAGTGACCCTGTAATGGCTTTGTTACATTCTTAAGTTTAACGTCGCCGTATCCGAGCTGAACTGATTCATAACCATCGTTTTCGATTGTCTTCTTCTGAACAACTACGCAAGGACCAGCTTCGATAACTGTTACAGGAATTACTTTTCCTGTTTCGTCGAAAATCTGTGTCATACCGATTTTCTTACCGATAATAGATTTCTGCATTTTAATCCTCCTAAGTTATTGGTTGACACGTGGTCAACATGACTTTGATGCATCTACCGAAATTACTTTTCAGACATTTCGATGAGCACACCAGCTGGAATCTCGAGATTACCGAGTGTTTCCATTGTTTTGTTTGTCGGTCTGATAATGTCGATAAGTCTCTTGTGTGTTCTCATTTCGAACTGTTCACGGCTATCCTTGTACTTGTGTACGGCACGAAGAATAGTAACTATCTCCTTATCAGTCGGCAGCGGAATAGGTCCTGAAACTCTTGCACCGCTTCTCTTTGCAGCTTCAACTATCTTAGCAGCTGCTGCATCAACTACAGCGTGTTCATAACCCTTGATCTTAATTCTGATCTTTTCCTTTTCAGCCATTTTTTTCGCCTCCTTATAGAATTTGCGGGGGGCATTGTTTTTAATTCGTAACACTTAGCCGTGTGTTTCCTGCGTCACCATACTAAAAAAGTCTGCAAAACATATAGTTTCCAGACTTCGTAACACAACACAGGTTTAGACCGACCCTAAACATGCACAAAAGGAGCATATCAGACCCAGTTTAAATCACACACAGTGTTCGTTATTACAATCGCCCGGTTTAAAATCGGACATACTCCACGAAAATTCCCCGTCATACCGACGGCAACCTTTCGCTTCATCGCATATCAACTTCGCAGTCAAATCCCGACTGCCTTATAATTATATCATATGCACGAAAATAATGCAAGTTTTTTTATCTGATTAAATTGTAAATTTTTTGTGAACAAAATATTTCTGCTATTCACAGATTTTTTGACAGGTAATTTTGTTTAATCTTAATAATAGTATTTTTCCGATAATTAAGCTATAATAATGGTATACTAAAATTTTTTAAAGGACGTGTTTAAAATGGCTAAAGAAAAAGATCTTAAAGAAATCATCAAAAGCAAAAAGGGACTTATCGGTGAATTCAAGGAGTTTATTTCCAAAGGCAATGTTATGAACCTTGCAGTCGGAGTTATCATCGGTGCTGCATTCCAGAACATTGTTACCGCACTTACAAGCAGTTTCATCAATCCTCTTATCGCACTTATAACCGGTGGATGCCAGAAGGACGAGAACGGCAATCTTATTCTTGTAGGCGGTAAGTTTACCATCAACGGAGTAGCCTTTGACTATGGTTCATTTATTTCGGCTGTAATTAATTTTCTGATTATGGCTCTCATACTTTTTATCATGGTTAAGGCTGTAAATGCTGCAATGGCTATAGGTAAGAAACCTGAAGAGCCGAAAGCTCCTGAAGAACCAAAGCCTACAAAGGAAGAACTTCTTCTTACAGAAATCAGAGACATACTTAAGGAAAAATAATATTAAATCCGCCGGCATGAATTACACCGGCGGATTTTTTTAGAAACAGTTTACTTCTTTGAGTTTAAGGTACAAAGCAGCATCTGTATGCTGGATATATGGGTTTACATAGAATACACCGAGTATTCCGAATGTTATCGCTGCAAGGAATCCCCATCCGATAAATGATAAATCAAGGACAAAAGCATTCCACTTGTTTCCGTTCATCATTTTTCTGCTTAGTTCAAATGCCTCTTTACGTGTAAGTTCAGGCTGGTCGGCGAGAATATATGCAACCATACGGTATTCGTAGGACTTTATTATTCCCGGAATAATGAAAAGAAGCGACCATAATCCGATGAACAAATCCCTTAAAAACATTGACAGTACAATTTTTTTATAGTCAGTTTCAAATGACCATTTTAAATGTGATAATTCTTCTCCGCCATTCTCTCTGCTGTTAATAAAAAACTTATCACATCCTACTGCAAGAGGATTAAGCAAAAATATTTTCAGAAGTGTCTGGAATACTGAAAACAGCATCACTGCAGAAATGACACCTATAATAATTCCTGCTAACACTGACGGATCCATATCCGAAGCAGCATTACCAGCTATTCCCTCAATATCACTCTGATCCATATTCACCCTGCTTGCTGAAGCTGCACCTCCTGCTGCAAGTGATGCAACAAGTCCGGCTGCAACTGAGCGCCAGTAGTTTGCATTTAATGATTTTTTTGCATTTTCCTTAAGTTCGTGACGATTCCACATAAATATTGCCTCCAATACAATAATATTATTAATCAAATCAAAAATAATTTTTTGATTATATAGAATACATATTATTATCGGATTTTATAATATTCTTTTCAATGCATTTTTCAGATAATATTTTTCGAATTTATATTCTTTATTTCGTAAAAAACAACAGAAACAAACATTTTTCATACGAATACACCCTATGCTGTAATGCACAGACAGGCAGCTTAAGTTTTTTTAGTCTTCAGGAGCGTAAATAGTCTCCCCTATCTTTACTTTGCATGACTTTCCGTAAAATGCTATTCCATAATTTATTACTTTCTCATAGCAGTCATCTGTAAGCTGTTCTGCATACTTTTTCGTTTGTATCTGCCTAAGAGCTGTATCACACATAGTATCCATTTTCTTAAATGTATCAGCTATCTTTACTTCAATTATTACGGCTGTTTCTCTGGTCTGATATTTGCAGATTGTTATATCCGTTCTTCCGGTTCCGTTCTCACGATTTGATTTTATTTCATATTCATCGTTTCCGGTTATCGCTCCAAGAAGAAATCCATGATAGAAATTTTCAAGATAGTCATGGAAACTTATGCTCTTTCTCAGCCAGCGGTTTATCTCCTTCTGGGCTTCTTCCGGTTTTTCATCAAGGAAATATCCAAGTAGATCAGGTGTTCTTTCAGTTTTAACTATTTCATCAAACCATTTTTGTATGGTATCTTCATAAACTGTAAGCACTTCAAGATTAGGTATTACCATTTCTGAAACAGTTCTTTTATCAATAAACTCTGAATTAATCTGTTTAAGATATCCTGTAAAAAGCAGAAAACTCCATATGTCATCATTATTTACATTCAAATCTGAATATACTGAATTTTGATTTATTACAGCCTTAACGCTTCCGCCTGCTACAAGAGATTCTATCTTCTGCCTTGTATTTTCATCTGACTGTTCAATAAGCTGACGAATTATACTGTTGGAGCTGGTGTTTATCCAGTAGGCCTGACATGAATAATCATTACCACCGATTGCTGATGCGATATATTTCACTATACTCCATGAATTATATATTTCCGTTTTTCCGAAAAGATATCCGTCATACCATTTTTTCATCTCATCAAGTTTATCTTCGAGATTGTAATATTTCGCCAGACTTTCTACTTCACTCTGTGTAAATCCATAATATTCAGACAGTCTCTGGTCTGTTACAGGATATATATCCAGATTGTTCATTCCTGTAAATATACTTTCCTTTGATATTCTGAGGCATCATGTCATTACTGCAAATTCAAGTGACGGATTTGTTTTCAGTACTCCCTTAAATACACTGCGTACAAGTTCAACCATTTTATCGTAGAAGCCCTTAAAGTGTGCATTTTCAAGTGGTACATCATATTCATCTATAAGAAGTATAACCTTTGCGTGAAAATGTTTTTCCAGACATACAGACAAAAAGCGCAGAGCTGATTCATATTCAATATCCTTTGCCTTTTCATCCCGGATGCTCAGAAATTTCTCTTTTTCTGCTTCACTAAGTTCTGATGATTCTTTAAGATAATTATGTCGTCCAAATTCTTCAGCAACAGCATTTTTAAAAAACACAAAAGCTGATCCATAATCAGATTTGTCCATATCTTTCAGCGATATTGTTATAACCGGATACTGTCCCTGATGCTTCAGATATTTTTCGCCAGCATCATTTATCTTCAGTCCATCGAACAGATACGCATTGCTTTTTTCTGTTTTCTCAAAGAAACGCTGAATCATACTCATGTTCAGTGTTTTCCCGAAACGTCTTGGTCTTGTGATGAGATTCACCTTTGCATTCTGATTCAGTAAATCCTTTATAAGCAGTGTCTTGTCTACAAAACAGTATCCCTTGTCAATAAGTTCCTTAAAATCTTCTGTTCCAACTGGTATTGGCTTTCTGTACGGCATTTCTTCATCTCCTTTTCAGATTTTTAACTACTTATATATTACCATAATTACGAGGTTTAAGTCAATAAAATTCGCTGCATACGTGACTTGATTTACTTCCCTGTATAAATAATCGGATGTGCAAACTGACAAAACAAAACATAAACATCCGAACAGGGATAACTCTCTGTTCGGATGTTTTTTTGTATCAAATTCAGGATAGTCAGATTCATTTTGATTTCACTGTATTTACACCCCACCATTCTTCAAATGCAGTCACAGGCCAGCATCCTGTTTCAGTAACCCTGTAATAAATATCTTTTTCCGTATCAACCATAAGAACAGGGATAACACCACTGTCAATCACCGAACCGTCTATGTAGTAATGAGACTGACCGTCAAAATAAACATCATGAAACCCTGAATCACCCGAGATTTCAGCTGTCCCAACATGACCGGCAACAACCTTCATATCAAGACCTTCTATCTTCCCGGTTTCAGCCGGATATTTGCCGGTAAAGATATGCTCCGCTGTCCCCCACTCCCACATATCTCCGGCTTCTTCATCTATCCCGGCATGAACAAAAATAGTGTTTCCTTCTGTATAATATCTCGGAAGATTCTGCATCCAGTCAGTGTATCTTTCTTCGTCAGTATCATCAGAGATACTATAAGCCGATTTATTCATAGAATCCACAGAGGAAAAACCCGCCAGAACAAACTCTTCATGATTTCCCATCAGAGCCACTACTTTTTCAGAGCCGTATCTGTACTGCAGTTTCATGATACGGTCGAGCACACCACGGCTGTCATCCCCGCCATGAATATAATCTCCGAGTAAAATGAGCATTGTATCCTCTTCTTCAAGATGACCTGTTACCATAGAAAGTGCATGGTCAAATTCCGCAAGGCATCCGTGTATATCGCTCATACAGTATATTATCATCAGTAAAACTCCTTTATTCACTAAATCATTCTAACAGTACATCTCTTTTAATTAATTCGATAGCCTCATCAACGGTCACTTTCTTCAAAAGTAAAAAGAATAAAGGAAGTGACAATTTCGCCATAAGCTCCGGAATTGCTGCAGTACAATAATCTTCGGTTTCTAATGGTGCCAGATCATAGTGATCGTAATCAATAACCGTAGTCGCTGTCAGATCATAATTTTGATCTTCTGTAATATAAAAACGGGGCGTCTGTAAATGATGGGCAGCATAAAGACTGCCCCCAACACCATCATGCGTAAAAGGCCACACTCTGGCATTAATGAAATTTAAGAGCCTGTACATATCTGATAAATCTCCGGCTCTTTTTTTAATCCACCCGGATGCATTTGCCGTGAAATATACGCGGCATTCCATACAGGTTTCAAAAAATTTAATACTGCTCTCCAATACACCATCGGGGCATGTTTCATATCCTGTAAAAGCCATTACAATACAACTCTCACCGTTATGTACGTGCTCTAAATATTTAATATTTCTTTCCTTAAGATAAGCAGTAAACTCTCTTTTTGCTTCAATCTGATTCACAATAATCATCCTCCTTTTAACAAGAGTTCTCTTTATCCATTTCTTTCACCCCATATTTTCCCCCAAGCAACTCTATCTTTTCCCTTATCTTCTGCCTTATTTCCTCATCCATCACCTCTATTCTGTCAGAATACTGCAGTGCAAAGGCAACCATAGCATCCGGACTTGTTTTTACACTTACAAATGAATAGCCTTCCTCATCGCAGGTGCTCACTTTATAGTGACTTCCGAACCAGTCGTGAAACATAGTGTAGTTATTGTTTCTGTATCTGTTTTCTTTTTTTCCATATATTTACCTCCGTTTTTTCTCTTATACATAGAATTCTTCATATGTTTCAAGGCACATACACGCAAGTTTCCCGCCATACACAGCTCCGCAGTCTATGGCAATATTATTTTTCCACCTGAAAATACGGTCCGGGAATGAATTTGAGGGTATCTTCCGTGTTAATGTATGTCCACAGACAAGATATTTGTCAGGAAAATACATTTTCTCAAAATCAGGTCTTGTCCAAAGCAACTCATGCTCCGTATACTCGTTAAACTTTTTATCAGGTCTGAAATTTCCAAGTCCGGCATGTACAAGTATATAATCTCTGTTATTTACAATTATCTCTTTGTAAACTGCAAAACCGGAAATGAAATCAGTAACTGCTTTTTTTTCAGCAATTTCAAGTTTTTCAAAACCGGCTTTAGTTGTCTGCGAAGAATTACTGTCCCAGTTGTACATCATATCCATAATACTGAACGTAAGAATATTGTTCCCTGTAAGATATCTCATACAGTCAAGAGCCATATGTTCGTGGTTTCCTTTGAGACATACGATATTTGGTCTGGTCATAATATCAAGTATTATCTCTATAGGTTCAGGACCTCTGTCAATAATATCTCCGAGTATGTATAAAACATCATCATCGGAGAATTTTATTACATCGAGCATTTTAAGATATTTTTCATACATACCATGAATATCTGACATTACATAAGTCATAGTTCTACATCCGTTCCATGGAGCATAGAATTTACGCTCTTATTTCTTCAAGTGTTCTCAGCATATAGTCCATACCGTCGTTATTATTGCTTTCATACGGAATATTACGTTTTTATTCCTATAACTTTATATTAAATGTTATAGGGTAATGATCAGACAATTTTATATTCTCATGTACTTTTAAGTTTTCACATTTAGTAACCAATTCCCTCTTAACAAATATATGATCAATACATGTTTCTCGAATCAATTCACCATTCGAATTCTCAACTCTTTTTGTAGGGAGATTACATATACATACATGTGTCGGCAGTATTTCTCTGAAATTTCTCCAATATGTATATTGCGGATAATCACCTGCGTTAAAATCCCCGACTATAATATCTGCATTTCCGTTAATATTTTTTATGTATGGTAAATTATCCTTTCCATTTTTCGCGTGTATCCCCAGTAATGAAAATACATTCTCTATTTCAACAGCAATTTCTCTATTAGTAGGATTTCCATTAAGATACATGATGTTGTCCTTTGGTCGCTGTATTTTAACCTTTGTCACAATTACAGTCTGCATAAATATAAAACCGTTATTAAAAGTATTATTACTGATGATCTCATATTTTTCTTCAGAAAATATTTCCACAAATTCATTGTATGAATTGCTATAAACCCACCTACCATCTGCATCCTTTATCTTGTACGGAATCTGCTGCAATACAGCTATACACGGAATTCCGGTTTTTTAGGTATACAATAAATTTTCAACGGTTAACGGTACG
>SAMEA3663038__coassemble_165_pt1 | contig 26708 bp, 14 predicted proteins | sample SAMEA3663038__metabat2_low_PE_024 | metagenome-assembled genome bin SAMEA3663038 (sample SAMEA3663038) | pig gut metagenome | biome: pig gut; feature: pig-associated habitat; material: faeces | place: France | collected 2012
CATTATTTTTTCCTTTGAAATAGGAAGCAACAACGCCCACATTAGAAACATTTCCATCGCTTCCAACATAGCCAAACAAGCCGACATAATCTGTGCCGTTGTTATCAAAGTACAAGCCGCTTATTGTTTTTCCATTTCCGTCAAATGTGCCTGTGTATTGCTTTGACTCGCTGCCAATCGGAGTCCAGCTTACAAATTTACTTGTATCACTCACCAGCTTGCCGTCTGCACCAAGAACATTTTCATTTACAACAATATTTTCCTTTAAAATAGCCTTTGCAGATGTATTTCCTTTGTTTACATATTTTGCAAACCAATAAAGCTGACTTGCATTTGTGATTTCATATACATCTTTATTAAGCTCCGGAGCCACATAGTTGCCACAGTCAGTACATCTAAAGTCTGCTCCCAAATTACTATGTTCTTTTTCTGTTATTTCAGAATTAGTGTTGCTGTATGATGCTACACAGCCTGTAGTTTTTGGATAAACAGTCTTTGCACTGTCACTTGTGAGAACAGGTGCTTTATCAATATCAATAGTCTGACCATCAATAGTCTGACCCCATACCATCGGAGCGTCTTCGCTTCCACTATCTTTTTCCTGTCCGCTTTGGAGAAGATAGCACACTTCACCTTTTTCAAACGCATTGGTTTTTTTGCCCTCGACATCTGTAATTGTGCCGCCATCAGTGGAGCCAACAGCACCTCCGCCGTAATTATTGCTGTCAAAATAGCAGTTTGTGATTGTGCCGCCGTTATTATTTCCGCACACGCCGCCGACATACTTACTTCCGCTGACTACACCTGTGCTATAGCAGTTTTGGATTTTGCCGTTATTATTTCCGCACACGCCGCCGACATTCTCACTTCCGTTGACTGCACCTGTGTTATAGCAGTTTTTGATTGGGCCGTAATTATATCCGCACACGCCGCCTACATTATTTTTTCCTTTGAAATAGGAAGCAACAACGCCCACATTAGAAACATTTCCGCTGCTTCCAACATTGCCAAACAAGCCGACATAATCTGTGCCGCTGTCATCAAAGTACAAGCCGCTTATTGTTTTTCCATTTCCGTTAAATGTGCCTGTGTATTGCTTTAAACTGTTACCAATCGGAGTCCAGCTTACAAAATTATTTGTATCACTCACAAGATTGCCGGCTTCATCAAGAACATTTGCATTTACATCAATATTTTCCTTTAAAATAGCCTCTGCAGATGTATTTCCTTTGTTTACATATTCTGCAAACCAGTAAAGCTGACTTGCATTTGTGATTTCATATACATTTCCATTCAGTTCCGGCGCCTCATAGTCTGATATTTCAGAATTAGTGTTGCTGTATGTTCCACCGATTAGATAAACAGTCTTTTTGCTGTCACTTGTGAGAACAGGTGCTTTATCAGTACCAATAGTCTGACCCCATACCATCGGAGCTTTTCCGCTTTCACTATCATTTTCCTGTCCTAATTGGAGAAGATAGCACACTTCACCACTTTCAAACACCTTGGTTGTTTTGCCCTCGACATCTGTAATTGGGCCGCCATCAGTGGAGCCAACAGCATCTCCGCCGTAATTATCGCTGTCAAAATAGCAGTTTGTGATTGTGCCGTTGTAATTATATCCGCACACGCCGCCGACATAACTACTTCCGCTGACTGCACCTGTGTTATAGCAGTCTTCGATTGTGCTTTTTAAATTGTATTGGCTTTTTAAATTTTGTCCGCACACGCCGCCGACATACTTACTTCCGCTGACTGCACCTGTGTTATAGCAGTTTTGGATTGTGCCGCCGTCATTATTACCGCACACGCCGCCGACACGATATTTTCCGTTGAAATACGAATTGACAATGCCTACATTAGAAACATTTCCGCCGCTTCCAACATAGCCAAACAAGCCGACATTATTTGTGTTGCCGTTATCAAAGTACAAGCCGCTGATATTATTCTGTCCGTCAAATGTACCTGTGTATTGGTTATCGTAGTTACCGATAGGCGTCCAGTTTGTGAAGCTGCCGCTATTAACAGTACCGTCGGACTTTAACACACCCTCATTTACGGTAATATTCGCCGTAAGCTTTGCATGGGCGGCTGTTTTCTGTGTTACGCCGTCAAGCGTACCGTTTACAAGTCCCGCAAACCAGTAAAGCTCAGCCGCATTACTTATCTGATACGGGTTTGTCGAAGAACCATCGCCGCTTGGCTGTGACGGCGTAAAATCAGCCGCGCCCTCCGCAAGCAGCATAACAGATTCGCTTTCCACAGCAGCGGGTTCATCTGTGCTGTCCTCGCCGTTGTCTGTGTTGTCAGGTGTTTCACCTGTGCCGCCCGTCGTGCCCGTGTCGGCGGGAGTGTTTCCCTCACCGCTTGTCGTGCCTGTTACGTCCTCTGCGCTGACCGCCAGACCAAAACCAATATCGGTCATCACGCCGCTCGGCAGGTACAGCAGCATACTGAGTATCATAGCCAAGGTCGCAATAAACGCTATAGGACGTTTAAGTTTCTTTGACATTCAAATTCCTCCCTATAATGTAATAAATAAAAAACCGCTCAGCCGCAGGACAAAGTCCCACTGCATGAGCGGTTAATAACTGTATTAAATTTTAATAAGGACATGGTTATGCTGTCTGTCTGTCTGTCTGTCTGTCTGTCTGTCTGTCTGTCTAAAGCGTAGCACATCATCATAACCCTGTCAACCTCTTTTTCAAAAAAGTCGTAAAAATCAAATTTCCTTGTTTATTTCCACAATTTATAACACATATTGTATCACATAAATCTGCAAAAGTCAAGATTAAGATTGCCAGCCGGGGAGAATATTATGAAAATTATCCTGAATTATTCATCGTGGTCTAAGAAAAATCTTCTAAACCACATAATCACGTATTTTAAAATGTTTTTCCGGTTTCTTCTAAAAAGTGTAGCCATATTCTTCCCTCGACAACCTAAACACAACAGTCTATAATTAAGGAAACTAACGTCAGCGTATTAGTAGAAATTCGACAGCGTGCAGAAAATATATCAGCAGATATTTCAGTCGATGATGGAAAACGGAATAATGCGGAAGATAACCCTGCACTCCTCTCCATGACTTTTGCTGCACCCGTGTCGCTGCTTATCCAGATGTGCGACAGAGAACCTGAGCGTGAGCAGGAAGCTATGGAGCATATTGAAGAATAATACCGCTTGTGGGAAAAATGTTATATTCTGATGATGTTCTGAATCCCACCTTATTGTAAAACTTATAGTTTCCTTCAACAGTTATTCCTTTAAATCCCATTTCTTTTGCTTTCTCAATTTATCTTCCGCCTGAGTTTCCGCTCTAATCCTGTCATCCCACAGAACGATTTTTTCGTTTAACATAGAATCAGCTACTTCTTTTCATCTGTATATCCGTCATATCCATTAACTCTGTTATACATCCGGATTATCTGAAACGGCAGAAGTATCTTAAAGAAACTCTGCTTTTCCCTTTCTATTTTACAACCGTTTCAATTCGGCACTCATGCCTTTTGGATTTTTCATTGTAATTAATCCCGACAAGCAGAATCTCGCCGCTGAATGCCTGAAGTTTTTCTGTATATTTCCTGTTTTTTATCTGTTCTATTGCGCCTTCAGCAGTTTTATCATATTTGAGCTCTGCAATAATTGCCGGCGAGACAACACCTTTTCGGGGGATAAATGCAAGATCTGCAAATCCTTCACCTGATGGAAATTCCCTGATTATTTCATACTGATTTCTTGCTGAATAATACGCCAGTGCAAGTGTTACAGAAAGAGAGAGCTCATTGTTATATGTGATAACGGAAGAATTCTGACGGTGAACCTCTTCTATGATATCAGCAGTTTTCTTTTCATCACGTGCCAGTGTTGCCCGGAGAAGTTCGTCTGATTTTCGTATTGAATTTGTTACTTCTTCCCAGCCACCGTCCCTGATACAGTTTATAAATTCCTGCTGCACTTCCTTATTTGGTATCCATGCCTCACCTGTTTCTACACTGTAAGTCAGGTACCCAAGATGGATAAGCAGAGTAACTACATCATCAGCTGACTTAAATGTGGTCATATCATTCTGGAAAGTTTCAGTGCATACTTTAATTCTTTCCCCCGCAATCATCTTTATAACAGACTGTTTCAAACCGTCCATATCCGCCTGTATAAAAACTTTCAGGGCCTCAAATGTTTCTGTTTTTGTCCAGTAGTTGTCAAACGAATTTTCCGTTACAGCCTGAACCACTGACTGAGGATTGTATATTTCATATTCATTTACCCTGTATCCGTCATACCATCTTTTCAATTCCTCAAGCTGTTCAGTATTTTCACCGCAGATCAGTCTGATATCTTCTTCAGTAAATCCGGTAAACCCGGCAAATTTTTTCTGATTAGTCATTGTATATTCACGGTACATATTCAGTGCCGAATGCTCGCCATATTTTTTTACCGAAAAAATACCTGTTGCATAGTCAAGTGCTACATATTCCTGCTCCTTCAGTAAGTCACGAAGAAAATCAAGATAGTATTTCTGACCTTCCGTGTCATGCTGAAACACCCTGAATACCGTGTCCCATTCGTCTATTATAAACACAAACGGAATTCTTTCCTCTGAATATATTTCTGCGAAAATTTCACACAGTGAATAATCATCATCATAATCCATGTTTCTGTAAGTTTTTTTCAGATCACGTCTTAACACTTTTTCAATCCTGTCAGTCATTTCCTTTCCGCCTGATGACTTTGACGCAAATTTGCGGACATCAAATTTTACAACATTGTATTTGTTAAGATGTTTCTTAAAATCCAGAGTTTTTGAAACAGCAAGGTTTTCAAATAAATCTCCGGAATCACAGCCTCTGCTGTAATAAGCAGAAAGCATATTTGCCGCCATTGATTTTCCGAATCTTCTCGGTCGGCTTATACAGATATGACGGTCTCCGGTTTTAATAACTGAATTGGTAATTTTTATCATCATTGATTTATCAACATATATTTCTGAATTCACTGCCATTTCAAACAAATCATTTCCCGGATTCAGATAAATTCCCATCTTACCGCCTCCTGTAAAATATCATTTTTTATCACTTTTTTCATTTTCACGCCTTGAGTGAATTCCATATTTCGACAAAATCAAATTTATCTTCTGAACATATTATAACATGTTCCGGAACTTAATTCAATGCAAAAGCCAGATAAATGTATATCACCGCATACGCTGTAAAAATGCATATGCGGTGATTTATTTCGGAATAATTCAATTTACTTCATCTTCACCAGAAATAATTTTCACATCTTCCGGTGTACTTCAGTTTTCTTCAGGAATATCAACTGTGCCTCCGATAACTTCAGGATATTCAAAACCTTGACAGTGGTAAAACGCATCGTCGCAAATGATTCCGTCACCTGATTTGAAGGTAACAGTTTTCAATTCTCCGCAATCGTAAAGGCTGTAGCTGCCGAGAATTGTGATTTTTTCCGGGAAAACCAGATCTGTTATTGCGGTTCTGGCAAATACATGCTCGTTAATCTGTGAAACGCTCTCAGGTATTTCAATCTCCTTAAGTGAGGAACAGTCTGAAAACAGTCCTGCATTAAGTGTTTCAATGCCTGAAGGAAGCTTTACACTTTCAAGATTTGCACAGTCTGAAAATGCATTAACGTCTATTTCCGTTACGGAATCAGGAATAACAACAGACTTCAGTGCTTCATTACCATAGAATGCCAGAACGCCTATTCTTTTGATTCCTTCTGGAATCTCAACAGTTTCGGAACTGCCTCTGTATCTGAAAAGAACGTCTCCTAAAACCATGAATTCTTCATCATTGTTATCGAGAAATGGTGTATTGTATAAAGCCATTGAGTCAACCTTATTGACTTTTCCGGCATTCTCTATACTTGTAAGTGAAGGACAGTTGCTCAGTGCCTTTTCGCCGAGTACTTCAACAGTGTCTGAAAGATTAACGGTTTCAAGACACGGGAGACTGCTGAGACATTCTATCTCAGAAACGCCTTTTTTTACTTCTATATTTCTGATCTGACTTCTGCATTCATTCCAGTCTTTTTCAGGAAATTTGTATTCAGAAGTCGGGTAGATGCACATCTTTCCTTCTCTGTCAACATCCCAGCAGTATATTTTTTTATTGTTTTTGGTTAAACATCCCCTGTCAGTAACCTCTCTTGCAAGCTTTACTATGTGCTGTCTGTAAAGTGCAAGATCACAGAGTTCAACCTTACCGTTTCCGTCAATATCTCCGGTAAACATTCCGTCCTCACCCTTGACGCTCTCCGTTCTGTCAGCAAGAAGAATTGAAAGCAGTGACAGGTCAGTTACATCTGTAAGGTCATCTCCGTTCATATCACCGTTAATTACTCTGTAAGTTTCATCTTCAGCGGAATCATCTTCAGAATAATTATTTATCGTTACATCTGCTTCAACCGTCGTAAGCAATTCGCTGCCGAATTCGCTGCCGTATGAAGTATATGAAAGGACAAATGTGTTTTTTCCGTTTTTCAGAACATCCGGTGATACAATTACCGTTTTCCCGGTTACATCCATCGAATAATAACCGCCTCCCGGGAAAATATAACCACTATAGAGATACGCATCCTCATACATATCAGGCAAACTTCCTGAGATTGCTTTAACATTAAGTCCATGTGAAATCAGGTCATCGATTGTTATCTGCTCCCCGTTTTCCACTGTAAATGAACGGTCTGCCATTTCGGCCTGTATCGCACTCATCATCATGCCTCTTGCACCTGCTCTGTCCAGCTCCTCAGACGGACAAAGCAAAACCGATGAGGCTGCCATGATGCATGAAGCAAATAACGCTGTTGTTTTCTTAATTGATTTCATAATTATTTCCCCTCTCTGTTCTAAATATTAAGAATATAAAAATTCTTCTTTTTAAACAATTTTATCACAATGACTTGTGATTGTCAACCAGTATAGTACACAAAATCAACATTACAAATATAGTCATCTAATTGAAATTGAAAATCATTTCTGATATAATATTAATAGTGAAATAATAGTGTAATTTTAATGGAGATTTTTTATTATGATTAAAGTGACTGTAACCAATGAAATACTTAAAAGAATTTCTGCAATTGAAGAAAACCGGTTTTCTCTGAATACAATTGAACTCCCTTCGGTAACAAGGAATAAGCTGAGAAAAAACTCCAGAAAAAAGAGTTCATATGCTTCCAATAAAATTGAAGGAAATCCACTTACTGAACAACAGGCAAATGAAGCAATTGACAGTGATCCTCACAAGCATTTTCTTAAACCCGAACAGGAAATTCGAAATTATTATCTTGCATTGAATTTACTTGACGAGAAAATAAAAAACAGAGAAGCACTGTCAGTAAAACTAATACTTGAAGTACAGGCATTAGTTGAAAAAGGTGCTTCCAAAGAAAAGATTGGTTTGCGTGGAGAAATGCCACCAGGAGTGTTATTTGCTGTATATGACTCAGAAACAAAAAAACCTGAATATATTCCGCCTGAGTACACTGATATTCCTGAACTTCTTGATGAACTTGTTACCTATGCCAATACTACTGATGACCATCCGCTTATAATTGCTGCGGTAGTTCACTATCAGCTTGTAACAATTCATCCTTTTGAAGACGGAAATGGCAGAACAGCAAGACTTATATCGGGATACTTACTTGATTATCATGGTTATGATTTCGGTGGAATCGGTTCACTGGAGGAATACTTTGCATACAATCCGGATGAATATTATCAAAGCCTGCAAATGAATCTGCCGGCACTGTATTACAACGGAAGAAACAATCCTCCTCATCCGGAAATCTGGATTAATTACTTTCTTAGAATGGTTGAATTGTATTCCAAAAAGGTATTCGAACTTTCACTTGACTCAAAGGCTGATATATTAGGGAGTCTTTCTTATCTTAATGTAAAAGAAAAAGAGTTACTGAAACTGCTTATAAAAAAACATTTATATGAATTCACACCTATAGAAGTAAGTAAACTGATAAAAGTTACAAATAAAACAATAATCAATCGATGTGCAAGACTTGCTTCGAACGGATTCATTATCCCTGTAATAGTAAATACACGAATTCGTTCATACAGACTTAGTGAATTCACAAAATCAAACACAAAACTGCTGATAAAGAATTTGTAATTATTCTGAAAAAAAAACACCGCATACGCTGTAAAAATGCGTATGCGGTATAATTTTATTATTTTTTAGGTCCAAGTACTTCGATTATCTTTGAAAGATACTGTCTGAGTCTTGCAAGGTCGCCGAGATTTACTTTTCCGCTTCCGTCCACATCTGCTGCCTTCATATTACTGTCAGCTATTCCAGCACCGTCTGCAAGATAGATTGCAAGAACTGAAAGGTCAGTTACATCAACCTTTCCGTCTCCGTTGACATCGCCGTAATTAACACTGCCAGGCTCGTCAGAAGGATTACCCGAAGGCTCAGTTACCGGTGGTTCAGTGTCGCCGTCGACAGGATTTCCGTAAACAAGCTTTCCGTTGTAGTAGAGAGGAATGTTAAGAGTTTCTCCGAAGAAATCACTCTTTTCAAGACCTTCGCGGCTGTAGTCATTTGTCGGATCCCAGTTACTCTTGAATTCGCTGTCCTGAGCAGCTATAAGTCCGAGCTGAATGTCCCTTGTTCCGAAGAACTTGTAGTCACCCCAGTCCATTTCGATATAGTAGGTTTCGTCATCAACCTTATGCGGACCAGTTACTGAAGAACTGTATTCACCCTTGGTATCCGACTCAATCTGATCATAGTATATCTCAACAGAAACATCATCAATTGACTGCCCGTGTTCAAGGAGCTCGCTGATATTAAAGTAATATCTCGCCTTGAATCCGTTCAGATATGCAGGAGGCTGTGTCTGAGCACTTGTCACTCTTACAGTGAACTGCGTTCTCTCAGTGTTCTCCTGATTTACAAGAGCTTCAACGAAGAACGACTGTTTTTCCTCTTCTTTAGGAGGGAAATCAGCCTGTGGCTTCATATCAGGCGTTCCGAAATAATTATAAAGTCCTGCACATGCACCTGTGAATCCGGCATTGTAGTCAACTGCAACTTCGTTGTATACAAAGTCGGCAGTTATATCTCTGTGCCAGTCACCGTCATCCGGTCCGCCTACAAGAGCGCCCCAGAGTACGTGAGTCTGGTCTACCGGGTCATCCATGCTGAGTGTTGTTGAAGCATGTGACGCTCTGTGATGAGGATGTGAGGCTGAATTTTCAGCATAGCCAACGATATAGCATCTGTTCATAGGGTTTTTGCCCATGATATATTCCATCTGGCTCTTCGCCCATTCGGAGAACTGTGAATCCTCCTCGCCTCTTGCAGCTGTTTCCTTCTGGTAAACCAGAGCACAGAGCTGTGCAGCAGTATTGTAACGTGCGGAACCGTAAGGATTAAGCACTGCGAACCCGGCCGGTGAGGCTGAGAGTTTGTCTGTGTCATTGCTTATCTGGTCAGTGTACTGGTATTCTGTTTCCCATAGATGGTCTGCAGGCGCACCCGGTTCAGCATGCGGAAGTCCCGACCAGAACTCAAGATTCCATCTGAATATGTACCAGTCACGTGCTGTATTTGTTATAGGTGCGAGCTTTGCAAATACACCGCCCCATACTGTATCCCAGCAGTGTACCCAGATATTCTGCCATATGTTTCCCGTGTTTCTGATGATACGCTTCATATAACCTGTGTAGTCATATGAACCGTCAGCATTCGGAGTATCAGAGAGACTGATTATTGAATCAATATAGTCATAGTTGCCTGTGCATTCATAGAGCCATACAGCAGCCCATGAAAGTTCATCCCAGGCATAGCTTGAATCGTAGAAGCTGCTTCCGTATCCAAGACTCTCCTTGTCGCTGTACTCCTCATCAAAACTGTCAATGTATGTGTGAGTCTCAACTGCGAAATCGTAAAGAGCAAGTGCTGTCTTAAGTGACTTTTCCGCATACTCAGGGTCGGTGTCCTTAAAATTCAGGTAGTTGATTGCAAGTGAAGCTGCAGCACCTGCAGCGCAGTCGGACGCCGGAACATCTGCTGTCGCAAAATATGCCGGTCTTGCAAAATCATCAAAGTGATCCATATCCTGAAGTTCAGGCGGATTCCAGTAGTTATGGTCATTGTCACCTTCTGCAACCTGATAGCAGTATGCAATAACCTTTCCGTCCTCGTCAAGGAAGGTTGCCTTCATGTAAAAATCATTGAACCAGCGAAGAATATCCTCAACGTGTTCCTGCTGTTCAGCTTTGATATATGCGTCTCTGAACTCATAGTAGCCCCAGCCTACGGTTGAAGCTGCGTATGAACCCGGAAGTCCGAACTTAACATGGTCTCCGGCATCGTGCATACCGCCGCCGAGATCAACGAACCCGTCACCGTCCGGATCAAGTATATCCCTGTATTCATCGATAAATTCCTGTGTAAGGTCTGTGCCGATGTACATGTGTTTCTGTTCATTTACAATCTCAAGAGGCTGGAGAGGAATTTTGTAGTCCTCAACGTGACAGTCGCCTCTCCATTCGAGAAATCCGTCAGTTATGCCGGCTCCGCACTTGTTTGCGTCGTAAAATGTAAGTGAATACTGAAGTGCCTTGGCAAAGTTCACCTCAACATCATCATAGCTGAATGAATCCGGGTCAGGAAATGTCTGGTCAGTAATCGGCGGCGGATCTTCACCCGCCGACGCACCGACCGGCTGTGCTGCAAATCCGAACGCCATCGAAAGGCTTAAAAATGCAGCAAGAAATCGGTTGATTTTTTTCATATTATTTTCCTTTCTGTCAGGATGTTCCTGTCCTGAAATCAGTTACTTTTTCGGACCTACAGAATCCGTTACCTTGGAAAGATACTGTCTGAGTGCAGCAAGATCCGCAAGATTAACCTTTCCGTCGTATGCAGTATCAGAAGCCTTTAATGCATCATCACTGAGTTTTTTATCGCCTATAAGGTAAAGGCTGAGGTATGAAAGGTCTGTAACGTCCACCTTTCCGTCAAGATTTACATCGCCGTAGATAATTTCGGAAGGAGTCGGTTTTATTCCCGGTTCTTCTGAAGTCTCAAAAGGAGGGTTACCGTATACAAGCTCATCGCCAAGATAAAGAGGAATATTCTGAGTTGGTCCGTATTCGTCACTTATCTCAAGTCCCTCGCGGCTGTAGTCATTTGTCGGGTCCCAGTTAGCATTGTAATCAGCGTCCTGACCGACAATAATACCGAGCTGAAGTTCCATAGCTCCTCTGAACGGAATTCCCGTCCAGTCCATTTCCACATAGTAAACATTGTCCTTTACATGAACAGGGTCGGAAACCTTAACCTGTTTTTCCATATTGGAATTTGCAGCAACCTTGTCATAGTAAACTTCAACCTTGATATCGTCAGTTGACTGTCCGTGTTCCTTAAGTTCAGTTATATCAAAGTAGTAGCGTGCCTTAAGTCCGTCTATGTATCTTGGTGGCTGTGATGTGTCAGCATGAATTCTTACTGTATACTGTGTTCTTTCTTTGTTTTCCTGATTTACAAGAGCTTCAAGCCAGAATTCCTGTGCAGGTTCTTCCTTCGGAGGGAAGTTTTCTTCAGGAAGCATATCCTCTGTTCCGTAATATTCGTACAGACCTGCAAGGCAGCCTGTTACAGCTGCGTTATAGTCAACCGCTACTTCGTTGTAGATATAGTCCTTGGTAATGTCTCTGTGCCAGTCAGTTGCATCCGGACCTCCCACGAGAGCACCCCAGAGTACATGTGTCTGATCAACAGGATCATCCATGCTGAGTGTTGAGGAACCGTGAGCTGCACGGTGGTGAGGATGTGAAGCTGCTGTTGGTGAATAGCCTACGATATAAGGACGATTCATAGGATTCTTTCCAAGGACATATTCCATCTGTCCTTCAGCCCAGTCCGCAAATCTTGCATCCTCTTCGCCTCTTGCAGCCGTTTCCTTTCTGTACACTGCTGCACAGAGACCGGCTGCTGTATTGTAACGGCATGAACCGTATTCGTTAAGCATCGAGTATCCGGCAGGCGTCTTGGCAAGGAATGTCGTATCCTTTTCATCAAGCTCTGTTGTATATTCGTACGGAAGGTTCCAGAGCTCATCGGCCATACCGCCCGGATATGTGTGCGGGATTCCTGACCAGTACTCAAGGTTCCATCTGAAGATATACCAGTCACGTGCAGTATTTGTTATAGGTGCAAGCTTTGCGAAAACGCCGCCCCATACTGTATCCCAGCAGTGAACCCAGATGTTCTGCCATGTACTTCCCGTTGTCTTGATAATTCTCTTTATATAACCCGTATATGTAACATGACCCATATCATCCTTGAGATTTTCATCAACGGAAATGATATCATCAATATAGTCATAATTACCTGTACATTCGTAAAGCCATACAGCAGCCCACGCAAGTTCATCATAGTCATAGCTTGATGTGTAGAAACCGCCGTCATAGCCTAAGCTGAGAACTGACATTCCTTCGTCTTCTGCATGAGTCTCAACAGCAAAGTCATAAAGAGCAATGGCTTTTTTAAGACTTTCCTCTGCATACTCAGGCTCTGTATCCTTGAAGTTCAGATAGTTGATTGCAAGTGAAGCTGCTGTTCCTGCACACATATCAGTTGCAGGTGTGTCAACTGTTGCAAAGTATGCCGGTCTTGCAAAGTCAAGAAGCATGTCCGAGCTCTGAAGTTCAGGCGGATTCCAGTAGTTATGGTCATTGTTTCCTTCGCCAACCTGATAGCAGAAAGCAATAACCTTTCCGTCCTCGTCAAGATATGTTCCGTTCATATAGAAGTCATTGAACCAGTGGAGAATATCCTCAACGTGCTCCTGCTGACCTGATTTTTCATATGCATCCCTGAATTCATAGTAGCCCCAGCCTACTGTTGAAGCGGCATACGAACCCGGAAGTCCGAACTTAACATGGTCCCCGGCATCATGCATTCCACCGCCGCAGTCCATATATCCGTCACCGTCCGGGTCAAGGATATCCTTGTACTCATCGATGAATTCCTGGGAAAGATTTGTTCCGAACTTGGCATCGGCACCTTCAAGCGACATAGGCTTCAGAGGAATGTTATAGTCCTCAACATGACAGTCACCTCTCCACTCCAGCCACTTAAGTCCCGGATTGCCGTTTTCATCAACATCGTATCCGCACTTGTTTGCGTCGTAAAAATACAGCACGTACTGAAGTGCTTTTGCAAAGTTTATCTCAACGTCATCGTAACTGAATGAATCCGGATCAGGAAATACCCTCTCTTCATCCGTAACCTCCGGTGGTTTCTCCCCTGCATCAGCACTTACATTAAAAGCTGTAAAAGCTGAGCTGCAAAGTACAGATACGCTAAGCAATGATGCAAGAATTCTTCTGAATCCTGTTTTTTTCATAATACACGACCTTTCTTAAATTTTTATATAATACCCATCCGCTAAAATGCCCTACACATATATTATACTACCTTACAATATCTGTTTCAATACTAACTGATATAATAAATTCTATAAAGATTTCCTCTGCGATATAGTTAAAATATCAGAATCAGAAGTGTACATTATTGAATTATTCAGAAGAATATGCTATGATATATGTATGTGTTTATCCACATATAACGCAAAAATACATAGAAAAGAGGAATTTTTTTGACATCAGTATTTATCTACACAATACTGGCCTGCTCCATTTTCTGGATTGTGTATTCCGGAAGAATAAAACATGGTTATTCAGGCTATTCATTTGCTGAACTTATACCGTTCTGGCTTCTTATGAGGCTTTGTCCGTTCATGATGCTTAAAACCAAAGCAGCCGGGAATATAACCGCACTCATTGTCGATACGGTTATACTGATACTCATATACATAATCACTGCCCGACTGAAAAGAAATCCACGTGAAGCTGCAGCTCTGTATATGTTCTGTCCGCTGCCGGCAATGTGCATCGCTGTTGGTACAGCAAGGACAACGATAATAAATGCGGCGACAGCTGTCGTGGCTGTGCTCCTGGTTATACTGGCACTTAAAAAATTCAAAATTATTTCACCATCTGTTTTCCTTAAGGGATATATCGCTGCATGTACAGGAAGTTTCTTCATAATGTACGCTTTATACTGTCAGTTCGTCTCATTTTCCGATATTTTTAAAGGGGGCAAACCTCCGGTAATGCTCATTGCCGGTCTTGTGTGCGTTGCTGCCGGAATAGTTCTGTTTTTTATCAAAGCATTCTCCGGAGGAAAAACACCGGAAAAGAAAACAGAGTCTTCATTGCAGTCTCAGAAAACCTCACACCCTTCTGAAACAACATCCGGAGAAAAGTTCGGTATAAAGAACATCATTCATCTGGCAGTTCTTACTGCAGTCTATGCTGCAGCAGTTGTTTTCCAGCTTGGCAGCCACGAAGCACCGAAAACCGGCGTATGCTTCAACTCAGACAACTCAGAATTAATCATCGACCTGGGTGAATACACTACAGTTTCAAAAATAGACTTCTTTCTCGGACAGGAAAGTCTCAGAAGCATATCTTTTTCAGCATACAATGAAGTTGACAAAGAGTGGATGTCAATAAAAACCGAGGAACTGAAAACAGCATTTGCCTGGAATTCAGTTGATATTGCATGGTCAGTCCGTTACATCGGACTTGTATTCGGCAGTTCGGATACTCATGTAAATGAAATTGTAATACTTGACAACGAAGGTAACCGGATTACTCCGGCAGATACTTCAAGGGCACCGGAACTGTTTGACGAACAGGATATGCATCCGGAATATCCGACGTATTACTACCGAATGATGTTTGACGAGATTTACCACGGTAGAACAGCTTATGAATTCCTGAACGATCTTACAATCTATGAAAATACACATCCGCCTCTCGGGAAGGCACTTATTTCGATAGGTATCGCCCTGTTCGGAATGAATCCTTTTGGCTGGAGAATCGTATGTGCCGTACTTGGTACAGCAATGGTTCCTGTGATGTACCTTTTTGCATGGAAACTTTCGCACAGATCCGATACGGCACTTACCGGCGGAATACTTATGGCTACGGAATTCATGCACTTTACACTTTCCAGAATAGCAACTATTGATATAATAGTTGCACAGTTTATTTTGATGATGTTCTTCTTTATGTTCTGCTTTGTTCAGGAAATGCAGCAGGAAGGAAAATTTTCAAAACAGATACTCTGGCTTCTGTTAAGCGGAATTTCAACCGGACTTGCCATATCAACAAAATGGACAGGTCTTTACGCAGCTGCAGGACTTGCCGTTATCTTCTTTACTTTTCTCCTTAAACACTGTCTGTCAGAAGGAAAGAAACTGAAAGAATCTTCAAAATATCTGACAAAGCTGTGCATTGTCTGTGTAATTTCTTTCATAATTATTCCTCTTTCTTTCTACTGTTTGTCATATATAGAATTTGTTCAGTCATACCCGGATAAAAACATAATACAGCATGCAATTGAAAATGCTCAGTCCATGCTTTCATATCACTCCGGTATAAGAGATTCCCATCCATACGAATCACCATGGTATTCATGGATAATCGATCAGAAATCACTTCTCGATGCAATAACAGTAATGGATGACGGCAAGATCAGCTCTCTGGCGACATTCGGCAATCCTCTTGTCTTTATTGCAGGTTTTGCAGCATTTGTTTACAACGTTTATCTCTGGAAAGTAAAGGAAGATAAACCAGCACAGTTCCTGTCAATAGCTTATCTCTCCATGCTCATGCCATGGCTCTTCATACACAGAACAGTATTTATCTATCAGTATTTTGGCTGCGTTATAATTATGGTTATGCTTATCTGTAATTCACTTATACAGATGAAACGCAGAATAAAAACTACAGAAACCATAATGGTCATCGCTTCTGTCCTGCTCTTCGTTATGTTTTTCCCGGAAATATCAGGAATAACAGTAGACAGGGAATACACAGACAAGGTACTGGAATGGCTTCCTACATGGGTTTTCGAATAAACTCCACCCTGTACAAAACAAAAACTCCGAAAGCTTTACGCCTTCGGAGTTTTTGTTTTACTGACTTTTTTCTTCGTGATATTCTTTTTCTGTATTGACATTCCAGATATTTTTTCTGTCCGTCTTTCCTTCGATAATATTCTTTACCGTCTCAAAAGCAGTAACCATGCTGTGATCCATATTGTTGTACCTGTGCTGTCCGTTTCTTCCTACGCAATAGAGATTGTCATACGTATCAAGATACTCTATAAGTGTGTCAATCTCGCTGTATGTATCAAAGTACGCAGGATATGCCTTCTTTACCCTTTCTCTGTGCGAATCAAGAACATCACTGCTGCTGTTGATAACGCCCATTGAAGCCAGTTCCTTAGCAGCCATATCGATACACGCCTCATCGGAGAGATTCCAGAAACTGTCGTTTTCATTGCAGAAATACTCAAGACCTATCCATACTGTATTTTCAGGGTCTTCAACCATATAAGGGGACCAGTTGTTGAATATCTGGATTCTTCCGAGCTTAACACCTGTATCCTGAACATAAATCCAGCAGTCAGGAACTATATTGCCAAGTGTTCTTATATCTGTTTCATTTTTAAGATTGAGCCTTTTTACAAGAAGACCTACAGTTACAAAGTCTCTGTACGGAAGCCCTGAAGCAATGCGGTCAATGTTTTCCGGAACATTACTCATACCTGCAACAAGATCCTTAAGAGGCATTGAAGATATGAAGATGTCGCCTTCAACAACGCTTCCGTCAGAAAGCTCAACGGACTTTACAGTTCCGTTTTCATTGTTTATCTTTACAACTTCTGAATTTTTCTGAACAGTACCGCCAAGTTTCTCTATCTCTGAGGCAACTGTTTCCCAGAGCTGACCCGGACCGAACTTCGGGTAGAAAAATTCTTCGATAAGTGAAGTTTCCACCTTTCTGTCCTTCTTTCCGCCGCCTATCTTTGAAAACATATCCTTGATAACGGCTCTGATTGACAGACCTTTTACACGCTGTGAACCCCAGTCCGCCGAAATCTCCCTCGGATGTCTTCCCCAGAGTTTCTCTGTATATCCTTCGAAGAACATCGAGTAAAGAACTTTTCCGAAACGGTTTATATAGAAGTTTTCAAGTGAATCCTCAGGACGTTTCGCAACACATGACTTCAGATAGCTGCATCCGGCTGAAACCGTTGATGCAAGACCCATGTTCTTAAATGTCTGCGGTTTCATTGAAATAGGGTAGTCAAAGAACTTATGCCTGTAGTAAATTCTTGATACCCTGTTTCTTACAAGCATTACCCTGTCAGTCTTCTCCGGATCAGGACCGCCTGACGAAAGTTTCTTTTCCCTTTTCAGCTTTATATCGTCAAATGAAGGTTTACCCTGTGTAGGCATAATTTTTTCCCACCAGTCCGATACTTCCTTATCCTTTGAGAAAAATCTGTGACCGCCGATATCCATACGGTTGCCTTTGTACTTAACCGTTCTGGAAATACCACCTATCTCTGATGAACCTTCAAGTATCCTTACACTGTACTGACCAGGTGCTTTTGTAAGAAGTTCGTATGCCGCAGTAAGTCCTGCAGGACCAGCTCCTATAATAACTATATCTTTCAAAATCTTTAACCTCTGTTTCCTTTTTCTGATGGTGTGTACAAAATAATTTTTCTGGCTATGTAGTTATAGAACAGTACAATAACGGCAACTATTATTTTGGCTATGTATCTGTTTACCGAAAGAACACCGGTAGCAAACATCATAAGAAGAATATTCAGAACGCATCCTATTATGCCTATAACAGCATATCCGACAAATTCGCCATACGCCGACTTAGCGGTAGACTCTTCCTGAAATACAAATTTTTTGGAAAGAATAAAGTTGGTTATTATTCCTGTAATAAATCCGGCAACAGTAGCAAGTGCAGTTACAAGCTGTGACTCTCCGAACTGGCACACAGCAGTAAAAGTAAGATAATCAACTACAAAAGCTATCCCGCCGACAAATGCATACCTGAAAAACTTTATCAGTCCGTTTTCAGTTTTTTCGAAAAACAGCTCTCTGAACTTAAACGAAAACAAGAGTCCAAGCAATTCTTTCATACACAAACTCCAAAAATAAATTTTCTATAAATTTTGACACTTTATTAATTATACACTATACTGAATAAAAAGTAAAGAGGCTGTTTTTTTCAGCCCCTTTTTAATTATATTGCCTTGCACATCCGATGACTGCGTCATCTCCGTGCAGCTCGGCACCGGCAAACGCAATTTATTTATTGCGTTTACTATATTTATTGCGTTTACTATAATTTTTACTTTTTTTCTGAAACACTTTCCGTAAGTTTTTCTTTCTGGCGATTTACTATCAAACCTGTGTAGAATAAAATTCCGGTAAAGGTCATTACAAACGATAACAGTTTTACAAGATTGGAACTGTGGTAGTTTCCGCCTGCGTCGTAAAATCTGAGTATATTCCAGAGATTTAAATAAATCAGTGCTGAAAAAAGCCCGTAAACAACAAGATAGATTTTCTTTCTGTTTTCAAAATAAGCTAACAGAAGCATAAAGAAAACAGGATAGATGTATCTTTCATGCATTCGTACAGAAAACAGGAACATAGTGATAATTATAAATGCTCCTGTTATCCAGTACCTGTCGCTCCTGTTTATTCCCTTCAGGAAAATTACAGCGGATAAAACACATATCAGCGGTATTACAATGTCACCAACCATCTTGCATGTTACAGGACCGAAAAGGATTGTTTCCTGTGGTGACCAGTTAAGACCGAGCATGGTCCAGAAGTTATATGCATTTACAGCAGCATAAGGATAAGACTTCATAGTTTCCATATAGAGATCTGTCATTGTCTTTATACCGAACGGAAGAAATGCAATGAACAGACATCCCACAGCTGATAATCCCAGAAGAAGGTTTTTAAAAAAGTTCTTCCAGTTCACCCCTCCTCTGAATACATTTTCATATATGCCCAGAATGAGGAGAGGTGTAAAAATCAGTGTCTGAGGCTTTATAAGAATACCGGCCGCAAATGCAAAATACGACGGAATCATCTTCTTTTCATATATAAACATAACCATCAGAACCAGGGAGAGATTAAACACGGAATCGACCTGTCCCCATATCGATGAATTCTGAAAAATCACAGGATTTAACAAATAGAGAGCCGGGATTAAAACTGACATAATACCCTTGTCACGCTTTGAAACATATCTGTAAATAATAAACCCTGTAACCATATCACATAAAACTGCAGGCAGCTTAAGCGCAAGCAGAGTGGCAGGGGTGAGGTAGGTCAGCTTAAACACTGACATAGCCATACCAATCAGATAAAGTATGTATATGTATCCAGGCGGATAGTCTGAAAAATATTCCGGTGAATAAAAATTTGTAAGTCCTGATTTGTATGCTCTCTCAGCCCAGCAGTAAAAACAGCTGATATCAGTACTGAATCCCCTGCATTTCATAGCTAAAATCAGCCGGACAGCAAAAGCAGCAAAAAAAACAGCAAAAATGCATATTTTCTTTTTTGTATTCTTTGCTTCAGTCATAAATAATTCCTCCTGTAAAAAAGGGCTGTAAAAACAGCCCGTATTTTATCTGTCCGCCATCTTTGTATACGGTGTCCTTTCAGCAACAGCCTTGTATGCCGGTCTGATAATCTTGCCGGCGTTGATGAGTTCCTCAATACGGTGTGCTGACCATCCTGAAATTCTTGCGATTGCAAATATAGGCGTGTAGAGTTCCGAAGGAAGTCCGAGCATACGGTAAATAAGACCGCTGTAGAAGTCGATATTCGCACTGACACCCTTGTAGATCTTTCTCTTTTCACTGATAACCTCAGGTGCAAGACGTTCAACAAGCTTGTAAAGCTCATACTCCTTTTCCATACCCTTTTCTATGGAAAGTTCCTTAACAAACTTCTTAAGCACTCTCGCTCTCGGATCTGAGATAGAGTATACTGCATGTCCCATGCCATAGATAAGACCCGACTTATCAAATCCGCGTTTTTCAAGAAGAGCTGTAAGGTATTCTCTTATTGCCTGTTCATCTGTCCAGTCATCTATATTATTCATAAGGTCGTCAAACATCTGGACTACCTTGATATTGGCTCCGCCGTGTTTCGGCCCCTTAAGTGAGCCGAGTGAAGCAGCAGTTGAAGAATAGGTATCCGTACCCGATGAGGAAACAACATGTGTTGTGAATGTTGAATTGTTTCCGCCGCCGTGCTCTGCGTGAAGAACGAGAGCAAGGTCAAGTATCTTTGCTTCAAGTGCTGTATACTTTGAATCGCTTCTGAGAGTGTAGAGAATATTTTCAGCAGTTGAAAGATCAGGACGAGGCCTGTGGATAATAAGGCTTCCGCCCTTTTTATAGTAATTGTATGAATGATATGCGTAAACGGCCATAACCGGAAGGAGTGCTATTATCTCGAGGCACTGTCTTAATACATTCGGAATTGATGTGTCATCAGGCATATCATCATATGCGTAAAGTGTAAGAACGCTTCTTGCAAGAATATTCATCATGTCATTTCCCGGAGATTTCATAATGATATCTCTGACAAATGTTGTAGGAAGTGTTCTGAAACTTCCGATAAGCTTTCTGAATTCTTCAAGTTCCTCCTTCTGAGGAAGTTTTCCGAACAGAAGAAGGTATGTTGTTTCTTCAAAGCCAAAACGGTTTTCAGAAATAAAGCCTTCGACAATTTCTTCAACGTCTATTCCTCTGTAGTAAAGCTTACCGTCGCACGGAACAGATTCACCGTTCACAATCTTCTGTGAACATACTTCGCTTATATCTGTAAGTCCTGCAAGAACGCCTTTTCCGTTAAGATCACGAAGGCCTCTTTTTACATCGTACTTGACATAGAGTTCCGGATTGATATCGTATCCGCTTACGCATTTTTCTGCAAGCTGTTCAATCGCCGGAGTTATTTTTGAAAAATTGTAATGTGACATTTCAAACACTTCCTTTTTTATTATTTTCAGAAGGCAGAGTAATTTTGTTTCCATTCTCAGCCATATTATATATTATAACATATTGTGATAATTATCTTTATTAACAATCTGTAAATTTGATGTGTGAAATTAATGAAAATAAAAAACAGGACACTTCTCTGTAAAAATAACAGGTATCCTGTAAAAATCCGTATAAACGAATAACGCCTCTGACGAAATCAGAGGCGAACATTTTAAGGTGGATAGTGGGATTCGAACCCACGGTCTTCAGGACCACAATCTGACGCGTTAACCAACTACGCTATACCCACCATAGATGCACCTTGCTGGACTCGAACCAGCGGCTTACTGCTTAGAAGGCAGTTACTCTATCCAGCTGAGTTAAAGATGCAGATAACTTCAGTTATGAAGCAAACTCAACAAGAAATCTTGCCGAAGCGGGTGATGGGAATCGAACCCACGTGTTCAGCTTGGAAGGCTGACATTCTACCATTGAACTACACCCGCATTTATTTAGTTTTTAGTGCCGTTCTCCGTCGGCTTTATTATTATACTACATCACAGAATAAATGTCAATACTTTTTTGAAAAAAAATCAAAAAAATTTTTATCATTCCTCAGACTGCGTTTTTACCGGGTTTGCATTGTAAAAAACAACAGGCATCCGGCTTTTATCCGGATGCCTGTGAATTTTTATTTTTCAATCTTTACTGTAATTTCCTTACCGTCCTCACCGACTGTTATATGAAGATGCTTTATTATTTCATCAGGGTGATCAATAATCTGTGATGCAATCTTATCCTCAACATCCTTCCTTATAACATTTCTGATGTCTCTCGCACCGAACTTTCTGTCGTATGACGTTTCAGCTATCGCAGGCAGAACGTTTTCATCGTAAGTGAGCTCAATTCCCTTTTCAAGGAGAGGTTCTTTCATCTCGTCTATCATAAGTCCTGCAATCTTTGCATAGGATTCCTTTGAAAGCGGACTGAAGACAACAATCTCGTCAATACGGCTGATAAATTCAGGTCTGAGGAATTCCTTAAGTCCCTTCATAGCCTTATCCTTAGAAATATCTTCTGCCGTTCTGTTGAATCCTACTCCCGTGCTCTTGTCTGCAGAGCCGGCGTTTGAAGTCATGGCAATAATCGTGTTTTCAAAATTTACTGAACGGCCCTGTGAGTCATCAAGCTTACCTTCATCAAGAATCTGAAGGAGTATGTTCATAACATCAGGGTGTGCCTTTTCTATCTCATCAAAGAGGATTACTGAATACGGCTGTCTTCTTACCTTCTCAGTGAGCTGACCTGCTTCGTTGTATCCTACATATCCCGGAGGAGAACCTATGAGTTTTGAAACAGCATGCTTCTCCATGAACTCAGTCATGTCAAATCTGATAAGCGGTTCAGTGGAGTTGAACATCTCCTCGGAGAGAACCTTTACAAGCTCAGTCTTACCTACACCTGTAGGGCCGACAAATATGAACGATGCCGGTCTGCGTCTCTTTGAAAGATTTACACGTTTTCTTCTTATGGACTTTGAAAGAACGGAAACTGCTTCGTCCTGACCGATAATTCTCTTCTTTATATTCTCCTCAAGGTCTGCAAGTTTCCTGAGTTCCGGTCCTATAACCTTGTTTGCAGGTATACCGGTCCAGAGTTCAATTACCCTGCCAATATGCTCTTCTGTTACATAAACATTGTTTTTTGCTTCTTCAGCTTCTTCAAGTTCATTTTTTGCTCTGATTATATCAGCCTTTACAGCTGCAAGTTTTTCATAGTCCGGTTCATCTGACTCTTCTATATCATTTTCAGTTTCCTCAAGGTCTGCAAGTGCTGCTGATTTCATATCGTATTCTGCCAGCACCCTGCTTTCAATGGCCGTACATGCACATCCTTCATCAAGGAGGTCAATGGCCTTGTCAGGAAGGAATCTGTCGTTTATATATCTCTCTGAAAGAACTGCACACATTCTGAGAAGTTCATCACTTATCTTTACTCTGTGGAATTCTTCGTAGTGAGTTCTGATACCTTTAAGAATCTCAACTGTTTCGTCGATAGTAGGTTCATTTACTGTAACCGGCTGGAAACGTCTTTCAAGCGCACTGTCCTTTTCGATATACTTTCTGTATTCACCGAATGTTGTTGCACCTATTACCTGAACCTCGCCTCTCGAAAGAGCAGGCTTGAGAATATTTGCCGCATTCATGGAGCCTTCCGAGTCTCCGGCACCCACAAGATTATGAACCTCATCAATGAAAAGAATGATGTTTCCTTCGGCTCTGACCTCATCAACCAGACCCTTTACACGACTTTCAAACTGTCCTCTGAACTGCGTTCCGGCAACAAGTGCTGTCAGGTCAAGAAGATATACTTTTTTGTCCCGGAGACTGTATGGAATATTGCCTGATTTGATCCTCTGTGCAATACCTTCTGCTATGGCAGTTTTACCAACACCAGGCTCACCTATAAGGCACGGATTGTTTTTGGTTCTTCTTGAAAGAATCTGGACCACTCTTGATATTTCCTTGTCTCTTCCAATAATATTGTCTATACTTCCCTCTTCCGCTTTTCTGCTGAGGTTTGTACAGTAGTTTTCAAGAAACTTAAGCTTCTTCTCCTTCTTTTTGGAGTCACCTTTTTTCTTTGTGTCACTCTTTTCAAATCCGCTTCCGAAAAGCGAACCGAATCCGCCTTTTCCGCTGTTCGGATCTGAAGAACCGTTTATCATGTCCTGTATAAACGGTGGCAGAAGCGTACTTGAACCGCCCGGTTCAAATGCATCACCGTCAACAAGTTCCATCATCTGCTCTGAAAGCTGATCTATTTCCTCGTCAGTAATGCCAAGCTGCTCCATATAGTCCTTTACCTGAGGAATCTTCAGTTCTCTGGCACAGACCATACAAAGTCCTTCATTTTTCTGTGAGTCCCCGCTCATTGCTGTAATAAAAACAACTGCAGGTCTTTTTTTACATCTGTTGCATAAAATCATAATACCCTCCGTAAAGGTGCCTCGCACCAAAAATCTATTTATCTGTTATCTGAAATTTAGCATATATTTGTCTGCATTGTACATGAAACGGAATATGTATGAACTGTTAAGTGCATTATCATCCATTATACCGTTAATCTCCACACCTGAATAAACTGTAATCTTTACAAGAAATGCAAAAATCGTTATTACCATAACTGCATTCACTATCTCAGGAATCGTTCCAAGAATTGAATCAGCCACTCCGTCAGATTTCATATCCTTGTCTCTGAAAACAATGGAAAATACTATATTAGAAATAATCATGAGAACTACAGCAGAAACAACAAATGAAAGCATCTGAACAAAATGAAACATTTTTTCTTTTATATAATTATCCGTTATATATTCTGCCGCCTGCTTTCTGTCGCTGTATATCAGATTCAGGATTCTGAAAGTCTGTTCCCTGTCAGTATTTTCAAAATATTTTCCTGAATATGAAGGAAGTTTTTCAGAAATACTTTCCTGAAGTGATACTTTTATTATACTGTTAAGTTTGTCACAGCATTCCTCTTCAGTAATCCTGTCACCAACACCTGAGGTTGCCTTAATCAGTTTCAGGAATCTTTTGTCCATATCATCTTCTTTTTCAAAAACGTGCGATATTTCCTTTGAAGAAACCTCTTCGATAAAAGTAAGTTCCGAATAAGCTCTGTTAAAATTTTCTTCTATATCAAAACCATCTACCGCTTCATTCACGTACATGGTAACCGAATCTTCAAGAAAACTTTCAAATAATGTTTCAGCCAGCATCCCTGACATAAAAAATGAAACAGCAACAAAAACCCAGTTGACCGCAGAATGAACAATAAGCTTTGAAAAACCTTTCTTTACACCCTGAAAAATAAATCCGATAAAAATCAGTCCTGCTATAACGTCAAAACACCAGTTCATCTCCATAAAAACACCTCTTCATCAGAATTCAATTCTCTCAATTTTATTATGTCCTTCAAGGAAGATATATTTCCCTGATTTATAAAAAGCACGGAACGGTTCTGAGAGTTCAGCTGTTTTTATTACCCTGCCCTCGTAGTCGTATGCTTCTATCGCATCTTCTGCAAGAAGAAAGATACCGCTTTCATAGGATTCAACACATCTGAAACTGTTCTGTATCTTTACTTCTGTAACGTTTCCGGAAGAAGGGTCATCTATTACAGAGAGAGTTGCACTCTTTCTCTCCTTGTTTTCGAAAATCATAGCTGCACCTGAATCACAGTATGAGGCATCTGTAAGAACCCCGGGATACTGATAATCCATAATCCTGTTTCCGTCACTGCTGTAGCAGGTATACATACTGTCTCCGAAAAGTATTATGTCATCATTTTCCGAAACATAAACAGATACCGGACAGGTTTCGATATTTTCTGAAGTCCATCCTGCTTCTGAATTTTCAAAGTCCACTGAATCTATCTTAGAAATTATATGTCCTTCATCAACATCAAGGGACACAAAGTAACAGCCCTTTCCCTCGTTTCTGAACACAACATCTGTTATTCTCTCTGAACAGCCTCTGAAATAAACTTCATCGCCCATCTGGTCAAAAACGAAAAGTTCACATACATACTGATCTGATTCTGTTACAACTGCTGTATATCCTCTGCTGCTCACGGAAGCAAGATAAATTGACTTATCCGTCTTCTTTTCATATATTTCCTCACGCTTTCCGTCCACTCTTATACCGTTTCCGTTCTGTTCATAAATAAGTATTCTGTTTCCCGCATTTTTCAGAACTGTATTTGAATAAGTATGCTGGCGAACATCAGTCTGATCTCCCGAAAACGAATAGTAGTAAAGTCTTGTATCCGTAAGAACGGCAAATCCATCACTGGTACTGCACGACTTGTAATTTGTGCTGTTTGATATTTTCAGAGGAAAGCCTTCGCCGGAGATTTCGTCATCGGTATATCCGGAATTGTCAATCTTAAAATTCGGCATCCATCTTTCCCTTGAAACATACAGACCAAGTATTACTGTTAAAATAATAACAAAACCAAGAAATTTCTGAGTATTACGTTTTTTCTTTTTCCGCCTTCGCATCTCTGAAAAACTGCTTCTGCTTACCTCTTCCATTTTTCCTCCTGAATATATCAGTAAAATACACGGTTCAGATAAAGTCCGTGTGCCTGTGCTGTTTTTCCGGCACATGTTCTGTCTGACTTTTTCATTATCTCCGGGATATCCTCAGGTTTTATCTTTCCTTCATTTACCCAGAGAAGAGTACCTACAATTATTCTGACCATATTGTATAAAAAACCGTCACCGCTTATAGTAACCGTCACAAGATTTCCGTTTCTGTCTATCGAAAGACTGTTTACCGTTCTGACTGTATTTGTCTTTTCCGAAGCCTGTGAACAGAAACTGCTGAAATCATGCGTCCCGACAAAATACCCCGCCGCCTTTCGCATAAGTTCAAGGTCCATTTGTCTGCGGTAATGGTACCGCAAATCTTCCGCAAAAGGATTTCTGCATTCACTGTTATGAATAAGATATACATATTCCTTGCCCTTGCAGGAGTATCTGGCATGAAAATCTTCATCTGCCTCCTCACATGAGAGAAGAGTTATATCTGAAGGAAGATAACCGTTTACCCCCCGGACAAAATTTCGTACTGGTATTTCCCGGTCAGTTTTAACTGAAAAACAGTATGCATTTGCATGGACACCTGTATCTGTTCTTGAACATCCGATAATCTCCGTCGGAGTATTAAGAACACGGGAAACGCATTTTTCAAC
>SAMEA3663038__coassemble_181_pt1 | contig 24904 bp, 22 predicted proteins | sample SAMEA3663038__metabat2_low_PE_024 | metagenome-assembled genome bin SAMEA3663038 (sample SAMEA3663038) | pig gut metagenome | biome: pig gut; feature: pig-associated habitat; material: faeces | place: France | collected 2012
CGCAAATCATTTGCATTTAGAGGTGAAAAAATGAAAAAAATATCAATGCTTTTATTATACAAATTTTGCTTGATGAATTTTGCTTTTTTATTTTTGGTTTTTGTAAAATATTTTTAGTTTTAAGATAGCAGGAAAATGAATTTTTAACTCCCCTCACGAACGTATTTTTCACATTTGCAGATATGTTCATACCGGAAATTTTCTTTGACAAACATACAATTTTAAGGTATAATAAATTACAGATTATTATTATGGAGGAGATTTTATGCCTAAAAAACCTTTTTACATCACTACTCCTATATATTATCCGTCAGGAAACCCTCATATAGGGCACTGCTACACAACGGTTGCGTGTGACTCCATTGCACGTTACAAGCGTATGCAGGGATATGATGTAATGTTCCTCACAGGAACGGACGAGCACGGCCTGAAAATTGAACAGAAGGCCGCTGAAAAAGGGGTTACACCTAAGGAATATGTCGATGATATTGTAAAGATTTTCAAAGATCTCTGGAGCTATATGAATATCAGCTACGACAGGTATATCCGAACCACTGATGACTACCATATCGAAACCGTACAGAAGATATTCAAAGCTCTCTACGATAAGGGTTATATCTACAAGGGCGAATATTCCGGCAAATACTGCACACCTTGTGAAAGTTTCTGGACCGAATCACAGCTTGCTGACGGAAAATGTCCTGAATGCGGACGTGAGGTTATCGAAGCAAAGGAAGAAGCCTACTTCTTTAAGATGTCTCCTTTTGCAGACAGAATTGAAAAACTTCTTACGGAGACAGACTATCTCAGACCAAAGACAAGAGCAGTTGAGCTTGTAAACAACTTCATTAAACCGGGTCTTGAAGACCTCTGCGTTTCAAGAACAACATTCAAGTGGGGCATTCCTGTTACATTTGACGACAAGCATGTTGTCTATGTATGGATCGACGCTCTCTCAAACTACATTTCCGCTCTTGGTTATGCAAACGAAAACTTCAGCGATTTCGAAAAGTTCTGGCCTGCAGATGTTCACATGGTTGCAAAGGATATCATGCGATTCCACGCAATTATCTGGCCTGCAATGCTCATGGCTCTCGACCTTCCGCTTCCTGAACACCTTGCTGTTCACGGCTGGATTACCTTTAACGGACAGAAGATGAGCAAATCACTCGGCAACGTTGTTGACCCGTTCATACTGGGTGAAAGATACGGTGCTGACGCAATCAGATACCATATTCTCCGCGAAATGGCTCTCGGTGCCGACAGCTCATTCTCCAACGAAATCATGATAAACCGCATCAATTCCGACCTTGCAAACGGACTTGGCAACCTCGTTTCAAGAACAGTTGCAATGATTGAAAAATATTTCGGCGGTACACTCCCTGAGGAAAAGACTTCAGGTGAATTTGATGACAGCCTTGTCAGCATGGCTTCAGGTCTCAGAGAAAAGGTTGACGAATTTGTCGAAAACACTCAGCTTAACAACGCCCTCGCAGAAATCTTCACTGTTATCTCACGTGCAAACAAGTACATTGACGAAACCGCACCATGGGTTCTCGCAAAGGATGAGGCAAACCGTCCGAGACTTGCCTGTGTGCTCTATAATCTTCTCGAAACAATCCGAATCTGCACATCACTTCTCAGTGCATTCATGCCTTCCACAATGCCTAAGGTATGGGAACAGATCGGTGCATCGGAAAGTGATGTTTCATATGAAAACGCAGCAAAGTTCGGTGTTCTCCCTGCAAATGTTACAGTTCACAAGGGTGAAGGTCTCTTCCCTCGTATAGATGTTGAAAAGGAAATCGAAGAACTTAATGATATCATCAGCCAGAACGCACCAAAAGACGAACCTGAGATTGAGGTGGAACCACTTGAACCTGAAATCACAATTGATGACTTCTTCAAGGCAGATCTGAGAGTTGCAAAGATTGTACAGTGCGAAAAAGTTAAAAAATCAAAGAAACTCCTCTGCTCACAGCTTGACGACGGCATGGGCGGAAGACAGGTAGTTTCAGGAATCGCTCAGTGGTATCAGCCGGAAGATCTCATCGGGAAAAAGGTTATCATAGTTGCAAACCTTAAACCTGTTAAGCTCTGCGGCGTTGAAAGCAACGGTATGATATGCTGTTCAGACATGCCTGACGGCTCTGCAAAGGTTATCTTCGTTGATGATGATGTCCCTGCAGGAAGTAAAATAAGATAAAATTTTTATGTAAAAGGATTATTATTTATGAACAACAGTAAAACAAACATCGGCATATCTGCCGGACTCATAGGCGCAGCTCTTTACCTTACACTTCTCTTCGGAGGCTATACTCCGTTTTTATTCCTCGCAGCATACGTTTTTCTTAAGGAAGACAATGCATGGCTGAAAAAAATTGCAGTAAAGGCATTTACCCTCAGCATATGCCTTTCACTTCTTGCTGAAGCTGTCGGACTTATTCCGGATGCAATCTCACTTGTAGACAGACTTTTCTCCATCTTCAAAGGTTCATTCAGCATTCCGTTCATTTCAAGTCTTATATCATTTCTAACATCAGCAATTTACTTTATAAAGACTATCGTATTCATCGTTTTAGGACTTCAGGCAGTTAAGATGCTCGACATCCCGATTCCTTTTGCTGACAAAATTGCCGAAAGTGCTGTAACAGCAGCAGACAACGCAGTTGCTGCAAAGAAAGAGGAAAAGACTGTTAAGGCTGAAGAAGCAGAAGAAAACAGTGTAAACCTTACAAAATAATCAGTACAAATTAATCAGTAAATCAAAACAAAAAAACTCCGGCACACATCATTGATGTGCGCCGGAGTTTTTTATAATTTTATTATTGCCTTTCACATCCGTTCCCTGCGGTCACTCCGTGCATATCGGCTGACAGTGAATGAAAAAACTTTCCCGTTCACTATATAATTTATCAGTCAAGAGATTCTATATATCTTACAAGGTACTGGCGAAGTCTTGCAAGGTCAGTAAGCAAAACTTTACCGTCATGGTCAACGTCAGCCATCTTAAGTCCGTCTCCTGTAAGAGTATCATCTATAAGGTGAATAGCCAGGCTTGAAAGATCTGTAACATCAACCTTTCCGTCAAGATTTACGTCACCTGTTATAAGCTTGTCAGGTGTTACCGGCGTTACTGTATAGAGATCCTCAGGAAGTTCATCAAGAGTGATTACATAATCGCTGTTGAAAACTGCATTGATACTCTCCTTTGTATTCCACTTTGCATCAGTAATCCACTCTGTATGCCATGTCATAAAGCTTCCCCAGTATGCACCGTCAGATTCAAGTGACTCAGGATTCGGAATAGTACCGTTCTCATGGAGAATTACCGGCATATCTGTTCCTACAACATCTATAACCTTGTTGTACATACCGATAAGTGAACCGTCATTTTCAACGTAAGTATCAGCACCCGCGATATCAACATATTCATCACCCGGATACCACTCTGCCGGAACTGAAGCTGTAAATCCAAGAGCCCAGATAAGGTTGTCGAGTTCCCATTCATTTGTGTACTTTTCGTACATCATCTTCCAGAGTTTCTTAAAGTTTTCAGCGCCGCCTTTGCCCCACCAGAACCAGCCGCCGTCAAACTCATGGAAAGGTCTCCAGATAACAGGAACACCTGCATCCTTAAGTTCCTTAAGTGCCTTTGCACCCTTGTCCATAGCCGCTGAAAGAGCTTCATATTCTGCTGTGCCAGGTGTAAGTGCCTTATCCCAGTCAAGATCGTCAGCCTTGCTGTCATCATAACTGTCAGAGAAGTCTGATCCGCAGTGCCAGCATATTGTTACTATACCGCCCTTGTCGAACCATTCCTTAGCTCTCTTGTTTACACCTTCGAAGTCATCACCCATGTAGTCAAGACCTCTCATAGCCGGAAGCTTTCCGCTTGCTGCTTCGATATAGTCCATCTCGTAGTCAGGGCTGCCCTTCCAGGTAGATTCCTGCTGACCTGAAATGATACCTTTTCCGTATTCGCTGCAGATATAGCTGTAAAGTGACTTTGCTGCATCAGAAGCATTTTTATTTGAGAGAACCGCCTTTGATGCGTCAACCTTAACAGCTTCAGCTGCTGTTACTGTGAAATAGTCAAGATCCGTCCAGCCCCAGCTGCTTTCAACTGCGATTGTATTCTTACCTTCCTTGAGTGAAATTACTGTACCAGGTGTTTCTGTAAATTTTTCGGTATAAGGGAATGAAACTGTTTCAGCAGTGATTCCGTTTACTATAAGGTTCTGAATCTTGCCGCCTTCATCATAAGCCTGCTTGTATCCGATTACCATCTTGTAAAGGCCGGCCTTTTCAACATCCACGCTGAATGTTACTGTATCCTTTGCAGTCTGGAGATACACATACTTTCCACCGCTTGCATCAGATGATTTTTCTATCGTGGTTGTGCCGCCGCCTGTAAGTACACCATCTTCAAATTCATACCTTCCATCCTTAACAGGTGTGGATGACGGCTCTGTTGTAACAACAGGTGTTGTGGAAGGAGGTGCCGTGGTTACTGCCGGAGTTGTTACCGGTCTGTCAGGAGCCTTTCCGTTGCTGTAAAGATCTGCAGGGAGTTCGTCGAGTGAGATGCAGTAGTCGCTTGTATAAATTTCCTTGAGATCCTCCGGTTTGTTGAATACAGGGTTTGAGAGGAAGTTTATATTGTCTGAACCACCGTCATACCATGGGCAGAAGTACAGCCAGTTTGCATGTTCAGTCTGAAGATTTGTAAGTGTTGAGATACAGTCACACTCAGCCATAGCAACCATCTTCTGCTTGTTGGTCAGGTTTACAAGACTCCAGAATGTGCTTCCTGCAGCTGTATCATCGTGTACAACCGAAGGCTGCCAGTTATTTTCAGCAAGATACTTTGTGCAGCTGTACTTGTCATATGCAACAAGATCAACATATTCATCGCCCGGATACCAGTCTCCTGATGTTGAATAGTCATATCCGTTCCATTCCCAGATGATATTGTTAAGACCATATTTTTCTGTAAGGGTTTTGTATGTGAGTTTCCAGATATCCTTATAAACAGCTGAACCCTTCTGTCCCCACCAGAACCATGAACCGGTTTCACCGCCGCCACCTTCTGCTTCGTGAAGAGGTCTGAAGATAAGCGGAACGCCTGCATCCTGAAGCTTTGTAAGTTCACCTGCAAGAATCTTGAGACAAAGCTGATAGTATTCGTACTCCTTTGTACCCTCTTTACATACCTTTGATGCGTCAAAGTCTGTTTCATCCGGTTTGTACGTTGCCTTTGCCCAGTCTACCTTGTCACCGACCTTGTAACTGCTGAAATCACAAGGAACAGTAATATGCCATGATGCAGTTGCTATACCGTTGTTTCCGTACTGATTATTTGTACACCATTCGATAATTCTTTCAGATGTACCGTCATCTGAACCATAGAGAGGATTAGCCTGGTTGAGATAGTCAAAGCCTCTGATAGCAGGATAAACGCCTGTTGTTTCCTTTATGTATTCAAATTCATATTCAAAATCATGCGGTCCGTATTTATAAATTTCCTGCTGTCCTGAAATAGTGTGCTCACCGTAAACAGAAGCAAGATAATTCATAAGTGACTGTGTTTCCTTTGTTGCGTTAGGATTTGAGAGTACGGCATTTCCTGATACAGTCTCATAAACCTTTGGCTTTACTTCAAGGTAGTCGAACTTTGTCCAGCCCCATGACTTTGAAATCTTAATTTTGTTTTCGCCCTTTTTGAGCTTTACTGTAGTAGCTGTAAACGGTGTGTATTTTCCGGTTCCTTCAGCTATGGAAAGATTTCCGCTTGAAACACCGTTAACATAAAGGCTCTGCTGCTTTCCGCCGCCTACGCCCTCTGCAGCCATTATGATATCATACATGCCTTCTGAATCGACATTTACAGTTACTGTGATATCACCGTCTTCCGTCATGTAGAGAACTGCACCGCCACTTGCAGCAGCATCCTTCTCAACCTCTACTGTACCTGTAAAATCAGCATCTTCAAATTCATACTTTGTAGTTACAGCCAGTACATTTTTTTCGTTATTCTGCGGATAAATGCTAAAAACCGAAGCTGTAAGTGCAATTGCAGCACTCATGCTGCAGATTCTTCTCAATTCTTTTGAAACCAACTTAAATTCCTCCTAAAATAATATAAAATCCATTCATACCAAGGGTCAGCCGAATACTCTCAGTTAACCATATTATATTAATTTAATTATATCATAAAAGAAATCTCTTTTCAATTATATTATCTGCACAAAAATTACAATTGGTTTTTAGCATTAAACACTTAAATTAAGCTATTTTAATTTAAGTAATTTAAGTGATATATATTTTTTATTTTTATGTATAACTTCATTTTCTCCGGATATAATAAATTCAGGAACAATTTGTTCCATTAAGGAACGGGGTGAAAATCATGTGGGATAAAGCAGCACTTCTAATCCTTATCATAGGAGGAGTAAACTGGGGACTTGTCGGCATTTTCGGTTTCGATCTTGTCGCCTGGCTTTTCGGCGGACAGACTGCACTGCTCAGCAGAATAGTCTACATTGTAGTAGCGTTGTCTGCAGTATGGTGTATTTCTCTGCTTTTCAGAGATGACTCTCCTGTCGAAATCACATCAGGTTCTCACTAATCCCGAAAAAAACAGAGACTGAATTATGAATCACCGGTGCCGTGGATTCATATAAGGTCTCTGTTTTTTTATTTTTTGTAAATATCAGCTCATTTTCTGAATATAATCTATAGAGAATATTTTCAAGGAGGAATTATATGGATATAAGTATGTCGAAAAAGTACCAGGAAGAGCTTTTGAACTACTATAATATGCAGAAAAATAAAACTCCGGACAACGCAGACGAAATACCCCGCCCCGAAAATGAATCCGATGAAATATCTGAACGTTATCCGGAACCTGATATCGGACAGTTCAGAATGCCTGAAGAAAATCCGGAAGACATAAGTACGCAGGAACAATATTCAGAATACGGAAAACTCCGCATAGAAACCACATCGGGGAATCGTTCCGTGCCGGTTGAAGACGTTCTGGTTATTGTAACAAGAGGGTCAGAAACCCCTGCCGAGGTAATTGCAGTGCTGATGACTGACAGCAGCGGAGCAACGAGAACTCTTGAAATTCCGGCTCCCTCCCGTCAGCGGTCTGAATCCCCGACAGACCGTACTGTAAGCGCATTTGTAAATATTACAGCTTTCAAAAAGGGGTACTACGAGGTTGAAAACCGGAATATACCGATATTTACCGGAGTCACCTCAATACAGCCGGTCAACATGATTCCGCTTCCGCTCAATTCAGGCAACCTTAAATTTACCTACACGGAACCGGAGCCAAATCTGTAGTCAAAAGGAGGATACGTAATTGACAGGAATACCATACATACCGGAGCAGATAACTGTACATCTTGGTCCGCCGGATTCAGATGCGGAAAATATTACTGTGGATTTTCCGGAATATATAAAAAATGTCGCTTCAAGTGAAATTTATCCAACCTGGCCTGAAAGCGCACTCAGGGCCAATATTTATGCAATTGTGACCTTTGCACTGAACCGCATTTATACAGAATGGTACAGACTAAAGGGGTATCCCTTCAGCATAACAAACGATACACAGTATGATCAGGCCTTTACCTATAACGGTATTATTTTTGAAAATATAAGCAGACTTACCGATGAACTTTTCAATGACTACGTTGTAAAAGGAGAATCCGTTGAACCCTATTTCACAGCATTCTGCAACGGAACAACGGTTACATGTCCCGGCCTTTCCCAGTGGGGTACCGTTGACCTTGCCTCGCAGGGACTTACCCCGTATGAAATGCTGCAGTATTACTTCGGAGATGATATACGAATAGTCAAAAATGCCGAGGTACGCACGGAAACTCCTTCCTATCCGGGAAAGGATTTTTCAGAGGGAAATATCTCTGAAGACATAAAAACCGCACAGCTGCAGCTGAACAGGATAGCGTCAAACTATCCGGCAATACCTAAGATTCCGGAACCTAACGGATTTTTCGGACCGGAAACCACGGAGTCTGTTAAATCATTTCAGGGAATATTCAACCTCCCTGCAACGGGAACGATAGACAAATCAACATGGTACAAAATCGCCTATATCTATGTAAGTGTAAAAAAACTGGCTGAACTTGATTCAGAGGGCATTTCACTGTCAGAAATACCTCTTCAGCATCAGTATGACCTTAAGACAGGCGACGAAGACAACATTGTCAAATCTCTTCAGTACTACCTTGCGGTTATAGGAGCTTATTACGAAAGCGTACCGCCGGTAAGCATTACCGGTTACTTTGGTGAACAGACAGAAAAATCTGTAAAAGCATTTCAGTCTTTATTCGGTCTGCCGGAAACCGGAATAGTTGATCTGGAAACCTGGAACGATCTTTACCGTGCCTATGCCGGTATCGCCGAATCAGTACCGATAAGTCCGGATGCTGTGGCTCTCTATCCCGGAAATGTACTTAAGGAAGGCGTTACAAGCGAATATGTGCGTACTCTCCAGGAATATCTCACCTTTATAAGCCAGACCTACAGCGACATCCCTCCGGTAAATCCAACCGGTTACTTCGGACCTGTAACAAAATCTTCTGTTACAGCATTCCAGAAACGATACGGACTGCCGCCAAACGGTACAGTGGGGGCTGACACATGGAACGAAATTGCACGTGTATATTCGGATCTGAAATTCGGAGAACAGAAACAGGCATATCAGTTTCCCGGATATACCATTAAATAATTTTTTCAGAACGGAGCAGACTACTATGATAAACAGTAATAATCCGGATAAAGAAAAAACTGAAGAACTGCAAAGATATCTCTATGATATTTCATTTTTCACAAATCCGGAACTTTCTGTCATTCCTGACGGATACTACGGTCCGGAAACAGCTGGTGCAGTAAAAAAATTTCAGCAGCTGTACAACATACCTTCAACAGGAGAAACTGACAAACAAACCTGGGATACAGCAGCTGCCGTACATAAGCATCTGATCAGGAACATCCCTTTTCCGGTAAGCATATTCCCTTACGGAAAGGATTTCATAAGTGAAGGTAGTACAAACCCGGCTGTTTTTTTCCTTCAGACAATGCTCTTTCTGCTGCACGGAAAATTCAGCAGTTTCCCTGAGATTGAGATTACCGGAATATATGACAAACAAACCTCAGATGCCGTCCGTAACATGCAGAAGCTTTCACTTTATCCGGAAACAGGAAATACAGATAAATACACATGGAACAATATCGTAAGATTTTTTGAACACACTGTAAAATAAATCTGCCGCCGCTTTGCACAAAAGAAAGCGGCGGCATTTATTATCGGTTCTTTTCGTTGTAAATCTGCATGAGATATTTTTCTGCCAAGGCAGAAAGATCAATTTTTTCGTTTCGTGCAAATTCCTCAAGCCATCTCGGCAGAGAAATAACCGTTTCGGTTTTACTGAAATAATAATATTTTGCATACTCCTCAATATCAACATTTACTGTCTGAAAAAATGCACGTGTATACTCGTCGTTAATATTGGGTTTTAACGTACTTACATCTGACGGTTCAGGAAGTTCTGCATTTTTCGCTTTAAGATTATAAATATATCTCGCAAGTAAATCAACTGCATTTGAAAGAGCATGATCAAAATCGTCACCAAAAGCAGCAAGATTATTCAAATCAGCAAACACAACACAGTACTTGCCGTCAGGTCTCTGAAAAAAACAACCAGGATATGAACAAATCAAATTTACATCCTCCTTTCAGCTGCCGGAAACAGCTAATCATTTCCCATCCGGCATCATAATGCACCAGCATCATTACTATAATTATACGCATTATATTTTTCTTTGTCAATAAACATCACAACAGTAACATATAAAAGCCACATTTATTTTAATATTCGGTTTACAACTCCGGTTGTTTCTGATTTACAACCTCTCCCGAAACTTGTAAACCTCAGCCTTGAAACGGCGTGTTTATGTGGGATATGCTATCAAACCCTCTGCGCAGTTCAAAAATAATTTGCAAACCAAGAAATTATTTGCTAAAATCCTGACAATATGATATAATATATACTGTATATAAGCATTTGCAAAGGGAGGAGTTAATATAAAATCGAATATTAAAACCGTTATCCTTTCCACAGCGTCAGTGTTTATGCTGTCCGGATGTACAATCATATCCGGTGTTGAATCCTATCTCAAACCTCCTAAACTAAGTGAACAGCATGAGCAGATATACAACGCCCTTATTAATGCAGACGGTTCAAAAATAAGCCTCAAATATCCTAAGTCAGGCTCATATCTTTCCGCTTTTGTAGTTGCTGATATAGATAACGAACCTACCGAAGAAGCCATAGTTTTCTATGAAAAATCAAACTTCAGCGGCAATGATCTTTCCACCCTTCGTATAAACTTTCTTGATCAGAAAGACGGAAAATGGAATTCCATGTATGACTTTGCAGCAAACGGAGATGAAATAGAACGGGTTTTTATATCAAAACTCGGAGCATCTGATATAACTAATGTCATCATCGGAACAGGCAGTGCAACTGAAAAAAGTGCACAGATTTTCGTATACGATGATGAACAGAAACCCGAACCTCAGTATCTTGGTACATATTCCGCCATGGATGTAACCGATATAAATAACGACGGTGAAAATGAACTTCTGATTATAAACAACAATCCTGAAGGAAACACCGCCCAGCTGAAATGGCTCGACGAAAACAACACTCTTGTCTCCGGACCTGTTCTGAATCTTTCAGAAAATTCATCCGACACCGCTCAGATGATATACGGCAGACTTTCAGAAAACATAACTGCAGTTTATCTGGACTCTTATATTAATACAAATACCATTATAACAGAAATACTTAAACCGGTTGTAAATGATAATGGTACCATAACCCTTACTTCTGTAAATGCCGATAATATTGAATCACCATCTGTAAACCGTACAATGAGAAAGTCCTATCTGATTTCACGTGATATAGACAATGACGGAATTGTTGAAATTCCTATGAATACAGTTTTCAAAGGATATGAAGATAAACCTGAAACTGAACAGATATACATGACCAACTGGTATGTTCTCGAAAACAATATGTTTGTCAGAAAATATTCAAGTTATTACAGCATAACAGACGGATATGCCTTTATGCTTCCGGAAAAATGGGAAGATAAGGTAACCGTCAGATCATCAAACGATGATATAATTTTCTGCAGCTATGATGAAAATCCGGACAAATACACTGAACTCATGAAAATATGCGTTGCCGGTTCGTCAGAAGCAGAAAAAATAATGCAGGAAAAAGAATATGCTGCCTACGAACAGATATACTCATTCGGAGACACAATTTATCTTGCATGTCTTCCGGACAACGGCAGTAATCCGCTTTCTCTGTCACCAGGTGAAATACTGTTTAACTTTAAAATTATTTCATAAACAAAGGGGAGTAAAAAATGAAAAGAATCTTAGTATGTGAAGACGAAGACGTTATACGCGACTTTGTCGTAATCAACCTCAAGAGAGCAGGATATGATGTTACCGACGTAAACTGCGGCGAAGAGGCACTCAGAGTATTTGAAAGCGAACATGGAAATTTTGATGTTGCACTTCTTGACATCATGATGCCCGGAATCGACGGTTTTACCGTATGCAAAAAGCTAAGAGAAAAAAGCTCAACTCTTGGAATAATAATGCTCTCTGCAAAAACACAGGAAATGGACAAAGTCAGCGGTCTCATGATAGGTGCTGATGACTATATGACCAAACCATTTTCACCCTCTGAACTTACAGCCAGAGTAGACGCAATATACAGAAGAGTCTGTATGAGTTTCATGAAGTCTGAAGAATCACCGATAATAGAATCCGGTCCGTTCCAGCTCAACCTGAAAAGCCGTACAGTATCAAAAAACAACAAACTCATAGATCTCACTCAGGTAGAATATCAGATTCTTGAATACTTTATGAACAATAAAAACACAGCGCTTGACCGTACAAGCATACTTAACCACATATGGGGTGAAACATATGTGGGAGATGAAAAAATAGTAGATGTAAATATAAGAAGAATACGAATGAAGATCGAAGATGAACCTTCAAGCCCTCAGTACATCATCACAATCTGGGGATTCGGTTATAAGTGGAATGAAAAATAAGTTTACAACCAACTCAAAAGGTGAGAAAAAAAGGTTTTCGAGAGAGTCCATAGTTTACAGATGGGTTTTCAACAATCTCGCCATCCTCATCCTTATTTTGTTTGTAATTGCAACCATAATGATTTATGCAATTCAGAACTACTACTATGTTTCAACCCAGCAGTATCTGACCGGGAAGCTTACAACCATAACAAGTGTACTCAGCAAATATTCGACTGATGCAAACAAAAACTTTTCATCTGAAGTCCGCAACATGGTTGAAACCTTTTCTGACAAGGATAAGATTGAACTGATGGCGATCAATTCAAAAGGCAAGGTTGTAATTACATCATCAGGATTTTCACCTGATGATTCAGTTTCAATGGATGATTATGATGAGGCCATGGAAACCAACGGCTTTGGTTACTGGAATGGAAAATCTGAAAACAATGAAAAAATTATGGCTGTTTCCTATCCGGTGTCCTCCAAAAACTCAGACTACTCTGCAATGCGTGTAGTTGTATCACTTTCAGATGTAGACAGCACCATTTCATCAATGACACTCCTTATAATCACCTGCTGTATGCTTGTCCTTCTCCCGCTGGTATTTTCCGGAGTTTACTTTGTAGGTTCAATTGTCAGGCCTGTCCAGAAAGTAAACGGTGCAACCAAAAAATTTGCGATGGGTGACTTTACAGAAAGAATTCCTATAGAGACAAACGATGAGATTGGTCAGCTTTGTGAATCCATAAACCATATGGCTGATGAGTTGTCAACTGCAGAAGCAATGAAAAATGAATTTATCTCATCAGTTTCACATGAGCTCAGAACACCCCTGACAGCGATAAAAGGATGGGCGGAAACCATAAATGCAGAAAATGATGAGGAAACAACAAGAAAAGGCATTAGAGTAATTGTAAGTGAAACTGAACGTCTTTCCCAAATGGTTGAGGAACTTCTCGACTTCTCAAGAATTCAGAACGGAAAATTCACTTTACAGATGTCTGTAATTGACATTCTTGCGGAACTCGAAGATGCGATACTGATTTATACCGAAAAAGCCAAACATGAAAACACAGTAATCAGTTACAACTCTCCTGAGATGCTTCCGTTTATTTTCGGAGATAAAAACCGCTTACGACAAGTATTTATAAACATAATTGACAACGCAATAAAATATTCCAGCAGTCCGAACCGCCAGAGCCATATAGAAATAAATGCATCCCAGCTTGACGAAAAACATATATGTATTACTGTAAGCGATAACGGATGTGGCATTTCAGCAGCCGACCTTCCTAAAATTAAAACAAAGTTCTTCAAGGCAAATCATTCAAAAAGAGGATCAGGAATTGGTCTCGCAGTTGCAGATGAAATAATTTCTATGCATCATGGTCAGCTTAATATAGAAAGTGAAGAACATGTTGGTACCAAAGTTGAGATTATTCTCCCGACAGAAACATCTCATAAAAACAACAATTAAAATATACAGCATGCAGGTTGCAAAACAATACAACCTGTTTTTAACTTTAAATCAATTTTTTTATACATCAGAAAAGAGGTATTTATGGGCAAGGAAGTTTATAAGTCAAAGATAGGTGGTCAGGCACTTATTGAAGGAATTATGATGAAAGGTGTTTACAAATCAGCAATGGCATGCCGTCTTCCAGACGGAACAATCGACCTCGAAACATGGGATGAAAATAACGGAAAAAATGCTCCCTGGTATAAGAAAACGCCCTTTATACGCGGAAGTTTCAACTTTATATCATCACTGGTGACAGGTTATAAGTGTCTCATGAAATCAGCCGAGAAACAAATGACCGAAGAAGATGAAGAAGAAGAGATGACAAAATTCGAAAAGTGGCTGACCGATAAATTCGGTGAGCAGCTTATGGGAATACTTTCAGCAGTGGCGATGGTTATCGGAGTAGTGCTGAGTCTGTTCCTGTTTAAGTTTATACCAACTCTGGTTACCAAGCCTGTTGAACATCTGACAATACTCCGTACTGCCATTGAAGGTATAATCAAGATAATTATCTTCATAGGATATCTTGCTCTTACTTCAAAGATGAAAGATATAAGAAGAACATACGAATATCATGGCGCAGAACACAAAACTATAGCATGTCTGGAAGCACATGAGGAGCTTACAGTTGAAAACGTAAAAAAGCAATCACGTTTTCATCCAAGATGCGGAACAAGCTTTATATTCATAACACTTTTTACAAGTATATTTGTATTCTGTTTCATTCCGTCATTTTCATCATATGGGAAAATAGCCAGAATCTTTCTCAGACTTCTTGTACAGCTGATTCTTCTCCCGTTTATTATCGGAATAGCCTATGAACTTATCAGACTTGCCGGAAGGAAGAACAACACATTTACAAGAATTATTTCCGCACCGGGCCTGAAGATTCAACGTCTTACAACCCGTGAACCTGATGATTCACAGATTGAAGTTGCAATATCTGCTATTAAACCTTGTATTCCGGAAAATATGGAGGATGACATTTGGTAACCATAAGTCAACTATCAACCAACCTTAAAATTCTTCTGAAACAAAACAATATAGATGATTACATATTTGAAACACGTTGCATTCTTGAACATACACTTTGTATCAGTCATGAGAAAATGATTGCAAACCCGGACCTTGCTCTTTCAGATGAACAGGTTTCACTGGTTCAGAAAATTACCCGAAAGAGAATTACAGGATATGCTCTTCAGTATATACTTGGTGAATGGGAATTTTTCGGACTTCCTTTTTATGTGGGTGAAGGAGTTCTGATTCCCCGACAGGACACTGAAACTCTTGTTGAAAGCGTATTAAACCAGGTTGCATCAACGACCAGTCCGTCACCGCATATTCTTGATTTGTGCAGTGGCAGCGGATGTATTGCAATAGCACTTGAAAAACATCTTAGCAGTGCAAAAATCGGTGCTGTAGAGTACTCTGACAAAGCTATGGAGTATCTTACACGAAATATCGAACTTAACCGGTCAAAAGTAACTGTGTACAACGGAGATGTGCTTAATCCGAAGCTGTGCTGTAATTTTAAGAATATAGATATAATCACCTCCAATCCCCCATATCTGACTTCGGAAGATATGAGTGTACTTCAGAAAGAAGTATCATTTGAACCGGAAATGGCTCTCCGTGGCGGTGCCGACGGGCTGCTGTTCTATCGTGAAATAACAGCCATCTGGAAACAATCTCTTAAGAAAGGCGGTATGATTTTTTTTGAGATTGGATTAAACCAGGAAAGAGATGTTTCACAGATTCTTATAAAAAACGGATTTTCTGATATAGAAACATATCCGGATCTTAGTGGTATAATACGGGTTGTTTCCGGAGTTTACAAATAAACAAACGAGGTCGCCAGCTTTATATAAGGTTGACGACCTCGTTTGTTATTATGTTTTAAACTGAAGTTTCATTGTCTTTTTTATGAAAAAGTCTTTTAAAAAATCCTTTTTTCTCATTTGCACCAGCGGTGATGAGTCTGAACTGTTCCTGCTCCGCCCTGTGAAGCTGTTGCTGCTGGTCTATAAGTCGCTGAAGTTCAGCAATCTGCTTATCCTTGGCTGAAAGCTGTTCCTGAAGCTGTCTGTCCTTTGCGGAAAGCTGTTCATCCTTTGCAACCAACTGCTCCTGCATCTTCTGATTCTGACTGCTGTTGCTTTCCATAAGTTCCTTTATCTGCTGATCTTTTGACGTAATCTGATCAGAAAGGACCTTCAGGGTTGCATCAAAATATGATGAGAATAAATTAGTCTGTGCCTGAATACTGAGATCTTCATATACCCCGTCTGAACCATCTGCACTCTGATTCTGCTGGTTTACTGGAGCATCAGCAAAAAGCTCCAGTGCCTCCTTGCTGATAAGTTTCATTTTTCCGTTATACTGAATATACTTGTTTAAAGCGCTGTCAGTCTGGTTTAATCGTTTATAAACCGCCTGAGTAGTTACGTTGGCAAGAGTTGCGAATTCTTTTATTGTAACATACTGCTGTTCTGTCTGCTCCATCTGATTTCCTCCCTGCAAACAAAATATGTTGTCAACTAAACAAAATTGATACTATATAATTATATCCTTTTATCGACAGGTTGTCAATATATTTTTTTGTATATGACAACTTTTTATTTTTTACACCATAAAGCTTTCAGAATTGCAAACCAGAATTATTCTGTGGTTGAAAATTTCCTTGAGATATTCTTTTTCTTCAGGCCGGATCTGTTCGCCTTTATATTTGAGGTTGCACATAAGTTTAAAAAGGTTTAAAATATATGGTTGCAAGGTTTAAATAGCGTTGTAAATAGGTTTACAACCGTATTTTTCTCCTAAAATATTTCTTGTTTTCCAGTGAAATACCACTTTGAAAGATCGTTTTTAATGTTCTGTACTTAGCTTTTTTCGTTTTAACCAATATCAACAGAAAACCTCCGTTTATATAAAAGGTGATGGTATAACTTTCTGGTATTATAAAAACATATACCATATAGAGAGAAAAAATCAGTTTTCATATCAAAATGATAATACAGTAAAATAATACCCTGATTCACAGAAATAACGCCTGCTCCGCCATTTAAATTAATCGATATTTTTATTTGCAAAGCCAGTTAATAGACCAATGTCTATTAACTGGCTGTTTTTTACCTTTATATGGGAATAAAATACCTCTTAGGGATATTAAATTACCTCTTAGGGCGAAACTATTGAATTCACCGAATCAATAATATATAATTAGACCATACCCGATAAACAAAATCAAAAGAAATAAACAAAATACATTATTATTTATTCAGGAGGAAATCACTATGAAAACAATTTACAATGAATGCCTTGGAAACTCAGAACTTATCTACACTGCTTTCTGTGAAAAGGATACTGATACCAATAAAAACGTATACGGTATCATGGTAAGAGACAACCTGACAAACACAGAAGCTATTCTTCACAGTTTCACATCACACAGAGAAGCTGCTATAGACTTCATAGAAACACTTGTAAGAAATATAGTTCATCCGGACTTTGTGAATGACGTAGCAGAAGATTATCTTCTCTCATAATAAACATGAAAGCATCATCTTTGAGTCATACAGATAAACAGATAATCGGATGTACATAAAACGCTTACGCATGAATATGATATAAACAGTGGCACAAACGGCTGAAAAACCCCGGATTTTCCGTCCGGTAAAAAATCAATGTTAATATTTTAACACTTTCAACCTCATTCAACAAATTAAAAAAATTATATTATATTCTGTAAGTCATACGATTTTTTCAGCTTTTAGCATGAATTGCTCTTACTATTAACATAAGAGCAATATTGAAAAAGATAGAATTTATGCCGGGAATATAACACAATATTAATAAAAAAAAACGGTGTTATCTTCCATATATCACCATCACCTGTTATTCTCTTTTCTATTGTTATTCTCTTTTCTAATTATTCTGACACAGGCAGGAATATGAAAACCATATTTATTTTCACGTTCAATATATTTTCCCTGTGCATTTTACTGTAGCTACAGCACAGTTGATATTACGTTATTATAGTGAAAGTCAAAATAAATTTGACTTTCACTATAATATTTTATTAATATTGCCTTGCACATCCGTTCCCTGCGGTCACTCCGTGCATATCGGCACCGGTGAACGAAAAAAAATTTTTTTCGTTCACTATATTTCCGGCATAATAATTTTTATAAATTTTTTTCATAAAACACTTGACATATCAATCATAATAGTGTATAATTTAATAGTCGCTTGTGAGAAATGCAATACGACAGTACAGAAAAATGGCGGCATAGCTCAGTTGGCTAGAGTACTCGGTTCATACCCGATTGGTCGTAGGTTCGAATCCCACTGCCGCTATTATAATGGCCCGTTGGTCAAGAGGTTAAGACGCTGCCCTTTCACGGCGGAATCATGAGTTCAATTCTCGTACGGGTCACCAAAAGAAGCAAATCAGTCGGTTTGCTTCTTTTTTATTTGCTTATATTACATTTTTCTGAATATACCATAAATAGCAACCAACAAAACAAACAAATTCCATTGACTTCTTTTAATGAAAATGGTACAATTTTTGTATAGGGAAAAGTACGGGGAGGGAAAATGTATATGATTTTTATAACCGGAGATGTTCACGGTGAATATGATCTTCGAAAATTCGGAAAAGAAGAATTCACCATTCAGTCTGAACTGACAAAAAAAGATTATATGATAATCTGCGGAGATTTCGGATTTTTATGGGACGAGTCGAAAACTGAAAAATACTGGCTTCGATGGCTGGAACGCAAGCCGTGGACCACTCTGTGGATTGACGGTAATCACGAAAACTACAACCTTCTGAAAAGATATAAGATTGAAGACTGGAACGGCGGACAGATTCAGAGAATATCCGCCAGTATCTATCACCTGTGCCGCGGAGGAATGTTTAATATCGACGGCAGAAAAATATTTGCATTCGGCGGAGCTGAAAGTCATGACAAACAGTTTCGCATCCCTGGAAAAACAATCTGGCCTGAGGAAATGCCTTCACTTAAGGAGATGGCCTACGGAGCAGAGGTTCTTAGCAGAAACGAATGGAAAACTGATATCATTGTCACCCACTCCCTGCCAACATATATTTTGCAGGAACTCGAAATGACAAACAACTATCCTCCGAATACACTGACAGATTATTTTGAGAAAATAAACAGTATAACAAATTTTGACTTCTGGTTTTCAGGACACTACCATTTAAACAGACAGTGTACCGGCAAGCATTTTATGATATTTGACAATATAGTTCAGATTACCAGTGACGGATACAAAATTGTCAGCGGAGAAGCATTTTAAATCCGTAATCCCATGACTTCACAGTTAACTTCCGGATTATTTTAAAGGAGTAAATCAAATGAAAAAAATCGCAAGTTTTACAGTTAACCACGACACACTTGAAAAAGGAGTCTATATTTCACGTATTGACGGAGATGCAGTAACATATGATCTGAGAATGAAAAAGCCAAACAACGGAAGCTTTATTTCTCCAAAATCACTCCATACTATTGAGCATCTTCTTGCAACATATGTACGAAATTCCGAATATTCAGACAGCATTATCTATGCTGGACCTATGGGATGCAGAAGCGGTTTTTACCTTATCGTAAGAGACTGCGTGTCAAAAGCCGATGTTCTGGAACTTGTAAAAAAGTCTTTTCTGTTTATTGCAGATTTTTCAGGTGAAATTCCCGGCTCATCAAAGGCTGAATGCGGAAACTACCTTGAGCATGATCTTAAGGCAGCTAAAAAAGATGCAGCAGAATACAACGAAGCTCTGACAAATATTACAGAAAACGATATGAACTATAAAGACTAAAAATAATATGAGCCGTATCTTTTACCGGATACGGCTCATATTGTTTTTAGTCTTTACGATTTTATATACAGTAATCATCCGGACTACTGCACCTGTCTATAATATCCTGAACAGTTATCCCGTCAAGATATTCGGTTATAGCTTTGTGTAATCCGGTCCACACAAAAAGTGTTTTACATTCGCCCGCTCTTTTGCACTCATTCTCTTCATGTTCAAGACAGGACACCGGGGCGAGATTTCCTTCCGTAACACGAAGAATCTCACCAACAGTGTATTTGTCAGCAGATTTCGTAAGCATGTAGCCGCCCTGATACCCTCTGTTGGTTTTAAGAAGCCCTGACTTGTTGAGCGCAGGTACAATCTGCTCAAGATATTTTTTTGAAATGTCCTGTCGCTCTGCAATATCCCTCAGCGTAACATAGCCGTTCTCTTTATTTTGTGCCAGATCAATAATCAGTCGAAGTGCATATCTTCCTTTAGTTGAAATCTTCATAGTCTCCCTCCATTTAACATTTATATATAATACTATTATACCATAGGTTTAGTATGTTTTCAAGGATAAACAGAAATAATTTCTCCGTTCTTAGTCTGAAGAGTGAAGTTGTATGTAACAAATTTTTAAAAAGAATACAAATTTTTATGGAATAAAGTTGTTATATATAGAAATTATTGAATAAATTTCCTTCGATATAATGCGATATATATGAAATACAATAATAATACTTGTCTTCATTATCTCATTTGATTATCTATATAAATTTGTCTATATCTCCTATTCCATTTTAACTATTTGACTTATGGCATCAGATATGATATTATATTTATAGAAGTCAGGGACATAAAAAACAGTAAAACGGACTTCATATTTTTTCTATTGATATTTTCATTTAACTTTACACATACAATCCTAACCCGAAAAGCCGGTATTCTTCTGAATACCGGCTTTTCACTTCATGGTCTTATTTAACAAAATTTACGAACAGATTTTGTTAAATAAGACTATTTATTGATTTTCTATTGATAAATATTTTTTTAAATGATATAATATATACAAATAACCCTATTGGAGCTTTATAAGAAATACACAAAAACATATTCTCCATTCGAATACCTTATATTATTTTGACATTTAGTTTTATTGTTATAACATCCCTCTATAAGATTCCCCGGTACATTTAGCCTGCCGGGGAATTTCTCTTTTTTGCTCCAAAACTCTTCTTGATTTTCTTATATAATATGGTATAATTAATGTGTATGCTTTTATCGGATTCGAGGTGTTTACAATAGAAAACGGAAATGATTTTTCCCTGACCATCTCTTTTTTGTTTTTAGGCAAAATGCTTCTGGTACTTCTTCTCATTTATCTGATTGCAGTTCTCACCCCAAAGGTTGCTGCAAAGATAGACAAGGCGTCAGAAAAATCAAAAAAGAAAAAGCCTGCGGAAGATGAAAGAATATATCAGGTCAGAAGCGTTTTCGAACCTTCTCCTGACGATGAAAAACCTGAAAAGACATTATTTCCTGAAATAAAGGAAATGGAAAAAAATCACAACAGCAGAAATGAGGACTAATGCATGGCAAAGAACAACAATAAAAAGATGGTTGAGGCCATCACTTCCATGGAAGAAGATTTTGCAAAATGGTACACAGATATCGTAAAGAAAGCTGAACTTATCGAATACACAAGCGTTAAGGGCTGCATGGTAATCCGTCCTTACGGATACGCTATCTGGGAAAATATCCAGAAGATCCTTGACGGAATGTTCAAGGAAACAGGACACGAAAATGTATGCATGCCGATGTTTATCCCTGAAAGCCTTCTCCAGAAGGAAAAGGACCACGTTGAAGGTTTTGCTCCTGAAGTTGCCTGGGTAACACACGGCGGAAGCGAAAAACTTGAGGACAGGCTCTGCGTACGTCCTACATCTGAAACACTCTTCTGTGAACACTACTCAAACATCATTCACTCATACAGAGATCTTCCAAAGCTCTACAACCAGTGGGTAAGCGTTGTAAGATGGGAAAAAACAACACGTCCTTTCCTCCGTTCAAGAGAATTTCTCTGGCAGGAAGGTCATACTATTCATGCAACTGCTGAAGAAGCTGTTGAAGAAACAGAAAAGATGCTTAATGTATACACAGAATTCTGTGAAAAGGCTCTTGCTATGCCGGTAATTCAGGGTAAGAAAACGGAAAGCGACAAGTTTGCAGGTGCTGTTTCAACATATGCAATCGAGGCTCTCATGCACGACGGCAAGGCTCTTCAGGCTGGCACATCACACTACTTCGGTGACGGATTTGCAAAGGCATTTGACATCGAATACACCGACAGGGAAAACAAAAAGGTTTACCCTCACCAGACATCCTGGGGCGTTACAACACGTCTTATCGGCGCAATCATCATGACACACGGTGACAACAACGGACTTGTTCTCCCGCCTGCTGTTGCTCCTGTACAGCTTGTTATTATACCGATTGCTATGCACAAGGAAGGCGTACTCGACAAAGCTTCTGCTCTCGCCGAAGAACTCAAGGCTGCCGGCATCAGAGTTAAGCTTGATGACTCTGACAACTCTGCAGGCTGGAAGTTTGCAGAATACGAAATGAAGGGCGTTCCTGTAAGACTCGAAATCGGTCCTAAGGATATTGAAAACAACCAGTGCGTACTCGTAACACGTCACAACGGTGAAAAGACAGTAGTGAGCCTTGACAACCTTGCTGAAGAGGTTCAGAAGAAGCTTCAGGAAGTACATGATGGTCTGTATGCAAAGGCACTTGAAAACAGAGAAAACAAGACATACTCATGCAAAAACATGGACGAAATCATCAAAGCACTCGAAGAAAAGGGCGACGGTTTTGTAAAGGCTATGTGGTGCGGAGAAGAGGCCTGTGAAGATGAAGTCAAGGAAAAGACAGGCGTAGGTTCAAGATGTATTCCGCTTAAGCAGGAACAGATTTCAGACGTATGCGTATGCTGCGGCAAGCCGGCTAAGCATCTGGTTTACTGGGGTAAGGCTTATTAATCCGGTTCAGTATAATTGTATAAAAAATATCGCATAGCCTAAGGCTATGCGATATTTTTTTACTTTATTTTACTAAGTAGTTTCTCCACATCATCCGATTCACCCATAACAATCATCTGGTCATTAACATTAAACACATAATCTGCATCCGGGAGTGATCTTACTCTTCCGTTATTCTTAACAGCAAGTATATTTATCCTGTGTTTCTTTCTGATGTCGAGTTCGATTATGCTCTTGTCTACCCATGAAGGAACAACCGGTATTTCGTAGATTGCAACCTTGTCGGATATTTCTATGTAGTCAATTATATGATTGGAGCTGTACTTTGTAGCAGATTTTTCTGCACTGTATTTTTCCGGGAAAACAACCTCGTCCGCACCGTTTCTCTTGAGAAATTTGGCATGAAACTCATCACTCGCCTTGCTTATTACCTTTTTCGCACCGAGGTCCTTAAGCAGACAGGTTATCTCCAGACTGCTCTGAAAATTCTTTCCTATGCAGACGAAACAGAGGTCGAAATTTCCTACGCCAAGCGACCTCAGGGTTTCTTCTCGGCTGCAGTTTGCAATCTTGGCATTTACAACATAAGGCATTATATCGTGAACTTTTTCCTCATCGATATCTATAGCCATTACTTCATCACCGAGCTCGTTGAACTTTCGGGTAATGTACTTTCCGAAACGTCCGAGTCCGATAACAAGAACTGATTTACTCATTTTACTCTCCCCTTCTATCCGATACTGATTTTTTCAACCGGATTCTTTACTTCAGAATATTTCCTGTTTTCTGCAAATACAAGGACAAATGAAACACTTCCGACCCTTCCGCAGTACATGAGAAATGCAATTATCAGCTTCGATAAAGTATTAAAATCTCTCGTTATGCCGGTTGTCATACCTACTGTATTTAATGCAGAAAATGTTTCAAATGCGATATCTCCCATCGCCAGCTCTCTCTGCAGTGCAGAAATAGCTACAGTTGATATCATTATGAGCGAAAGGTTTACAACTATAATCGTAACAGCCTTTTTAAGAATATCACTCTCAAGTCTTCTTTCAAAAATATTTGTATCCTCATAGTTTCTCAGACTGCACCATGCTGAAATGAACAGCACCGCAACCGTGGTTGTCTTTGCACCGCCGGCAGTTGAACCCGGATTTCCGCCTATAAACATATAGACAAGATGAATAAGCTTTGAAGCCGGCGAAAGCTCAGCCAGGTCAACGGAATTAAATCCGGCCGTTCGCGGTGAAACAGCCAGGAAAAATGATGAAAGAACACGTTCGCCGGTACCCATACCACTTAAGGTATCATCTTTTTCAAGTATAAGAAAGGCTATTGCTCCGGCAAATGTCAGACCAAGCGTCATTGTAAGCGCAAGTTTGGTATGAAGGCTGTACCGCCTGAATTTCAGACCTTTTTCCCTGATATCATACCACACGAAAAATCCGATACTGCCAATCAGAATAAGGAATATAAGCGTTACAAGCACCAGAGTATCATCCTGAAATTCCACCAGTGAAGAATATTCACCGTACTTTCCGTTCAGGTCAAATCCGGCATTGCAGAATGCCGAAACTGACAGAAAAACTGAATTGTAAATACCCTCTGCAGGTCCCATCTTCGGAATAAATCTTATGGCAAGCAGAGCTGCTCCGGAAAGCTCAAACAGAAGAGTTCCCTTTACTATCATACTCATCATGCGGACTATTCCCTTAAGCTGCTGCTGATTTACACTTTCCTGCAGGAAACTTCGCTCACGCAGACCTATCTTTCGCTTTACAAGGATTGAAAACATGGTTATAACCGTCATAAATCCAAGTCCGCCTATCTGTATAAGCGTGATAATGACTATCTGCCCGAACAGCGTCCAGTGCTGGTATGTATCGAAAACAACAAGCCCTGTTACGCAGGTAGCTGAAACAGCTGTAAAAAATGCATCAACAAACGGCGGAGAAAGGCCGTTTCTGTTTGAAACCGGAAGCATCAGAAGAAATGTTCCGATAAGAATAACCGCCAGAAATCCAAGTCCGACTATCTTAGGATAGGACATTCCGCCGGAACTTACAAATTCCTTTAGTGATTTGTTTTTCTTTTTCAATAAAATCCTCCCCTGTATGTTTTTTGAATACAAAAATTTATTAAACGAAAAATATATTTTTCGTTTAATATTAGCCGATATGCACGGAGTGACCGCAGGGAACGGATGTGCAAGGCATCAAATAAAATTAATATAGTGAATGCAAAATTCTTTTTTGCATTCACTATATTATACCATATAAATTATACAAGAGCAATTATTTTTCCTGATGTTTATAAAAAACAGCGCCCGTATCCAAAATACGGACGCTGTTTCTGTTCCAC
>SAMEA3663038__coassemble_192_pt1 | contig 23464 bp, 21 predicted proteins | sample SAMEA3663038__metabat2_low_PE_024 | metagenome-assembled genome bin SAMEA3663038 (sample SAMEA3663038) | pig gut metagenome | biome: pig gut; feature: pig-associated habitat; material: faeces | place: France | collected 2012
CAGGGAACGGATGTGCAAGGCAATATTAATAAAATGATTATAGTGAACGTCAAATTTATTTTGACGTTCACTATAAATCTGTAAATACTGATAATCAGAAGGAATATTCTAAAAACTTCTGAAAATAAAAAGTTTTTAGCATCGCTGCTAAAAACTTGACAAAGATAAGAAAGCGGTATATATTGTCAGTGAAAGTTTTTTGACCTTGACATATCAGCATTATTTAAGTATAATAGATTAAAGAGGGTGTCGTGCAGCGGTTACCCCTCATTAAGTTGAACGGTAAAAAATAGCGGCCCTGCGTGGGCGTCAGGCGGTTATTTTTTATTATTGTTAATGATGTCAGATGCTTCAGGAAGATGTGCAATTCATAACCGGCGGTAAAGTCCGCTAACCTCGTTTGAGGCCGAACCGGTGAGATTCCGGTACCGACGGTAGAGTCCGGATGGAAGAAGCGGTCACACTGTTAGTTTGTAGTATTACAATAGTATGATTGGTATCCTGAAGATTTTTTCAGGGTACTTTTTTATTTTTTCAGAAAAGAGTGATGCATATGTCAGAACATGAAAAATATATGCGAATAGCTGTTGAACTCGCTAAAGGCGGAACAGGTTTTGTGAATCCGAATCCGCTTGTGGGAGCGGTTATAGTAAAAAACGGCAGAGTAATCGGCAGCGGATATCACAGGCGTTACGGAGAACTTCATGCCGAAAGAAATGCATTTGCGTCGTGCACAGAGAGTGCGGAGGGTGCGGATATGTATGTCACACTTGAACCCTGCTGTCATTACGGAAAAACTCCTCCCTGTACGGAGGCTGTAATAGAAAATAAAATAAAGAGAGTATTTATCGGTTCCTCAGACCCGAACCCTAAAGTTGCGGGAAAAGGTGCCGCCATACTTCGTGAGCACGGGACAGAAGTATATGAAGGGATTCTGAAAAATGAATGTGATGCACTGAACGAGATCTTTTTCCACTATATTTCAGAACAGACTCCGTTTGTTATATTAAAGTATGCCATGACTGCCGACGGAAAAACAGCTACCCGTACAGGTGCTTCAAAGTGGATAACATCTGATGAATCACGCATGAATGTTCAGATGACAAGAAAAAGGACTGCAGCTGTTATGACCGGAATCGGAACAGTCCTTGCCGATGACCCTATGCTTACATGCCGCCTTGAAGAACCGGGAATCCACACCAGAATAATCTGTGACAGTTCACTCCGCATTCCGCAGGACTGCAATATAATAAAAACGGCCCGCAAATATCTGACCTGTATAGCAACAGTCAGTGAAGATGCAGAAAAAATCTCTCATCTTGAGTCGCTTGGTGCACATATAATAAAAACATCTTCTTCAGACGGGAAGGTTAATCTTAAGGAACTGATGAGTGTACTTGCCGTTGAATATCATATCGACAGTGTTCTCATTGAAGGCGGTTCAGAGCTTGCATACAGTGCTCTTAAGAGCGGCATAGTCAATAAATTACAGATGTATATCGCTCCGAAAATATTCGGCGGAGTTTCTGCGAAGTCAGCAGTGGGCGGTGAGGGCGTTGCTCTCCCCGATGAGGCTTTCAGATTATCCGGACCGGTTATTTCTCATATAGGTGATGACATTCTTGTCGAGTACAGAGTCGGAGGTGAGTAGATTATGTTTACAGGCATTATAGAAGAAAAAGGAACCGTAGCTTCAGTACGAAAAGGAAATGTCAGTTCAAGGATAACATTTTCCGCATCACTTGTTCTCAGTGATATTCATGAGGGAGACAGTATTGCTGTAAACGGAGTCTGCCTTACTGCGACTGATATAACTGACAGAACATTCACTGCAGATGTCATGGCTGAGACAATGCGAAGAAGTTCTCTCGGTTCGCTCAGACCGGGTGACTGCGTGAATATGGAACGTGCCATGCTCTGCGGCGGACGTTTCGGCGGCCATATTGTTTCAGGGCATATAGACGGAACGGGAAATATTGTTTCACTTCGCCGTGAGGAAAATGCAGTCTGGGTAACGATATCTGCAGACAGCAGTATCATGAAATATATAGTCGAAAAAGGTTCAGTTGCTCTTGACGGAATAAGTCTTACAGTAGCAGCAGTATCAGAAACAGAGTTTAAAGTATCCGTAATTCCGCACACGGCATCGGAAACAACTCTTCTCTCCAGACAACCTGGTGACCGCATTAATATTGAGTGTGATATGATAGGAAAATATGTTGAAAAACTCATGGGATTAAACCCCGAATCAACCGTAAAAAAAGTTGACAACAAATCCCGTATCACACGTGAAATGCTCATTCGCAACGGTTTTTAACCCTGGTTGCTAAACCGTATCGCTATAAAAATATCCGGTTTAAAACCAACTGATTTTCACGGGTTTGACAACTCCGGAAAACAAGGTTGTCAGGAGATGAAACCGGGTTGATTTTAAACTGTAAACCAAACCTGAAAGGAAGTATATAATCTGATGTTTGCCTACAATACAATAGACGAAGCTCTTGAAGATCTCAGAGCAGGAAAGATAATTCTGGTAACAGATGATGATGACCGTGAAAATGAAGGTGACTTCATCTGTGCTGCACAGTTTGCCACACAGGAAAATGTAAACTTCATGGCTACCTATGGAAAGGGACTTATCTGTATGCCTATGAGCAGCGAGTACACTCAGAAACTCGGACTGTCACAGATGGTAAGAAACAATACAGACAATCACTGCACAGCTTTTACGGTGTCCATTGACTACAAGGATACCACAACGGGAATCTCTGCTGCAGAAAGGTCTGTAACAGCAATGAAGTGCGTTGAAGACGGAGTAAAACCGCAGGATTTCAGACGTCCGGGGCATATGTTTCCGCTTGAGGCAAAGCCGGGCGGAGTGCTTGAGAGAAACGGTCACACAGAGGCAACGGTTGACCTTATGAGACTTGCAGGACTAAAGCAGGTGGGACTGTGCTGTGAGATCATGGCTGATGACGGCACAATGATGAGGCAGGACGGACTTAAGGTGCTTGCAAAGGAACACGGAATAAAGTTCATAACGATAGCCGACCTTCAGGCATACAGAAAACGCTATGATATATTTATGGAGCATGTAACAGGTGCAAAGCTTCCGTCAAAATTCGGTGACTTTGATATACACGGTTTCTGCAACACGATAACAGGTGAACACCATGTTGCACTTACCATGGGTGATATTTCCAACGGTAAACCGGTTCTGTGCAGAGTTCATTCCGAATGCCTGACAGGTGACGTATTCGGTTCAAAACGCTGTGACTGCGGTCAGCAGCTTGAGGCAGCCATGAAGAAGGTTGCTGAGGAAGGAAGAGGCATCATTCTCTATCTTCGCCAGGAAGGAAGAGGCATAGGACTTATCAACAAGATAAAGGCATATGTTCTTCAGGAACAGGGACTTGATACGGTGGATGCAAATATCCGTCTCGGATTTCCGGCAGATATGCGTGACTACAGCTGCGGCGCCCAGATGCTTAAGTATTTCGGTGTATCAAAGCTCAGACTTATGACAAACAACCCGCTTAAGATTGCTGATCTTTCAGACTACGGAATAGAAATAACAGAAAGGGTACCTCTTCAGATGGAGGCTAACTCTCAGGATGAATTCTATCTTAAAACAAAGCAGAAACGTATGGGACATATGTTCACATACGATGAATAAATACGATAAAAACATTTACGGAGGAAAAAGATTATGAATATTATCGAAGGAAGCTTTATAACAGGAGATGCCAGAATAGCAATTGTTGCGTCAAGATTCAACGAGTTTATCACATCAAAGCTTATTGCCGGAGCAGAAGATGCTCTTCTGAGACATGATATTGATCCGGAAAACATTGATCTTGCATGGGTTCCGGGTGCATTTGAAATTCCGCTTGCAGCAAAGAAACTTGCCGACAGCCGCAAATATGACGCAGTTATCTGTGTAGGTGCCGTTATCCGTGGTTCAACTACACACTATGACTATGTGTGTGCTGAAGTTTCAAAGGGCATTGCACAGGTTTCCCTCAGCAGCGGGATTCCGGTTCTCTTCGGTGTGCTTACAACGGAAAATATCGAACAGGCTATCGAACGTGCAGGCACTAAGGCCGGCAACAAGGGTTATGACTGTGCTATGTCAGCTCTTGAGATGATAAGTCTTCTTAAGAAAATCTGATAAAATTTCAGGACTGCACCTGATGCAGTCCTTTGTTATATGGCTCGATAAAACGTTTTCAAGGTGCTGTTTTAACCATCTTACTGTAAATATTTTGCACCTTTGAAAATTGTATATTTATCGTCAGAATTCACAAAAGACACTTTGCAATAACCGACAAAGTGGCGGTTATGACCTAAAATGCGTTAAATAAATATATCATAAATGTTATTATAAGGATATATAATGATAAAAGTTACATTTTTGGAAGTGGCATTTTGTTAGCTTAGTGCCTTAATAATTCGTATTGGTGCATTTTTATAAATATGCACCATGTATTTATATGAAATACACAATTGAAATTTGACCGCTGTGATGATATAATAATATTATTAGAGTAGTGTGTCTATTTGTGCTCTTTAGTTTGAAAAAACTATAAAAATAATTCGGAGGTGGTTTAATGAGTAACATTTCTATTGCTGATGGCAAGAAGCGATCAGGCAGTAAAAATAATACTTCAGAGGAGAAAAAGTCAACTTATAAGTTCAAAACCAAAGAACTTACTTTTAACTGCCGTCAGCTCAGTGCGATGCTTTCTTCAGGTCTGACGCTGGTTAAGGCACTTGATATCCTCAGCAAAGAGCAGGAAAACGATAAGGCCAAAGCTATCTGGCAGGAAATCTATGAAAACGTACAGAAGGGTGAATCCTTCTCAGCTTCACTTGAAGCACAGGAAGATGCATTTCCACAGTTCATGAAGAGCATGGTAAATGCTGGTGAAAGCTCAGGCCAGATGGACGTTATCATGAAGAGACTTGAAGCTCACTATGACAAGGAAAACAAGATGAACAACACTATCAGGGGAGCTCTTATCTATCCTATAATTCTTCTTGTACTCTGTGTTGTAGTTTGTGTGCTTATTTTTACTTTCATTATCCCAGTACTTAAACCGCTGTTCGGTGATGATCCTAAAAACCTTAATATCATTGCTCAGTTTCTTCTTAAGGGAAATGAGGTTTTCGTTAAGTACTGGTATCTTATCATTGCAATTGTCGGTGCTTTGGTTTTCGCAGTAATCTATGCACTTAAGGTTCCTTCAATCCGATATAAAATTGATATGTATAAGATTACGGCGCCAAAGGTTGGCCCTCTTATGGTTAAGATTTACACAGCGAGATTTGCGAGAACACTTTCATCGCTTTACTCAAGCGGTATTCCGATGGTTGAGTGTCTCCAGAGATCTTCAGACGTACTTAATAATATGTATATCTCAGATAAGTTCAAGCAGGTTATCGATGAGGTTAAGCAGGGTGAACCGCTTTCAGCAGCTATAACAAGAACAGAGATATTCGAATCAATGTTCTGTTCAATCATCTTCGTCGGTGAAGAAGCCGGTGCTCTTGATGATATTCTTGAAAAGTCAGCTGACTACTATGATGAAGAAGCGGATTCAGCAGTTCAGAGACTTGTTTCTCTCCTCGAACCTGTTGCTATTATCTTCCTCGGTGTTGTAGTTGGTCTTCTCCTCGCAGGTGTTTATCCGGCTATCTACGAATCACTCGGCGGACTTGAAAATATGTAATACTTAATGTACACAAAAAACGCAATAAACTTTATTTACACAGAGAGGTGGAAATTAAATGCTATCTTTTGATATAACAGATAGAAACATACGTATCATCAGAGGTGCTGAGAACAAAAACAAGATTGCAATCAGTTCTGCAGCAACACTTAATATCGATGAGGATATTATAGTAAACGGTCACGTTAAGGACGTTCCAAGACTTGCTACTATAATGAACCAGAAAATCAAGCAGAACAGAATGATGGATAAGGAAGCTATTGTCAGCATTTCTTCCAACATGACAATCTTTAAGGAACTCAGCGTAAGAAGGGCACAGAAGGAACAGGAATTTACCAAGATGGTAAAGGCTGAGATGCAGGCTAAGGTAGGTATCGATGATTCATACGCAATTTCATATTCCATAGTAACAGGAACAGAAAATGAAAATGCAGATATGGTAACAGTACTTGCAACAGCATGTCCTACAGAAGTTATCGATTCATACAAGAGAGTTTTCTCTATGCTCGGTATCGCACTTAAGTCAGTAATCATCGGCTGTAACTGTATCACAAAGGTTCTTCTTTCAGAAGAAAAGAACAAGAGCAAGATGCCGCTTCTTGCAGTTCAGATTGACGGAAGCTTTATCTCACTCAATATTTATGAAAACAATCAGCTTTCATTCTCACGTTTTGCATCAATCGATGCGGCTGACTATGATAACTCAGCTGACTATGTATACGAAGCAGTAAATGAAAACATCTTCCGTATGCTTCAGTTCCACAGAAGCAGAAACGCCGGGGATCCTATCAGAAACGTAGTTCTCTATGGTGATACAAAGGAATACATGCGTATCTCCAAGGATCTTGAACAGATGGATATCAATACAACTGTTATCAGTGTTCCTAAGAACGTTAAGGGATATCAGAACCTTGACTTTGCACTCTACGCAAACGCAATCGGTGCTATGTTCCCGAGAAACAAGGCTACAGAAAAGATTAATCTTCTTGAACTCGGCGGCACAGCAAGCATGATCAGTGACAAGGTTAAGTCTGACAGTACTTTTAACCTTATCTTTGCAGGTGCTTTCCTTGCTTCAATTGTACTTATGGGTGGTATCACAGGTGTTCTTGCTATAAAGGATGCAGGTATAAAGAGTGATATCAATGAAATGCAGGCATATCTTGATGATCCGGCTACAGCAGCAGATCTTGCTAAGCTTGAGGAAAGAAAGCTTCTTCAGGATCAGGTCAAGGAATACAAGAGAACAGCAACCCTTGCATCGGATGCACTTAAGACACAGCCTTTTATTGAAAGTGAGATTTACAATATAATCGAACAGACAGCAGTTGAGACTGTAAGTGCTGCAAATGTTCCTGGCATGGGTACATATGATCCTAAGACTAACGGTAAGGTTGACGGAAAGTTCGTTATCGATAATGTTGACTATAAGGACGGTGAAGTAACGTTCCAGTTCTCAGCTCTTGTAGACAAGAATCAGCCTGCACCGACATTCGCTGCACTTTTAGCAGAGAATCTTGAGAAAAAGGGCTATTTTGAAAACGTTCACTACAGCGGTTATGAGTTTGACGTTGTGGAAGAAGATGCAATTCTTGTTGCCGAAGACGGCGGTGAGGTTCTTGGATCAGGCAAAAAGGGCGACAAGTTTGTCACAAGTACAATGACACTTACAGTAAAGAGTCCGGTTAAGTCTTACAATGAACTTGGTTCTTTTGCTGCTGATGCTGAAACTGAAACTACAGAGACGGAGGGTAATCAGTAATGAAATTAAGTTACAGAGAAAAAATTGGACTTTTAGTGGTAGTAGTACTTGTTGTTATCATAATATTTATAGCATGGCCTATTAAAACTATCAAAGGAAATATTAAGACGCATGAAGCACAGAAAGAAAAGATACAGGTAGAGTATGATGAAACTCAGAGAAAAATTGCCCAGATTCCTGTGATTGAAAGCAATATTAATAAAATTTATGATGAGACAATGGGACTCTCAGAGAAGTTTTTTGGTCATGTTGACAATATAAATCTGGATAAGTATTTCGAAGGACTTCTTAACAAGGAACCATATGTTAAGGGTGGTAAAAATCAGCTTGAAATCGTTGATAAGTTTACAATCAATGATGCAGATTCCGGTGAAATTCCGTTCTACTATTATGTTCCGAATGTAATTACTTATCCTATTCTTGAAGCTGCTGATACAAACGGCAATTTACTTGAAACTACTGACAAGGCATTATATGACAAGGTAATGAATGCTGTTAGCATGGATGAGGCTGAAAAACAGACGGTTGAAGTCAGAACAGTTAGTGTTCCGATGAAGTTTACAAAGGAAGCACTTCTTGCTCTTGAAGATGAACTGAAGTCCAAAGAAACAGGAGTTCGTATTTCAGGTGTAACAATTGAGGACTATACATTCGGTCAGGTGTCGGAAGTACCTGAAGATAAAGGCTATTCTGAAGGTGAAGTAGAATTCAAGTTCTACACAATGCAGCAGATTCAGAAGCCTGACTTCAGCAAATAATTATTTTATAGCATTTATACAGGGAGATTGTTTTTTTCGGTCTCCCTAAAAATGTAAGAGGGTTATATAAAGATGAAAGGTGGTTAGGCAGATGAGGACTGAAGAAAAAAAGTCCAGAAAGTCATTTAAAGGTGCGGTACTTTTTACTATACTTGTTGTAATGACAATATTAATCATCCTGATGATTACAACAATTGGTCTTGCAAGTGCTGCAACTAAACGAGCTTATTCAGAATATAATGATCATCAGACTACAAGCACCGCACGTTCAGTTGTTGATACTGTTATAGAATCATTAAGATCAGATAACAGAGATTTTGGGTCTGATATTATCGATGCACTCAGAGCTAACCCTTCGTCACCGGTTATTGTTAATGTAAATACTGACGGTAATCTTGGTGAAGGATTTGGTATTGTAGAGAGTCTTGAGTTCAGACTTGTTGGTAAAGATTCAGATGGTGCCGGTAATTTTTATATTCAGGGTACCGGTGATGACATTATAAAAGTTACTGCTACGGTAACACAGGGCGGAGTAACTTCAACTTATTCACAGTATGTTATAAGTGACAAGAGATCAAGCAATAATCGTTCTTCAGGTGGTGGTTTCGTTGCCTTCGGCGGATTTAACGGCGGAGCATCAGATGGTCCTACAGTTTATGCACCAGCTTATGTTGGGATCGACAAACCTTTAGACTATAATGAAGAGTTTAAATTCTGGAATACTACTTCTGTAAGAGATTTAATTGTAAATTCTTCTGCCAAAATGCAGGAATCAGGTACTGCATGGAAGCTTAGTAAGGGGCAGGGTGTTACAATCATGGGTAACTTCAATACCGGAGATCCTCTAATGAATGTTCAGACTGATTATACACCTGTTGCGGCAGACAGCCTGTCAGATTTTCCTTATCTTTTTGTTGGCGGAACGTTACGGACTAAAAAATTAAACATGGGTGATGGTACTCATCCGATGAATGTTTTCTGTGGAAGATTTGTAAATCCCGCTACAGAAGGTGCAATTAATGCCAATGTATTCTGTTACAACGAAGATACTTCTCAGGCAAGACCGACAGATTTTAGTGCAGTTGATGTAAACAAGGAAACTGAAGCAAAGAAATCATGGAGTCTTATCGGTGGAAACAAATCAAAACTTGTTACATGGGCAGAATCACTGACAGATTCTTCTAAGTCACATCTGAAAACAGGTAATGTATGTACTCTTGGTAACCTTCAACTTACAGAAGGTTTTGAAATAGGCGGAGATATATATGTTGACGGAAATCTTCATCTTGAAAATGTAAGCAACGCTTTGGTTGGCGGTAATATATTCGTAAAGGGTACAGTTACAGCTACTGGAAGCATTGATGCTTTAAAAAATGCTTTAGCCGCTTCTTCAAAGAAGATTTATTGTGACAATCTTTCAGGACTGGCATTTGACGGTGTCAGTGGCGGTTTTGGAGATGGTACAGTATCATCAGTTGTTACAGAATTCCTTACCGGTAAGCTTTCAAAGGCTAGGCTAACCACTGACGTAGTAACTACTCCGGAAAGTGCACTTAACAGTTTTACAGAAGAAGTTAATAGTGTGCAGCATCGTAAGAACGCTGTAAATGTATCTTCTCTTAATGTAGCTTCTGCAAGGATTTACTATTCAGGAAACGGATATGGTGGTGCCAGCGAGCATGTTATGTCATGTGCTGCTGACAAAACCGGTGTAAATGACGAGCAGGCTGCTACGAGCGGAACTGTAACGAAAACAGTAGGGGGCAGCACGCAGAGCTATGACTATGATGTAATGATAACTGATGGCTGTACTCTTACAGGAAAGTTTTACGGTAAAAATTTCTATTTTGCACCTTCGACAGATATTTGGGTAAATATTTATAATGTAGAGATGGAGAATTGTAAGATTGTTGTTAATGACGAAAATGGCAGAGTTAATTTCTATCTTATAGACAGTGATAATTACTCAGGAAACGTTGATGCAGCAAATAACAAGTATGAGATAAAGAATTTCTACAGAAATTCTAACTATGAGAATACACTTAGATCATTCTCAAAGGCACTTGGTTCAACTACTTCAATTACAACTGAGTTCTGGGATGACACAGGAGCAAGACATACAACTACAAAGGATTATAAAAACTTCTTCAAAATGATGGCCGGAGATATTGATGTAATGACGCTTGAATATTATGCAAGATTCAAGGCTGGTCAGGACATTGATCTCATTACATATCCGACAGCTTCTGATGATTTTATACCTGGAGTAACTCCGCCAACAGTAAATACTGACAATGACTGGATGGTTCCTGGTATTGCATTTTATTCTGCTGAAGATGATTTAGTATATATGTCATTTGATAACTCATCAACATTTACAGGTGATATTTATCTTCCGAACGGAGATTTTCGTAAGGGTTCAGGCGCATCATCGACAGCCAAAACTTCAAATATAACATGGAATGGCGATGCTATTTCGAGAAAAGATATTCAGTGGATTGGTTCTCTCGTAGTAAATGAGATACTGAAAGTTGATAACCAGTTTATACTGGCATACGTTGATGATCCTGTTTCAGGAAGACCGGGCGGAGGCTCAGGCAGTCACTATAAGTGGGATCCTATCGGCGGATACGCAGACTATTAATATTGCTGATAAGGAGGGTTTACATGAAAAAGAAGAAGTTAAAGGGTATGACTCTTATGGAAATCATAGTAGCTATGGCTGTTATGATTATAACAGCAGGTATTCTTGTTGAATGCGGTGTGGCCGTTATAAACAATATGAGAGTATCCAGAACCGTTATAACCACAGTAAATCAGCAGGCACCTGAGGTTGAAAACAGAAGTGTTGCAGACCCTTATGTAACAGGAGATACTATAAGACTCAGCGGAGCCGGACTCAGATCATGTAATGTAATGATTGACAAGTATGAAGCTACTGTTACAATGGCTCCTGATGAGCAGAGAAGCGGAAACATGAAGTATTTTGTTCCGGCAGTTACAAGCTGATAAAGGAGAAATTCAGATATGAAAAATCATAAAAAGAAAGCTCTTAAAGGTTTTACTCTTGCCGAACTTATAGTTGTAATAGCTGTATTTGGTTTGCTTCTGGCAGCCACACTCAGCCTCGTAGCTCCTATGAACAAAGTTTTTAAAAACACAGCACAGTATTCAAACTCATATGCTGTAGTTGATAATGTAAGAAGAGTAATTGAGGATAACCTCAGATATGCAAACAGAATGTATGTTTTCTATGGTGATGATGCCTCAGGGAATCCTGATGCATTTATGGATACTCAGGTTGCAAATATGAGATCGGAATTTCTGCTTGGCAGTTCTGCAAGAAAGACTTTTGCACGGGATACAGTATATGCAATGAGGATACATAATCCATCTGCGACTGGGTTCAGCGGCATTGCTGCAACCGCAGAAATGCCAGGTAAAATCTCAATCTACACCTATGAAAACGGTGTAAGAACCTCCGATTCAAAGGAATGGGCGGTAAGTGAAGCTCTTTACAGCGAGTATGCTTTTGCATTGTCATTCGGTATAAAGGCAGACAGCTGGAACACAACTGAACATAATGTTGCAGGAGTAACAATGCATCAGATAAACAGTGTGGAATATGAGTCGCTTAATTTTGCGGATCCTCAGAACTTTACACTGAGCCTTGATATTTTTGAAAAAGATTATGCAGACCGTGCAAACAAAGCTGCATCTGCATATACTCTGTGCAGAACATATGTCAATAATACTGTAACACTTTCATTTGTCAATATGACAAGCAGTAATGTTCTTGATACAGAAGAAATCTGGATTAACGGTTCTACAGGCCTTGAACTTGTAACTCCAGCGCCAACAAGATATCAGTTTACAAATCTGAATGATACAAGCGGCAGTGATTCAGCCGATATCATTATTATCTATACTAAACCGGATCTTGATTAGTAAAAAAGCAGTCTTTGCACTGCAAAGACTGCTTTTAAAATTGATTTATGATTATCTCATTATCGCAGCGTAAACATCAGGATATTCAAACAAACTGAAGTACCAGTCAATTATCTGGTTTCCGAAGAGTGTTCCGAATACAAGTCCGAATGCAAGAAACGGACCGAAGGCAAACTTTGAATCCTTGCCTCTGATTTTATTGATTACACCGATAACCGCTGCTGAGAAAATACCAATCAGTGCTGAAGCACAGATACACTTTGTACCGATGAGAAGGCCGGAAACAAGCATGAGAAATGTGTCGCCGAGTTCGATTCCTCTGAAGTCTTCACCTGTATTTTTTCTGATAAAGATACGTGATACTTCACCGATGATAAAGAACGGTACACTGATTGCAAGTCCGCCGATTATTCTCTGAGGAATGGTGAGAGTGTGTGAAAACAGGGCGGAGAGAACTGCGAGAATAATGATAAGCAGAAGCTGACCCGGATATATCTCCATTGAATCATAATCAATAAAAGCAATTACGATAAGCACGGAAAAGAAAAGTGCTGTGAGGATTGCATGAACCGGATAGTTCTGAACATCAACAAAGGTAAGCACAAGCATGTAGGCAAACCAGTTCAGACCCTCGACAAGCGGATAGCGCTTTGAGATAGGTTCTTTACAACTGCGGCATTTTCCTCTCAGGAGAACAGTCCAGCTGAATACTGGTATATTATCGTACCAGTGAATTTTAGCCCCGCATTTTGGACAATGCGAAGATTTTTTTACAAGAGATCTTTCCGCAGGGTCCTCAAGCTGAAGTCTGTAGATGCAGACATTTAAAAAACTGCCGATACACAGGCCAAAAAACGAGATGATGGTATATGCTATAATGTATGCCGGTATATCGAGAAATCGAAAATAGATCATTTTTCTGATCCTCCCATATATAAAATTTATATCATCATTCTAACATAAAAGACAATATTATTCAAGAAAAAATTATAATTTTAAGGAGTTGAAGGCTGGTTATGAGAAACATACCAATAGGTCAGTATCTTGTTGAACAGAACATGATTTCAAACGAACAGCTTGAAAGAGTTCTTTTCGCTCAGCGTGAATCACAGGGATCAAAGCGTTTCGGTGAAGTAATCGTTGAAATGGGCTATATGTCCGAAATTAAATTTGCACAGGCACTTGCAGGAAAACTTAAGGTTCCTTACGTTGATCTTGCTACTTTCAAGATTGACGACGAGGCAGTAAGCAAGATTCCTGAGTCACTTGCAAAGAAGCACACCGTTATCGCTATCGATATCGTTGGTAAGAGACTTACAGTTGCTACAGACGATCCTATCAACTTTAATATCCTCGAAGATATCAAGGTTATCACAGGTATGGATACAATCCCTGTACTCGCTACACGTTCATCGATCAACAAGGCTATTGGTGAAAAGTACACAATGGCGAATATCGACAGTGTAAACGAAAGTCTCAGCGCCTTTGGTACAGAAACCCTCAACGATGAAGAATCAAAGGAAAGAGTAGAGAGCGCACCTATCGTTAAGCTCGCTACAACAATCGTGGAAAACGCATTCAGAGCAGAAGCTACTGATATTCATATTGAACCGTTCAAGACATTTACAAGAATCCGTATCCGTGTAAACGGCGACCTTATTGAGCTTATGAGCGTTTCAAGTGCCGTACAGAGTGCTCTTGCAACACGTATAAAACTCATCAGCGGTATGAACATTGCTGAAAAACGTATCCCTCAGGACGGTCGTTTCTCGCAGGTGGTTGACGGTACTGAACTTGACGTCCGTGTATCTTCACTTCCTACAGTAAACGGTGAAAAGATAGTTATCCGAATTCTCTCCACAGGTCAGATTGCTCTTCGTAAGATTACTGACCTTGGTATGAGCGAATACAACTACAAGATGTTCGAAAGCATGCTTAAGTGTCCTCACGGCGTTATGCTCGTTACAGGACCTACAGGTTCCGGTAAAACAACAACTCTTTACGCGGCTCTCGGTGAGATTGCAAAGCCTAACGTAAACGTTGTAACAGTAGAAGACCCTGTCGAAAAGAATATCGAAGGTATCAACCAGTGTCAGGTTAATTCAAAGGCAGGTATGACATTCTCAGCTGCCCTCAGATCTATCCTCCGTCAGGACCCTGATATCGTAATGATCGGTGAAATGCGTGACTCTGAAACAGCGGATATCGCTATCAGAGCGGCTATCACAGGACATCTCGTTCTTTCAACACTCCATACAAACGATGCTGCATCAACTATCGTTCGTCTTATCGATATGGGCGTTGCTCCGTACATGGTTGCAACATCACTTATCGGCGTTGTTGCCCAGCGCCTCGTTAAGGTTCTCTGCCCTAAGTGCCGCAGACCAAGGATGTCAAACGAGGAAGAAAACAATCTCATGCATATTTCTGCACCGGTTCAGATTTTCGACGCTGTTGGCTGTCCTGAATGTAACAACACAGGCTATAAGGGAAGAACTGCTATTCACGAAATCATTCACTGTACATCAGGTATCTCAACACTTATCGCTGAAAGTGCCGGCAAGGAGCAGCTTGAAGAGGCTGCCAAGAGAAACGGTACAAGACTTCTCCGTGATAACGTTTCAGAACTTGTTCAGCAGGGAAGAACAACAATTGACGAACTTGTTCGTGTTACATATTCTGTATAATTTAAAACGGAGGTTTGTTAAAAATGCTTATAGATATTGATAAGATACTTGATGAAGCCAGAGTGCTCGGGTGCTCTGACCTTCACTTCACATTTGGCATGGCACCGGTAGTAAGACTTAACGGTGCTCTCAGAAAGCTCAGTTCATATGACATTATGGATGAGGAAGCTATTTCAGATATCGCACACAGAATCTGTCCTGATGAACTCAAGGACAGACTTAACAAGCATCTCGACTGTGACTTTTCATACGTTACTAAGAGAGGATACCGTCACAGAGTAAATGTATTCCGCCAGAGATATCATACAGCTATTGCTCTTCGTCTTCTCAGAAACGACATTCCGACACTGGAAGACCTCGGACTTCCTCCGATTCTTGCAGACTTCGCCATGAGACCAAGAGGACTTGTTCTTGTAACAGGACCTACAGGTTCAGGTAAGTCAACATCGCTTGCAGCTATGCTTGACTATGCTAACCTCAACAAGAGTGCTCATATCATTACAATTGAAGACCCTATCGAATACGTTCACGAACACAAGAGATGTATGGTAAACCAGCGTGAAATCGGACCTGACGTTCCTGACTTTGCAGGAGCCCTCAGATCCGCACTCCGTGAAGACCCGGATATCATCCTCGTAGGTGAAATGCGTGACCTTGAGACAGTTACAGCTGCCGTAACAGCCGCTGAAACAGGACATCTCGTTCTTTCAACACTTCATACAACAAGTGCCGCTGATACAATCAACCGTATCATCGACGTTTACCCTGAGTATCAGCAGAGCCAGATCAGAACACAGCTTGCCAACGTTCTTGTTGGTATCATGGCTCAGACACTTATTCCAAAGGCTGACGGCAAGGGACGTATAGCATGTATGGAAATCCTGAACGTTACAGACGCGGTTTCTGCAATGATCAGAGACAACAAGGTTCACCTTATTCAGTCTGCGATCCAGACAGGACGCCAGTTCGGCATGATGTGTCTTGACCAGGAACTTGCACGTTATGTAAGAATGGGTATTATCCACGAAGCCGATGCTCTTGACAAGTGTCAGGATAAGGTTGAATTCTACAGATTCCTTAACTCAGGTGAGTAATTACAGTTTAATATTTTTAAAGGGCTATGCGGTTTGCATAGCCCTTTTTCTGTAATGTTCTGAGTGTGTAATTGAAATTTAAAATCTTATATGGTATAATGAAAAAAGATGGAAAGTGAATTATATGTGAAGTGATACATATCATAAGGCAGGAGGAAACATTATGGAAGATGTAAGAAAGATTGCAAGATATTTATATGTTTGCTATTTTAAAAAGATTAGTCAGAAAATTGATGAGATGAAAATGCATAAATTATTATATTTTATGCAGAGAGAAAGTCTGATTGAAACAGATAAGCCGTTGTTTGAAGCACAGTTTCATGCATGGAAATACGGGCCGGTTCTCATTGAGGTACGGGAAATGTATAAAAACGGAGTTTTCAGAACAGATGATGATGTTGACGTAGATAATACGGTTAGATGTGTTGCAGACCGGATTTTCGAAAAGTATGCAGAAAAGGAATCATGGAGTCTTAGCAATATCACACACGCTGAGATATCATGGCTAAGAGCAAGGAAACGTGATAAGAAGATAAATGGACAAAATGGCAACGCTGTTATGACTATTGAAGATATTCGGATGGATGCACAAAGGGTAAAAAAAAGAAGAAAATCATTGGCTGAAGGAATGCAGTTTGTTCGAAATATTCCTGTTTTGAAAGTAAAGCTTGAACATAAGACTGATAAACAAATAAAATCAGAAGGAAGAACGATTGGACAGCTCTTTGGCATTTTTGAGGATTCCGAATATGATAAAAAGAATAAATCTTGATGTAAATAGATTTGTATGTGAAAGGCTGTGTACTGAAAGGACAAATAAAAATAAAATAAGAACCTTTAGCTGCGAGCGTAATCCTAATCTGGAGTATTATTTAAAGCAACATGCCTGGTTTGAAGATAAGAATAATATATGTGCTCACTATTTGATTAAAGATGGTGATAAGGTTGTTTTATATTTTTCTCTTAAAACGGCGATGGTGATAGATGCAAAGAAAAATACCGAGGTTAGTTGTCGCAGCATAGAGGTTGATAGTACATGTGCCGCTGTGGAATTAGTACAGTTCTGTGTAAATGATACATATAAAAAAAGAATTGATAAAAAGCAGTGGTATCGAAATGGATTTTCCCTGGGACAGTATCTCTTTTTTAGATATGTATTACCGAAAGTTTATGAAATAGGGAAGATAATTGGCTTGCAGTATTTTTATCTGTTTGCTGCAGATAGTACAGAAGACAGAACATTAGTTAATTATTACAATCAAAAACTTTTTTTCAGAGAAAGACTCAACAGCAAAAGGTTTATCAGACCATGTTATGATGATGGTTGTACATTTATGTACATGACATATGCTGATGTATCAGCGCTTTATCAGCAATATATTAAAACCAGAAGATAAACGTTTGTATTGGAGTGAAAATATGCTTAATATTATTTTTGGAAAAATACCGGATGTTATTTACAATACCTCATTATACTTTAAAAATACGTATGAAAAAGAATGGCTTTTGTCTGAAAATGTGCAGCGTATGATAGAAGACGTGGACAGTTCAAAAGTACTCAGCAGTTCTGCAATAGACAGTCCGGTTTTAGGAATAATACCGCCTACAAGTCTGTCAGGAGGAGTCAAGACACTTATTCTGATTGACAAGGTCCCGGACAAATTGTTTAATGCATCTAACTGTGGTGATAACTGTGCAAAATGGTTGCTTGAAATGGGGAGAAAAAAAGATATAACAATAAATCTTCGTCATATGATGGATTTTGGTGATGGAGATTTTGAACTTAAAATTTTGAATACCGGAGAGATTGTTCATAATATGGAGCAGCTCGATATTGCAGCAGGAGGATTTGTCTGATATGAAAGGGGCGTATCATATTGTTGTTCAGAACAAAAACCTGAAATATGAGTTTGATATAAAAAGAAATATAACAATTATTAAGGGTGACAGTGCGACCGGAAAGACAACACTTATAGAACTTATCAGAGAGTATGGTCAGGAAGGTGAAGAAAGCGGGATTCAGCTTAGCTGTAAGGCAGAATGTGTAGTAGTTGAAGGACAAAAATGGAAAGATCAGCTGTCAGCTGTAAAAGACAGTATTGTATTCATAGATGAGACAAATAAGTTTATTGAAACACAGGAATTTGCATCTGCAGTAAAGGAAAGTACAAACTATTTTGTTATTATAACAAGAGAAAGCCTTGAAATGCTTCCGGTAAGCGTAACTGAAGTTTACGGAATAAAGAGTTCCGGAAAGTATAATTCACTTGAACCGGTTTATCATGAGATGTATGAAATATATAAATCATCATTTTACAGTGAGCCATGCAGTGTATGCCCAAATAAAATAATAGTGGAAGACAGTAATTCCGGATATGAATTTTTTTCTCATTTATCTGAAAGGAATAATTTGGAGTGCATTTCTGCAAACGGAAAATCAAATATATATAATTTGATAATTCATTCAGATAAAGAAGAAAATATTCTCATTATCGCAGATGGAGCGGCTTTTGCATCACAGATGAACAGGATAATAAGACTGGTAAAGAATAATAAGAATTATCATCTGTATCTTCCGGAATCTTTTGAATGGATGATACTGAAATCCGGAGTAATTAAAGACAGTGAGATTTCAGAGATAATTTCAAGTCCTTATGAGTATGTTTTAAGTGAAAAATGGTTTAGCTGGGAACGTTTCTTTACCGATTTACTGGTATATAAGACAGGTGAAGGATATCTGAAGTACAGTAAAAAGAAGCTGAATTCTAATTATTTGCATCATAATATTTTTAAGAAAATATTGTCTTTAGTTGATATTAATGGTATTATGCTGTATGATGAAAATTGATTATAATATCAAGCACACACCATATTCACAGAAGGGTGTGTGCTTTTTAGTGCCAAAACTCCGTATAAACCATAACCATTGTGTCACCGTTTACATATAATGTGTAACATCGGGCTCAATTGTCCGTTTCTTTCATAAAGCATAAATGACAGTCTGAAATTTGACGTTTCATGGTGTAAATAACTAAAATTTTTTCAGAAACCGAGAAAATCGTTGACATTACAAAACAGCGGTGATATAATTTAAGCAAATTAAAAGGTAATTTTTTTACATTATTTTGTTTTGAACCGGAAAGTATCCGGGCTTAGGAAAGGGGTATAATAAAATGAAAAAATTCAAGGGATTTACGCTTATCGAACTTATTGTGGTTATTGCCATTATCGGTGTGCTTGCGGCGATACTTGTTCCGGCTATGATGGGTTGGGTGTTTAAGTCAAGGATTACTACCTATAACAACAATGCAAGTGAGATTTGTACTCAGCTGCAGATTGTAATGACCGATCTTGACAGTGCAGGTGAAAGCATGGACGGAGATTACACTTTAGTGTATAACGGATCAGGGTTTTCTGTAAGCAAAGGCACACTTAATGCTGAAGTTAAGGATGCTCTTGAAGGGATAAACAAAAATCTTACAGATATGTCTGGTGCTCAGTGGGCAGCTGAGATTAAGGACAGTACAATAAAGGGTACTGTATTTACAGGAAATGACTGTAAGCAGGTTGGCGGTTTTCCGATTCAGTGTACTAAGGATTATGTGGTTCCGGAAAATAAGAGCATCGACAGCTTTCTTGACTGTGCAATTTCAGGATGGAAGTAAGTTCAGAAATGATAAAATGAGTTATGCCGCAGTGGATTTTCCACTGCGGCATTTTTAAGTTAACGGAAGTGCAGGTGTTAGATGCATATATTTAGAAAATGCATAAATTATAAGATATGTATAAACCGAAACAAACTTAAACGTTTAAGTTTTGGATATTTTGAACATGTATACAATCTTGCTTTTTGAAGGCTTTTTTTCGTTGACAAATAAAAAATGCGGTGATATAATATGAACATAGGGTACAGGAAAGACCACATAAAGCTTCAGGACGTCATGAGCTGGTGGGTTCCTTACACGCGAAATCGTTTATTAAAAACAGTTTATTATATTTTAGGAGGAAAAAATCATGAAAAAAAGAAATCTTAAAGGTTTTACACTTATCGAACTTATCGTTGTTATCGCTATCATCGGTGTTCTCGCAGCTATCCTTGTTCCAGCTATGATGGGATGGGTAAGAAAGGCTTCAATTAACTCAGCTAACGCAAATGCTAAGACAGTATTTACAAATGCTCAGACAGTTGCTCAGGAATATGAGACAAGTGGCTGGACTGTCGATGGTCAGTTTGATAACAGTGGTGCAGGCGGTGGTACTGTTTCCGGTACTGGTGCACCTAGTGCTAATGATTTTGCAGATGCAGTTAATGACAACTTAGCAGGAAACGGAATTACTTGGAAAGTTGACATCACGAGCAACACTGTGAATGCCTCTGCTGCTATTAATGGTTCATACGGCGGTGGTTTCCCTAACCAGTGTCCAAATACATCTCAGAAGACAACAAAGAAATCTTTGGATGATTCACTCTCAGCTGCATCAGGTTCAGGTGCTACAGCTTGGGATTAATAAGCTGGTGCTGGTTTAATTCTGAAAGTAATTAAAAAATAAAGCTACAACATATCGGAAGGTTTGTTGTAGCTTTTTTATTGGAGTGATGAAATGTACAGATACAAGACTTATCTAAAGGTGTTTCTGATTAGCTTTATATCAATGCTGATTACTATGCTGCCTGTTATGATAATGAACAAAGGATATTTTATATATATGGGTGATTATAATTATCAGCATATTATATTCAATGCTCATTGCTATCGAATTGTAAGAGATGGTTTTTCTTTGTGGGATCCGGTAATCGGACTTGGAGGAGACGTATTATCATCATATAGTCATATTATAATGACACCGTTCTTTCTGTTTGTGTTACTTATGCCCAGTGTAAAATCTGTTATTCTGTCACTTCCTTTTTTAAATTCTTTTAAAACGGCGGTAGCAGCAATTACTTCGTATGCGTATATAAGAAGATATACCAGAACAGATCATTCAGCAATTGTTGGAGCTATGCTCTATGCTTTTTCCGGATTTCAGACTTTTAGTTTTATATTTGGTTCATTTCATGATGTAACAGCATGGTTTCCGCTTATGTTGCTGTGTATTGATGAATATATGATGGAGGGCAGGAAAGGCTTTTTTGCACTTATTGTTGCATTTATGGCTGCACTTAATGCGTTTTTCTTTTATGGACAGGTGTTTTTCCTTATAATATATTTTATTTTAAAGTGTGTGACAAAAGAATACAGATTTACTTTAAAAAAATTTGTGGGACTATTTTTTGAAGCTGTTATAGGTGTTCTTATATCATGTATATTACTATATCCAAGTGTGATATCGTTGTCTTCAAGCTCAAGGGTAAGTGAGTTTATTTATGGTATGGATGCTTTGTCATATAGTGATAGTTCAATTCCGTGGAGAATAATTCAGAGTCTGTTTATGATGCCTGACAAAGCCGGAGATACTTCATTATTTGCCGGCAATGCCGATACAACATGGTCATCACTTTCTCTATATCTTCCTGTAACAGGAATAGTTTTTGTATATGGCTATATAAAAAGAAATATTAAAAAAGCTTTTTCAGTTATTGTTCTTATAAGTTTGATTTTTTCATTAATTCCGGTACTTAACAGTATTTTCTTTATGTTTAACAGTGAGTATTATGCAAGATGGTTCTATATGCCAATACTTATAATGTCGGTTATGACAGCCATAGAACTTGAGAACGAAGATAGCAGTTTTTCATTAAGTGGTATAAAAGTATCCGGAATATGCATGACTGCTATTGCACTTATTGCCTGTCTGCCGGATAAGGTTTATGAAAAAGAAAATCCTTTTCTTATAGATTCTGAAAGGATTGAAAAGGTAAAAATGTTTGCTTTTGCAAATGATCCTATTTATTTCTGGCGGATGCTTGGCATTTCAGGTCTGTGCCTGCTTATAATTTATTTTATTTTGATCAAAACTAACGCAAAAAAAGTAAAAAATATTTTTTCTGTCTGCATTTGCGGAATCGTTATTATGAATATAATTTATATAAATGATGTGCGTGGAGATGATACTTCCGTTACAGACTATGATGTCGCCTTTTTGGAAACGCCTGTTCTTACCGATACTGACGATGAATACTATAGGACATATGGATATAATTATAATGCTAATGTATTATGGAATATACCTGGACTTGATGATTTTATAACCACAAAACCAGATTCTGTTTGTGAATTTTATGATCAGCTGGGTATACCGGGTATTCAGACAATGTACATTGACTATCGGTATTATCCTGTCTATGCTCTTATGTCAGTAAAATATTATTTGAATCCTTCTACCAAGGATGAGTTGAACGTTGAATACCATAAGATGAAGATAAAAGGTTTTACTGAAATGGACGAGCAGCCGTGTTATCATATATATGAAAACGATTTTTATATCCCGGTTGGATTTACATATGATAGGTGTATACGCAGTTCAAAGCTAAATGATTATATCGAGGAGTATGGCAAAACTCATCCGACTGAAAAAACAGAAATAGATTATAATGATGTGTTTGAAAGATTTCATCACTCAGGAGAATATAATTTTGAGAAAAAATATCTTCAGAAGCTGCTGGTTATGATGAGAGCGCTTGTGCTTTCAGATGAGGATGCTGAAAAGTACAGTAATATTATCCCAGAGATATCTGATGAGGATATTCAGAATCTCGATGAAGAAACTTATTATGCTGACAGCAAGGAGCGTTCGAAAAGTTCATGTTCTGAATTCAGATTTAACGGAAACCAGTTTAATGCAAAGATCAAATCAGATAAAGATAATCTTGTTTTCTTCAGCGTTCCATATATGGAAGGATGGAGTGCTAAAGTAAACGGGGAAGATGCTGAGGTTGTAAAGGTAAACTATGGATTTATGGCGGTAAAGGTTGATGAAGGCGATAACGACATTGTGTTTTCGTATGAAAATCCCAATTATATAACAGGGGGTATTATAAGCTGTGTTGGTTTGGGTTTGTTTGCTGTTTATATGATTGTAAATTATATGATATATAAAAGGAAAGACAGGAATGAAGTTAAAGGATAATTTGCCACACATTAAAAATTTTATTATTCTTCATGCAATACTTTTTATGTATTCAATTGGAGGAATATTTGCCAAGCTGGCAGCAGGAGAAAGCTTTTTGTCATTCAGGTATGTATGCTTTTATGGTATCGTTGTGTTGAATCTGTTTATATATGCAATGTTATGGCAGCAGATATTAAAGAGGATGAGTTTGACAGAAGCGTATGCGAATAAAGGTATAACAGTAATATGGGGTGTGGTTTTTGGATGTTTATTATTTAATGAATCGCTCTCATTGATGAAAGTTTTCGGTGCTGTATTGGTAATCGCAGGTATTATAATAGTGGTGACTGATAAATGAATAAACAGATGTTTTTTTCTTATATAATATTTATTTTCTCAGTTTTCATTTCTTCAGTTTCACAGGTCATTCTAA
>SAMEA3663038__coassemble_194_pt1 | contig 22805 bp, 19 predicted proteins | sample SAMEA3663038__metabat2_low_PE_024 | metagenome-assembled genome bin SAMEA3663038 (sample SAMEA3663038) | pig gut metagenome | biome: pig gut; feature: pig-associated habitat; material: faeces | place: France | collected 2012
TTGTGTGGTTTCCCGTCTTCTCGAAGGTGAATTTCACAACTACAAAGCAAGCATTCCGTCTGATTTCAAAACAGAAGTTATTATTAAAACCAGAGAATTCTATGACAGCATAGAAAGATGTTCACTTCTGATAAATGAAAAAAACAAATGTCCTGTAAGATGCGTTTTTGAAGATGGTTCACTTAAGATTGACTGTAAGACAAGTATTGGCAAGATTAATGATTCCATACCTGCAGAGGTTAACGGAGAATCCATTGAGATAGGATTTAACAACAAATTTCTTCTTGATGCTCTTAAAGCATGTGAAACTGATAAAATAAAAATCCAGCTGATGGCAGCAAACAAGCCGGTTCGTATTGTTCCGACAAACGGAGACAGCTTTATGTATCTTCTTATGCCAATACAGCTAAAAAAGTAAGAGAAGGCTGAATTTCATGAAAAAACTTGACATAAATATTTCAACCGAGTTTATAAAACTTGACTCTCTTCTGAAATTTTCAGGTGCGGCTGAAACCGGAGGAATGGCAAAGGAAGCTATTCAGAACGGCGAAGTGTCGTTTAACGGAGAAATCTGCACGATGAGAGGAAAAAAAGTCCGTTCCGGAGATACAGTAGAATTTAACGGATATATAATCAACGTTAACTGATTATGCGTATCACAAGAATTCAGATTTCCGGCTTCAGAAATCTTAAGGAAATCAATCTCATTCCCGGAGAAAACTTCAATATAATCTACGGACAGAATGCACAGGGAAAAACCAATCTACTTGAGGCAATCTGGATATCAACCGGATGCCGCAGTTTTCGGAATTCAAAAGAAAAAGACTATATCGGTTTTGATTCTGATGAATTTAACATCAATATTACCTTTGAAGATGAAGTCAGAACACAGGAAATTAATTACCGTATGGTTAGGAAAAGTCCGAAGAACAAACAAATAACACTGAATGGCGTTATTTTAAAAAACAGCAGCAAGCTCTTTGAAAATTTTAAATGCATAGCATTTCTTCCGGAAGATACCGAACTTATCAAAGGAACTCCGGAAAGAAGAAGAACTTTCATAGATCTCTGCTATTCCCAGCTTAAACCAAGGTCAATGAGCTATATAAGAAAATTCGACCAGCTTATAACTCAGCGCAATGCTGTTCTGAAAAACATTATCACAGGAAGAGATTCAGAAGAAAGTCTTGATATATGGGACAGACAGCTTGCAGCAGCAGGTTCGTACATTTCCTGTATGAGAAATCAGTATGTGATTAAACTTAACAGATACTGCCAAGAATTATACAGTAAAATAGCCGGAGGGGCGGAAAATCTCAGTATATCATATCAGTCAGGTACTTTTCCTCCTGATTATGAATATCCTGAGTTTCCTGACACCAAAATGACAGAATTTTACTATAAAAAGCTGAAAAACAGCATTCCTGATGATATAAGGCTCGGATATACCCATACCGGAGCCGGAAGAGATGAGATATCTCTCAGGATAAACGGTCTCAGTGTCAGGGATTACGGGTCTCAGGGACAGCAGAAAAGTACAGCTCTTGTTATGCGTCTTGCTCAGGCTCAGATTTACAGTGAAGAAAAAAATGAATCACCTGTCATTCTTCTTGATGATGTTATGGGTGAACTTGATGAAAGCAGACAGAATTTTGTCTGCAGCATAATTGCAGATATGCAGGTTTTTATTACTACCTGCAATCACCGTGCAGTAATTCATCAATGCGATGACATTTTCGAGATGCATGAAGGCAGTATAGTAACCTGAGAGAGGAAGAGCTCATATGTATGTTCATCTTGGAAATGAAATAACAATAAATGACAAAGGGATTATCGGAATATTTGACATAGAAAATACATCGCTCGGAAATGATACAAGAGAATTTCTGAAGAAGTCTACTGACACAGGAAAGATCGTTAACGTATCATACGAGATGCCGAAAAGTTTTATTGTATGCGACAATAAAGTATATATCTCACAGATATCAGCATCGTCTCTGTATAAACGGGCAGTAAAAAGTATATAAGAAGGAGGATAAAAAGTTGGCTGATAATGAAAGCAATATCGAAATTGATGCAATAGTCAGACCTGAATCGGAAGAATACACCGAAAATGAAATTCAGGTTCTTGAAGGTCTGGAGGCAGTAAGAAAGCGTCCGGGAATGTATATCGGCTCTACAGGACCGCGGGGACTTCATCATCTTGTATACGAGATAGTTGATAACTCTATAGACGAAGCACTTGCAGGTTTCTGCAGCGAGATAAGAGTGGATATACTTCCTGACAATGTAATCAGAGTATCGGATAATGGACGAGGAATCCCTACAGGTATTCATCCTACTGAAGGAATATCAGCAGCAACAGTTGTTTACACAGTTCTTCATGCCGGAGGTAAATTCGGCGGAGGTGGATATTCCGTATCAGGCGGTCTCCATGGTGTTGGTGCCTCTGTAGTAAATGCACTTTCTGAATGGCTCGAAATAACCATAAAGAACGGAAAAAATATATTTTTTCAGCATTTTGACAGAGGAAATTACGAAAAAGAACTCTGTATTACAGGTGATACGACTGAGACAGGTACTACTGTCTGCTTTAAGGCTGACAGTGAAATATTCACAGAAACAACAGAATATGACTATGAGGTACTTCTCAAGAGACTTCGTGAGCAGGCATTTCTTAATGCAGGTGTAAAGATTGTCATATCTGATCTCCGTGATGAAGAGAACAAGCGTTCTGAGGTACTTCACTACGAGGGTGGTATAAGACAGTTTGTTGAGCATATCCATAAGACAAAGGGTCTTGATGTTCTTTCGGAAGATGTAATTTATATAGCAGGTTCAGATGACACTGCAACAGCCGAAATAGCTCTTCAGTACAATGACAGCTATAATTCTGTCATTCTCTCTTTTGCCAACAATATTCATACCATAGACGGCGGTACACATGAAACGGGATTTAAGAATGCTCTTCTCAAAGTTATAAACGAATACGGAAAAAAATTCGGACTTCTTAAGGATGGTGACAGACTTCTGGGCGATGATGTCCGTGAAGGACTTACGGCCATTGTTTCAGTTCGTCTCAGAGAATGTGAATTCGAAGGACAGACGAAGGGCCGTCTTGGCAACCCTTCAGTAAAGCCTTTTATAGAAAATCTTGTCAACGAAAAGCTTATGGATTACCTTGAGGCAAATCCGGTTGTAGCGAGAACAATATTTGACAAGAGCGTTGCTGCCCTAAGAGCGAGGGAAGCTGCAAAGAAGGCAAGAGAGCTTACAAGAAGAAAGAATGCACTTGAAAGTGCTTCGCTTCCGGGTAAGCTTGCCGACTGTTCTGAACGTGACATAGAATTTACCGAGATCTACATCGTCGAAGGAGACTCTGCGGGCGGTTCAGCAAAGGAAGGCAGAGACAGAAGATATCAGGCTATCCTTCCTCTTTGGGGAAAGATGCTTAACGTTGAGAAGTCAAGAATAGACAAGGTATATGGCAATGAAAAACTTATGCCTGTTGTAACTGCACTTGGTACAAGCATCGGTGAAGACTTCGATATATCAAAGCTTCGTTACGGAAAAGTAATTATCATGGCCGATGCCGATGTCGACGGTTCCCATATCAGAACACTTCTTCTTACATTCTTCTTCAGATTTATGCGTCCTCTTATAACAAACGGAAACATATACATTGCTCAGCCTCCTCTCTTTAAGGTTTCAAAAGGTAAAAAATTCAAATACGCCTTCTCTGATCCTGAGAGGGACCAGTACATTGCAGAGTTTGAAGCTGAAGGCGGAAACGGAAAGGTTGAAGTTCAGCGTTACAAAGGTCTTGGTGAAATGGATGCCGAGCAGCTCTGGGAAACAACAATGAATCCTGAGACAAGAACGATGATACAGATAACCATGGAAGATGCAGTAAGAGCAGATGAGATTTTCACAATTCTTATGGGTGACAAGGTTGCACCGAGAAGAGAATTTATTGAAAAGAATGCGAAGTATGTTCAGAATCTTGATATCTGATTTATCATAAAGGAAAAAAATATGAACGAGAAACCATTGTTTTCAAAAGAATACAGTATAAGTCTTGAGATGTTCGGAAATGCGTTTACGGACTTTCAGAAGAAGTTTGCTTATCCGAAAAACATTCTTATGACATGTGCTTTCACCTTGATAGGTATAGCATATATACCGCCTTTTATCAGGGATCCCGGAAATACAGTATGTGTTATGATAATCATAATCTGTGCTTTTCTTACGGCAGGAATATGGCTTAACACATTCATGATAAGAAAAAATCTCATGAAATCCATTGAGGGAATACAGGGTGACCTGTATTCAGTTGAGGTTTACGAAAGCAGCATTTCCATATGTACCAGAGAATTTTCTACCGGAGAAACCGGTGAACCTGAGGAAACGAATGAAGAAAAGGCCGGAGCGGAAGATGATTTTTTTGCTGAGCCTGAAGAAACAGCTCCTGCCGGAGTTGTAAAAACAGTAATTGATTTCGTTAATGACGACGTTAAAATTCTTGAGAAAAAAGATTACTACATAATCTATCTTGTAAAAAGAATGTTTTATGTAGTTCCTAAAAATATTTTCAGCGCCGACGAAACAAAACTGCTGACTGAAAGCTTTAAAAAAGCTAAATTTATCGAGGAAAGGAATTGATAAAAGGTGGATTTTGAAATTGCAAACAGCAATTCGAAAATTATTTCGAGAAACATAGAAAATGAAATGGAAAAATCGTTCCTTGACTATTCAATGTCTGTAATTGTTTCACGAGCATTGCCTGATGTCAGGGACGGACTTAAGCCTGTACACAGAAGAATACTCTACACACTTCATGAAAACGGTCTTACTCCTGACAAGGCGTACAGAAAATGTGCTGATACTGTCGGTGCTGTACTTGGTCGTTATCATCCTCACGGTGACTCTTCAGTTTACGATGCACTTGTAAGACTTGCACAGAAGTTTTCACTCCGGTATCCTCTTGTTGACGGTCACGGAAACTTCGGTAGTGTTGACGGTGACCCGCCGGCTGCTTACCGTTATACTGAAGCAAAGATGACAAAGATGGCTGTTGAGATGCTCACAGACATAAACAAGGAAACTATTCCGTATACATCCAACTACGATGACAGACTTAAGGAACCGGTTGTACTTCCTTCGAGATTTCCAAATCTTCTTGTAAACGGTTCTGTTGGTATCGCAGTAGGTATGGCAACAAACATACCTCCTCATAATCTCGGAGAGGTAATTGACGGAATTAATCTTCTTATTGACAATCCTGACTGTACTCTTGATGAGCTTATGGAATTCATCAAGGCACCTGACTTCCCTACCGGCGGTGTTATCATGGGACGTGCCGGTATGAGAGCGGCATATGGTACAGGCCGAGGAAAAATAATTTTAAGAGCACTTACAAACATTGAGGAAATCAAGGGAAGAAACTGCATAATAGTTTCGGAGATTCCGTATATGGTAAACAAGGCAAGGCTTATAGAGAATATAGCTAACCTTGTTAAGGACAAGAGAATTGAAGGTATTCATACAATCAGGGATGAATCTGACAGAGACGGTATGAGAATTGTTATCGAGCTCAAGAAGGATGCAGTTCCTCAGATTGTACTCAATAAGCTTTATTCATATACTCAGCTTCAGGACACAGTCGGTGTTATTCTTCTTGCTCTTGTAAACGGAGAGCCAAAGGTTCTCACTCTCAAGCAGATGCTTGAAAAGTACCTTGAGTTCCAGATGGAAGTAATCACAAAGAGAACGATTTACGATCTACGCAAGGCTAAGGAAAGAGCTCATATACTTGAAGGTCTCGTTATTGCAGCTGACAATATTGATGAGGTAATAAAGATCTGCCGCAGTTCAAGAAACATGACTGAGATTAAGGAAAGACTCTGCGAAAGATTCGGACTCACTGATATTCAGGCTGAAGCTATTGCAAGAATGCAGCTATACCAGCTTTCAAATATGGAGAGACAGAAGATTATCGATGAACTGGCTGCTCTTAATATTAAGATTGCAGAATTCGAAGCAATTCTCGCTGATGAGTCAAAAGTAAAGGAAATCATCAGGGAGGAGCTTGCCGAGATAAGAAAGAAGTTCAACGATGAGAGACGTACAAAGATTGAAAATGTCAGCGGTGAAGTTGATATTGAGGATCTTATCCCTGTTGAAGACTGCGTACTCACATACACAAATATCGGCTATATCAAGCGTATGGCACTTGATGCATACAAGACTCAGAAGCGCGGCGGCAAGGGCGTTATCGGTATGAAGCAGCGTGAGGAAGATGTTGTAAACGAAATGTTTATTGCTTCAACACATGACAATATACTCTTCATAACAACCAAGGGTATTATGTACAAGCTTAAGTGCTATGAGATCCCTGAAGGTTCAAAGGCATCAAGAGGACTTAACGCGGTAAATCTCCTTCCGCTTCAGGAAGATGAGAAGATCGCTGCGATGATAAAGACTTCCGACTTTGATGAAGGCAAGTATCTCATACTTGTAACCAAAAACGGTAAGATAAAGCGTACTAACCTTTCGGCATACAAAAATGTCCGCAAGAACGGTCTTATTGCTATCGGTCTTGATGAAGGTGATGAAATTGCCGGAGTAAGAATGACAGAGGGCAACGCACATCTCCTTATCGCCACAAGAAACGGTATGGCAATCCGTATAGATGAGCAGACAGTACGTCCGCTTTCAAGATCCGCACATGGTGTAAAGGCTATAAAACTCCGTGAGGGAGACTATGTTGTTTCCATCGCAAGAGTCCGTGAAGGCGCTACAGTTCTTACTGTATCCGACAAGGGTCTCGGAAGAAGATCAGAGCTTGATTCATACCGCGTTCAGAACAGAGGCGGATACGGACTTCTCAACTATAAGGTTTCAGAAGAAAAGGGTTATGTCTGCGGAATAAAGGTTGTTGACGAAACTGATGATATCATTCTTATCTCACTCGACGGTGTTGTAATCAGAATAAGAACAAGTGATATCAGAATAATGGGACGTTATGCAACAGGTGTTAAGGTAATGAGAGTTGACGGTGATGACCGAGTAGTTACATTTACACGTGCAGAACATGATGATACGGCTGAGATTGAAGCTGTTGAAACTCCTGCTGATGAAGAAATTCTTGCTGAAGAGCAGAGAGCCTCAGAGGAGGAAAAAAATGAGGTTATCGAGGAAGATACACCTCCTGATGACGAAGAATAAATAAGTTAAGGTTGCACGGCAGATGCTGTGCAACCTTATATTTTTAAAATCCGGATAAATAATAAAATATTCCGTATATCAGAGAAGCCGCAGTTCCGTAAAGTATGACCGGACCTGCAATTGTGAATATTTTAGAACCGACGCCCAGAATAAAACCTTCGCTTTTCGACTCTATCGCAGGAGATACAACAGAGTTTGCAAAGCCGGTGATGGGAACGAGAGTTCCGGCGCCTGCATGTTTTGCTGCTTTTTCATATATTCCGGTTCCTGTAAGAATCATACTTGTAAATATCAGAACAATGGAGGTCCAGGTTCCAGCTGTTTTTTCATCCATTCCTGCAGATTCGAAAATATTCAGTATAACCTGACCTGCTGTACAGATGAGACCGCCTGATAAAAACGCAACCGGTATATTGACAAGGCTTTTTGACTTTGGTGAAGCACTGTCCGTCATACGGCTGTACTGTTCGGGTGTAATGTTCATATATGATTTTCCCTTCTGAAAAAATGATTTTCAAAAGGATTATCTGCATTTTTTTTATGATTATTCATTTTTTAATAAATATCGATTACGCATATTTCAGGCGGGTTGAAAAGTCTGAATTTGCCGAGACCGCAGGATACAATCATTGATGATTTACCTTTTTTATAAAGTCCGGAATAATATTTCGGGAAAAATTTTCTTTCCGGTGAAAGAAGACCTCCAATCAAAGGCAGTTTTATACATCCGCCGTGAACATGACCTGACAGAATTACATCGCTGCCGTATTCTGCATAGGCGTCAAAAAAATTCGGATTGTGGGCTAAAAGAACGTTAACGTCATCCTGACAGTTAACCTGCCGGACGTTAACGTTCAGCAAGACGTTAACGTCCCTGGCTGATATGGTTTTAAGGTTTTTATACCGAGCGTTAACCTTGTAGCATTCCTGCGGAACGGTAAGTCCGGATATGCGAAGAGTAAAGTTTTCATTTTTGATAAAGCAGGTATCGTTGTCAAGGACAGTACAGTATTTTCCGGCAAACTCCATAAGTTCCGTGTAAAGTTTTCTGTTGGTTACAGCGGCGTCCTTTTCATGGTTTCCCATGGAGTAATAAACCGGGAAATTTTCTGACAGTCCGGTGATCAGATGCTTAAGAGGAGTTATGTCTTTAGACGAACGGCTTATCATATCCCCTGTCATAAATACTGCATCAGGACAAATTTTCTCAATCTGTCTGATAAGAAAGGAGTTGTTTTCCCCGAAAGTTTTTTTATGCAGATCTGATATATGGGCAATCTGGAAATGTGCGTTATTGTTCATTTTTCCTGTATCTATTGAAAAATTTGTTATTTTCATAGTTCACCTGCTCTCTGTGTTTTATTTATCATAACATAAATATTACATAAAATCAAATATATGTATGATGAAATTTTTCTGAAACACTTTAAAACATCGTAAATAAATGCTATAATATAAGGTAACGTAAAAAATTTTTTGAAGAGGTAAATAGATGAATTATTCACTTGGAATAGATGTAGGCTCAACAACTGTAAAGACAGTTATTACCGATGAGAAAAAAAATATAATTTATTCAAAATACCAGAGACATTTTTCAAAGGTAAGAGAGACTGCAGCTGAACAGATAGAGATAATAAAAAACGAACATCCTGATGCAGCCTTCAGGGTTGCGATAACAGGTTCAGCAGGACTCGGTCTTGCAAATGCTGCTGAACTTCCCTTCGTTCAGGAAGTAAACGCGGCTTTTATTGCAGTAAAGGAAAAATATCCGGAAACAGATGTAGTGATAGAACTTGGCGGTGAGGATGCAAAGATAATCTTTCTGACCGGCGGCGTTGAACAGAGAATGAACGGTTCCTGTGCCGGCGGAACAGGGGCATTTATAGATCAGATGGCCACACTTCTTGGTGTCACCACTGACGAACTCGACAGACTTGCACTCAGCTCAGATAAGGTTTATCCTATTGCTTCAAGGTGCGGTGTATTTGCAAAGTCTGATATCCAGCCGCTTCTTAATCAGGGAGCAAGGCGCGAGGATATAGCTGCAAGTATATTTCAGGCGGTAGTTGACCAGACTGTTGCAGGACTTTCACAGGGACGAAAGATAGAGGGCAATGTTCTTTTCCTCGGAGGTCCTCTCTTCTTCCAGCAGGGACTCAGAAAGGCTTTTGTAAACACTCTTAAGCTTGATGAAAAGACGGCCTGCTTCCCTGAAGAAGCTCCGGTTTTCGTTGCACTGGGTTCAGCTCTCTATGCAGCGGAAAGTGAGGAAGATTTTCTTACTGCTGACCAGATACTGAAAAAAATCTCCGGGGCAAAGACAACTGAAAATGTTGTTACGGGAGAGAGGCTTTTTACAAACAGAGCGGAATATGAAAAGTTCATTGAACGTCACAGTCAGAATGACCTTAAGTATGCTGATATCAGTAAATATTCCGGAGATGCATATCTTGGTATAGATGCAGGTTCAACAACAACCAAGATGGTACTTATCACACCTGAGGGCAGACTTCTTTATCAGTTTTACGCTTCAAACAAGGGACAGCCGCTCGACAGAGTTACAGCAAAACTCCGGGAGATCTATGAACTTACCGGTGACAGAATAAATATTGCCGGTTCTGCGGTAACCGGCTACGGCGAGGAACTGATAAAGGCTGGTCTTCATACTGACCACGGTATAGTTGAAACGGTTGCACACTACAAGGCAGCGGCATTTTTCTGTCCTGATGTTGACTTTATTATCGACATAGGCGGACAGGATATCAAGTGCTTCAAGATAAGAAACGGTGCTATCGACAGTATTATGCTCAATGAGGCATGCTCTTCGGGATGCGGTTCATTTATCCAGACATTTGCACAGGCACTCGGATATGATATTGCACGTTTCTCCAATATAGGACTGTTTGCTGAGAATCCTGTTGATCTCGGTTCAAGATGTACCGTATTTATGAACAGCAGCGTCAAACAGGCTCAGAAGGACGGAGCTACAGTTGAGGACATATCAGCAGGTCTCTCCTCCTCTATCATAAAAAATGCCATATACAAGGTTATCCGTGCGAAGTCACCTGATGACCTTGGAAAGAATATCGTTGTTCAGGGCGGAACCTTCCTTAATGATGCTGTTCTCCGTTCATTCGAAATGGAGCTTGGAAGAAATGTAACACGTCCGGCCATTGCAGGACTTATGGGTGCCTTTGGTGCGGCTCTCTATGCCAAAGAGAACACTCCGGGAAAATCATCTCTTATTGACAGCGAAAGCCTGAAAAACTTTTCATATACATCAAAGGCAGTTCAGTGCGGCGGATGCACTGCAAAGTGTAATCTTAACATGATAACATTTTCAGACGGTGAAAAGCATATATCAGGAAACAAGTGTGAACGAGGTGCCGGAAAGAAACGCAGGTCTGAAGGATACTGCCTGTACGAATACAAGTACGACCTTCTTATGAAGACAAATCTCATTCCGGAAGGAAAGCCTAAGGCAAGGATAGGCATTCCGATGGTACTGAGTTATTTTGAACAGCTTCCGCTCTGGAGCACGTTCTTTACTTCACTGGGATTTGAGGTTGTCATTTCTGATGAAAGTTCCAGAGACATGTATTACAAGGGACAGCAGACTATTCCTTCAGATACGGTATGCTATCCTGCCAAGCTGGTTCACGGTCATATAGCTGACCTTCTTGAGAAGAATGTTGATTTTATCTTCTATCCGTGCATGAGCTACAATCTGGAGGAGGCTGATACAGACAATCACTATAACTGTCCTGTTGTCGCCTACTACCCTGAACTTCTCAAGGCAAATATTCCTGAGCTTAATGACAGCAACTTTAAAAATCCTTACATGGATCTCAACAGAAGGAAACATTCTGCGGAGGTTATGGCAGGGGTACTTAAAGACTGGAATATTTCCCGTAAGGATGCAGCTGCAGCTCTTGAAAGAGGATTTGAGGCTCTTGCTGATTTCAGAAGGAACATTTCTTCAAAGGCACAGGAGATAATAGCGAAGGCGCGTGAAGAAGGAAAGATGATTATTGTTCTTGCCGGCAGACCTTATCATATAGACAAAGAGATAAATCACGGCATTAACAAGCTTATCACAGGACTTGGAATGGCTGTCGTAACGGAAGACAGTGTATGTGAACTTGGAAATATGCCTGAGCTTGAAGTGCTTAACCAGTGGACATATCATTCAAGAATGTACAGAGCGGCAGAGTACGTAACGCAGAACAAAGATATGCAGCTTGTACAGCTTGTGTCATTTGGATGCGGTATAGATGCCATTACAACAGACGAAGTCAGATCTGTTCTTGAAAAGAGCGGCAAGCTCTATACTCAGCTTAAGATAGATGAGATAAGCAATCTCGGAGCGGCAAAGATAAGACTGAGGAGTCTTATGGCTGCAGCCGAATAATTTAAGGAGTGAACAAATTGGCTAATTATCCGATTTTTACTGATGATATGAAGGCAACCCATACTATACTCGTTCCTGATATGCTGCCTATTCATTTTAACCTTATAGTAAGCATACTCAGAAACTACGGGTATAAAATGGAACTTCTCCGTACATCGACACAGAGCGTTATAGATGAGGGTCTGAAAAATGTACACAACGATACCTGCTACCCTGCCCTTCTCGTCATAGGACAGTTTATGGAGGCTCTTAACAGCGGAAAATATGATCCGGACAAAACTGCCCTTATGCTTACCCAGACAGGCGGCGGATGCAGAGCTTCAAACTACATTCATCTTCTCAGAAAGGCACTTAAGGAAAAATATCCTCAGGTGCCGGTTATCTCCCTTAACTTCAGCGGTCTTGAGAAGGAAGGCGGTTTCAAACTTTCCGTACCTCTGGTTCTCAAACTTCTCTATGCTGTTCTCTACGGCGATATACTCATGCTTCTGTACAATCAGTGCAGACCTTATGAACTGATACCGGGCGAATCCGGGAAGGTTCTTAACAGGTGGGAAAATATACTTCAGGAAAATTTCTCGAAAAATAAATTTATGGGTACAGCAAAGACTTACAAAAAGATACTTGATGACTTTGCGAAGATAAAGAGAAGCAAGCAGAAGAAGATTAAGGTTGGCATAGTAGGTGAAATATATGTTAAGTATTCACCTCTTGCAAACAATCATCTTGAAGATTTTCTTATCAGTGAAGGCTGTGAACCTGTTGTTCCTTCCCTGCTTGACTTTGTCCTTTACTGTGCGGTAAATACAGTAAATGACGGAAAGATATACGGATTCAGAAACAAGACAACCAGTCTTTTTAAGATTGGTTATGATGTCATCTATGCAAAGCAGAAGCAGATGATAAATATAATAAAAAATCACGGCGTATTTGAGCCGCCGCATGATTTTGAGCACCTGAGACACGAGTGTGACAAATACATTCATCAGGGTGTCAAGATGGGTGAAGGCTGGCTTATACCTGCAGAGATGGCAGCACTGGCACAGTCAGGGACGGAGAATATTATCTGTACCCAGCCTTTCGGCTGCCTGCCAAATCACATTGTGGCAAAGGGTATGGCACGTGTGATAAAGCAGGGATTCCCGAATGCGAATATAGTTGCTATAGACTATGACCCTGGTGCTACCAAGGTAAATCAGGAAAACAGAATAAAGCTTATGCTGGCGAATGCGAGAAGATAAGCAGTAAAAAATAAAAACTCTGGATTTCCGGAGTTTTTATTTTTTGTAGCACATTGGAGTGATGAGAAGTATTATTGGTACAGACATAAAAACATATATAGCAAACGCAATAAATTGCGTTCACTATAATTCAAATCATATAAGAAAAATTTCAGAGAAGGGAAAGTGGTAATATGAAAATAAAAAAAATCACAGCATTTGCGGCTGCAATGGCTCTTGTTTTTTCGTGCGGATACGGAGCTTTGCCGGAAAGCACGGGTAATCTGATTTCAGCTGTGGATACGGAATCCGGGGCTGCAGGCAGCGGAATCGATATTTCCTATTCACCTTATTCATACCGCATGATAAATATAGGTTCAGAATGGTATGACTATATCAGTATTGACAAAATTACCTGTTCATCATTTGCTGATGAGATTACAGTTCCTTCAGAAGATGAGGGCAACCGTTTGTTCGTACTCGGGAAAGGATGTATTGAAAATAAAAAACTGAAAAATATTTATGTTTCAGAAGGCATTATGGAGCTTGAGGATATGGCTATATCCGGCTGCAGTTCACTTGAGTGTCTTACACTTCCGGACAGCGTTGTGAAAGCCGGTAGACTGGAACTGGGAGAGGGTGTTTCTATAAGAGGAAGTATCGGTTCATATGCAGAAAAATATGCTTTTGATAACGGATACAGTTTCGACGGAATCACTGATATAAACGGTGACCATGCTGTAAATGCGTCAGATATCCTCAGTCTGACAGCATATATGTATGGTGCTGATAATTTTGATGAGGGTATGAAGAGAAGAGCGGATGCCAATACTGACTCCTGTATCAATATTGTTGATTTTATCAGACTGAAACAGAATGTTATTGAACCGCCGATGTCAGTTCTTGGTGCCTCAAATGATGATGTTCTTGCAGTGCCGGACCTGAATAATATTTCAGAAGGTTTTGTTGATTCTGAAGGACTAAAGGAATTTACTGCAGATCTGGCAGTTAATCTTCTCGGTAATCCGTCAGAAGAAAACTATGTATTTTCTCCTTTGAGCATTTATATGGCTCTGTCCATGGCTGCTGACTGTGCTGCAGGTGAAACTCAGGATGAGATGGTTTCAGCACTTCATTCCGGCAATATAAGTTCGCTCAGAGAAGATAACAATAAGCTGTTCGGAGCACTTTACCATGATGATTACACATCATATCTGAAGCTTACCAATTCATTATGGCTTAATAAAAAATATGAGTTTTATCAGGATAAACTTGAATCCATAGCAGATAATTTTTATGCATATTCATTTGCAAGAGAATTCAGTGTCAAGACACAAAAGGAAATTTCAGACTGGATATTTAAAAATACATCCGGTAAAATAAATCCGTCAATAGAAATAAGCAAAGATGCTGTTATGGAGATTTTAAACACTGTAACCTTTAAGGAGAAGTGGGCTGAAAAATTCGGTGATGCGACTCCGGATAATTTTTATCTCAGTGACGGAACAGAAATTTCATGCGATTTTCTTCACATGAGTACAGAACAGCCTACAGAAAAAATAGGATTTGCTGACAATTATATGAAGTACGATGTCCTTATGGATAACGGATACAAAATGAACTTTATTCTCCCTGATGAGGGTACTGATATAAGTGATATAGTATCAGACAGGGATACCATGCTTGAAATTATAAATGATGACATCAGTTATGAAACGAGGAAGATAGTATTTTCAGTTCCGAAGTTTGATATCTCGTCAAAGTACAAACTTAATGATGCTGTGAAGCAAATGGGAGTAAAGCTTGCTTTTGATTCCGACCTTGCAGATTTCTCGGGAGTTGTTGACTTTGAAAAATCCGGTATCCAAAGTGCGTATATAGAAAAAATCATACATGAAGCAACGATAGCCATAGACGAGGAAGGCTGCGAGGCTGCTGCATATACAATTATTGAACTTTGTGCCGGCGCAGCACCTCCGTCAGATGAAGAACCGGTGTACTTCGAACTTAACAGACCATTCTTCTGCTATGTATCAGACCAGGCCGGCAATCCGGTATTTTCAGCTGTAATAAGCAATCCGGTTCTCAAATAAAATATATTTCTAAATTTTTCACATCAGCCTCTGAAAGGAATTTTTTTTCAGAGGCTGAAAATTTTTTTATTTTCCCTGTAACATTTCCTGCATGTAATTCGTATTATATATGCAGGGATAAAAAACCTGTGTGGAACAAAAGAAAACAGATAGACAGAAGACACGAAACAGAACAGAGGGAAAAAGACAAAAAGCGGATGAAAAAGAGAGAAAAATGAAAAAAGAAATCCGAGATGAAACCGCAGCGGGAGTGATGACTCCGCTGCGGTTTTATCTTGCCTGAATCTCACTTAAATTTTTATTAAATTTAATAAAAATATTGAAAAAATACATTAAATAGTTTATAATATAGTTATGAATTTAAGAGGCGCCGGTTAAGATACGGCAGAAAAAAGGTTTTTGCATTATTAAAAAAATACTTAACAGAAAGGGTTCTTATTATGAAAGGTTCAAAACATTTATCAGCATTAATTTCAGCAGTTGCTGCATGCAGTTTACTTGGGACATCTGTTTTTGCGCTGTACAGTTCTGAAGATTTTAAACATCTTGTATCTGTTTTTCATGGTGTGGATAAGGCTTCGGCTGAAGACGATATAAACGGAGACGGTATTCTGAATATTCTCGATGTAATAGAACTGAAAAATCAGCTTACTGCGGACGAAGACCCAGGAGAAGTACATGAAAGTACATTCAGAGCGGTTTCGGAAAATGTCAAACTTACCGGAAGAACATATGATGACGGAAAAGTGACATGGCTTGTACACAGTGGTTCAGCTGTTGAGTTTGATCTTACGGCATCAGAGGCTACAGTAACTCTTGCAGGCGATTCAGCAATTGAAGCAGAAGAAAGATACCGTCCGAGATATGCTGTATTTGTTGACGATGAGCTTATTGAAGATGCACTGATGAGTACTCCGGAAAAGGAAATAGAAATTTTAAAAGAAAGTTCACAGAAAAAAGTGCGTGTGAAAATAATTCATCTTTCGGAGGCAAATAACGGTGCAGTAGGTGTAAAGAGCATAAGCACAGTTTCATCTGCCAGACAGCCGCTGGTTCCTGTTCCTGCTAAAAAATACAGCATAGAATTTATCGGTGACTCAATAACCTGTGCCTACGGCGTTGAAGGAAAGTCGAGCGGAGAGTCATTTATGACATCTACTGAAAACTTTATGAAGTCATACGCATATCTGACAGCAAAGAAACTTGATGCAGACTACAGTGCAGTTTCATACAGCGGACACGGAATTATTTCCGGATATACCACAGGTGACAGAAATACAGAAAGTCTTGTTCCCGACTGCTACACAAATATCGCAAAGCTTAAGGATTATGCAAAGCCGTGGGATTTCAGCAGTCACAGAAATGATGTTGTTGTAATCAATCTCGGAACCAATGATGATACGTATATAAGAAATGACCTTGAAACCCGTTCTGAGGAATTTACAGAGGGATATATTGATTTCCTTAAGCTTGTAAGGGAAAATAATCCTGATGCGTACATAATATGTACCGTTGGAACCATGGGCTGCGAGGAGGTTTATCCTGCCATTGAAAAGGCCGTTGAGGAATTCAGATCTTCAGCTGACGACAGAATAATGTGCTATCTGTCAGCAGTTCAGAATCCGGCCAACGGCTACGGTTCAGACTGGCACCCTTCTGAAATCACACAGCAGATGAGTGCCTATGTTCTGGCTGATAAAATATGCGGTGTTCTCGGCATAGAATCAGATAAAGTTGGTCTTGATGCAGCAGCTGATGGTGAATACGGTGTAAACATAAATAAGGAATCAGGCGCAAACGCTTCAGATTACCTTGGCTATGACAAGAGCTACTGGGTAAATATGGTCGGCGGCGGAAAGGAAAAATCTGATGTTCAGGCATATATTTCAGGAATTCAGCTTACAGAAGGAACATACAGACTTCAGTTTGATATACTGGCCGGCAAGGAAGTGGAGATTCCTGTTTCAGTATGTCAGAATTACGGCTCGGGTGAAAAATATCATGAGGACACTGTCTCTGCCGGAGCCGAAAAGCTTCACTATGATCAGACATTCTTTATGGAACAAGCCGATGATAAATGCATGCTTACATTTGACGTGGGCGGAACTGATTATTATAATGTTACAATCTCCAATGTTTCCCTTGTTAAAATAAAGTAGTTTTATTATCAGCAAAATTTTATTAGATAATAAATCGCCCGCCTTCATTGACGGGTGATTGGTTATATCTGATAAAAATTTTTTTCAAAAACCTCTTGACATTCACGTTGCGTCATAGTATATACTGATATTCAAGGGAGGCGATCTAATGAAAATGCATATAAAGGAATTCGCAAAGCTTACAGGTGTGAGTGTGCGCACACTGCACTATTACGACGAAATAGAACTGCTGAAACCCTCTTTTGTTGACGAACAGAACGGCTACCGTTTTTACGATGAAACCTCACTTATGCGTATGCAGCAGATTCTGTTCTACCGTGAACTTGATTTTCCGCTAAAGTATATTCAGATGATTTTATCCTCCCCCGATTACGATAAACAGAATGCACTAAAAGAGCAGAGGCACCTGCTGATGCTGAAAAAAGAGCGTCTTGAACGACTCATCAGTGCTCTCGACAGTGCAATGAAAGGAGAAAAAATAACTATGAAAGCATTTGACAACAGTGAATTTGAGGCGCAGCGTGAACAGTACGCAAAAGAAGCAAAGGAAAAATGGGGTGGTACTGACGCATACAGGGAAAGTGCCGAAAAAACAAAAGATTACTCAAAAGAAAAGTGGAATGAAGTAAACTCTGCTATGGACAGTATTATGGCCGAATTTGCAGCATGTAAAAAGAGCGGCTCTGCTCCTGACAGTGATGAAGCCATGAGACTTGTTAAGAAGTGGCAGGATTTTATCACCGCTAATTACTACACCTGCACAAATGAAATCCTTGCAGGACTTGGCGAAATGTATACCGCTGATGAACGTTTCAGAACTAACATTGACCGTCACGGCGAGAATACAGCACAGTTTATTTGTGAGGCTATCAGGGTTTACTGTAAATAAATTCTCGCATTGATAATATTCCTGGGTTCTGCCATACTGATTCCCTTTAACGTGAGAACTTTTCAGATAAAAGAACCTTTTTCCTGCGGGACAAATCATATTTCCGTTTTCATTAGTTTTGAAATTGACAGAACGATAAGGGTCAAGATGGTATTTTGAGTCTTTGGTTTCTTTGGTAAACATGGTGAATTTCTGTTGGCACTTTACTGAAAACGTTGTTTTTTAAGGAATTTTGCTGCCATGATCGGAAATAATGATGCAACAAAAAAAAGGCGTAGATACGTGGTTCAAACGTATCTACGCCTTCTGTGAATATCGAGGTGACAGGATTCGAAGATGTGGGATTTTAAGTTGAAAATAGCCAATCATGAAAATGAGTTGGCAGTTTTTGTTGGCGTTTTGAGTGAAATACTCTTCCTTGTACTGTATCTTTTTAGAAATCAAGATCGCTGTGTGAGCCGGTTCTTACAAGAGATAAAATTAAAGTATCCTCGAAAACTCTGTATACTAGCAGCCAGTCAGGCTGTATATGACATTCACGATGGTTTATCCAGTTACCGGTTAGTTCGTGGTCTCGATTCTTTTCCGGCAGCTTTTCACCATTTTGAAGTTTATTAACTACTTCGTAAAGTAAATCAATATTTAAGCCACGCTTCTTTGCTCTTTTTAAATCTTTTTTAAAAATAACAGTTGTGTCTAATTGGTACTTGTGATTATTCATCATCGTAGTCCTCGTCATCAATTTCAGCTAAGATTTCAGAAAAATCATTATAGTGCTTACGGTTAGGATTTTTAGCAATATAATCACTTTCCGCTTTTGCGAGTATATTGTCATTTGCAAAAAGTCTCAGAAAATCCATAAGCTGATTTTCATTTAAAGTATCAAGTACACTTGTTGCGTAATCTTTTGTACTCATAAAGCATCCTCCTTGTAAATTGATTTTAAGTAATAGTCCTATGTATATTATATCATTGAATGATGATAATGTAAACAAAAATCCGAGACAATTAATGGTGTCTCGGATTTTTTTATTCTTCTGTGTCAATGACTTCTAAATTTTTCAGGCTGAATTCAAGTAAGAAAGTTTTATTTATACTGATAAACAGGAGATTTTTGTTGGCATTTATATTGAAATAAAATTCGAAAAAACTGTATAAAAAGGAAATAAGGGCAACGTCGCAACGCCACCCTTACAAAAGCTTTCGCTTTTTAGTATCAGTATTGTTATATGTCATTTAAACTAAATTGTCAATAACTTTTTTTAAAAATTCAAAAGAAGTTTTTACCACATGGTTGTTTTCATAATATTTTATGTGCATGAACATACGTTTATGAATAAATCTTTTTAAATTATTCATACTGTGTTTTCTTATTTTTGGGGATACAAATTCCTTATACACTTTTAAGAGACAAACAATTTCAAATAGTGGTCTGCAGGAAAGTTTTTTATTTCTTTCCTCTTTACCAATTGTTTTGATTTTTGAAATATATGTTGTTATCTCCTGATTCGGTGCTGTCAAACCGATATTAAGATTATTAAGGAGACAGTTGTTGTGTGCACAGGCATTTCTTAGACTCTTAATAGAATTTAATACTTTAGAATTCGGAAATGTCATTTTATAACAAGGATATGTATTATTGTAGTGGTTAATAAGTTTTACAATATCTCACCAACTTATTTTAATAGGATTTATGTCATATTATAGCATATTATCAGTGATATTTCAATAATAATTTTTCGACCTGAACATATAGGTTATACGGTTACCTTTACTCCTATGGCAGTTACCTTTAAGTTCACATCCTTCACAATTCTCGCATTGATAATATTCCTGGGTTCTGCTATGCTTATTCCCTTTAACGTGAGAACTTTTCAGATAAAAGAACCTTTTTCCTGCAGGACAAATCATATTTCCGTTTTCATCAGTTTTGAAATTGACAGAACGATAAGGGTCAAGATGGTATTTTGAGTCTTTGGTTTCTTTGGTAAACATGGTGAATTTCTGTTGGCACTTTACTGAAAAACGTTGTTTTTTAAGGAATTTTGCTGCCATGAGCGGAAATACTGATGCAACGAAAAAAGCGTAGATACGTGGTTTAAACGTATCTACGCCTTCTGTGAAAATCGAGGTGACAGGATTCGAACCTGCGGCTTCTACGTCCCGAACGTAGCGCTCTACCAAACTGAGCCACACCTCGTCTTGCAACATTAGTAATTATACCATAAAAAAATAATTTTGTAAATACCTTTTCCAATAAAAATATTTGATTAACCTGCTTAAATTTATTATAAAAGCCTTGATTTTTTTAAATAAATATGATATAATTAATAAAGTTTTTGAAGACTTATTGTTTTTCAAGCCTCTAACATCTAATGGGTAGAGTTATCATCCGGAATATAGGTGTGCGGGCCCTGTGCAACGAGACACCGTGAACCATGTCAGGCGGGGAACCGAGCAGCATTAAGCGGACCGTTTTGTGTGCCGCAGCAAGCCTGCACACCTATGTTCCGGATTTATTTATATCAAAGGGAGGACGTGTGTGATGTATACAGCTTTGTACAGACGGTGGAGACCGCTTACATTTGATGATGTAGTTTCACAGCCGCACATTACAACTACTCTCAAAAATCAGATTATAAATAACAAAACAGCTCACGCTTACCTTTTTACAGGTTCAAGAGGAACAGGTAAAACAACATGTGCAAGAATATTTGCCAAGGCTATAAACTGTGAGAATCATTCGGACGGAGCACCTTGTCTTGAGTGTGACATCTGTCGTGATGCTGACAGCTTTGCACTTTCAGATATAATAGAAATAGATGCTGCTTCAAACAATGGTGTCGATGACATCAGAGATCTTCGTGACGGTGCGGTTTTTACACCGGAGCGATGCAGATATAAAGTATATATAATAGATGAAGTGCATATGCTCTCAGTAAATGCCTTCAATGCCCTTCTGAAAATAATGGAAGAACCGCCTGAGTATGTAAAGTTTATCCTTGCGACAACTGAAGTACATAAGGTGCCAGCTACTATTGCATCGAGATGTCAGCGTTATGATTTCAGAAGGATACTTCCGGAAGACATTGCAAAGCGCCTTCTGTATATTGCTTCACAGGAAAACATAATACTTGATGATGAAGCTGCTTTTCTTATTGCAAAGCTTGCGGACGGCGGTATGCGTGACGCGCTTTCCCTTCTCGATCAGTGCATAGCGTTCTCGGAAAATGTCACCGCAGAAACAGTATCAATGGCTGCGGGTATTGCAGGCAGAGAACAGGTTTTCGGTATTATTGAAGCGATTGCTGACAAAGATCCGGCAAAGGCTGTTTCCTATATCGATGAACTTTATTCGGGTTCGCGGGATATGTCACGTCTTTGTGAGGAAATGATATTTCAGCTGAGAAATGCAATGCTTATAAAAATCAATCCGGCAGACACAAAGCTGGTTGCCTGTATGCCTGATGAACTCGACAGACTGAAAAAATTTGCCGAAAAAACAGAGCTTCAGGACATACTTTCAAAACTTTCGGCTATGCAGGAATGCAGTGAGAAGATGCTCAGAGCGATAAACAAGCGTGTGGAACTTGAGATGTGTGTGATAAAACTTGCTACAGGGATATCACAGCCTCAGTCATTCCCTTCTCCTGAACTTACTGACAGGATAACTGAACTTGAAAGAAAGATTGCTTCAGGTAATTTTTCTGCTTCAGGCAGCAGCAGTCCGTCGGCACCTGTAAGAAAGGCTGAGCCTCAGGTTGATTTTACAAAGCTTGACAGGAAGAATCTCAGACCGGTTTTAAACTGGGCGGAAGTACTTGCAAAATTTTCAGAAACAAATCCTGCGGTTTCCGCAAGTCTTACAGATTCAAAGGCTTTTGCAAACGGTGACGGATTATTTATAATAGCGAAGAATCCTTTCTTTATCTCACTTTTCCGCAATAAGGAAAATGCCTCGATGCTCGGCGATGCGGTTGAGAGTGTACTTGGCAAAAGATTTGCAATAAGAGCAAAATGCGATGTTGAAACCACACAGGAAGAACAAAATGCTATCAAGCTGATTGAAAAGGCAAAAAACATGAATCTGGAAAATCATCCGGAAGGTTAAGTCAATAAATCAGCGCAATATAAAACCAATATAAAATAAAAGGAGTTTACGAAAATATGAAAGCAAGAGTACCAAAGCAGAACATGGGCGGCGGAGCCCAGAACATGAACGCAATGATTAAGCAGGCTCAGAAGATGCAGGATGAAATCACAAGACTTCAGGATGATATCGAAGAACGTGAATTCTCAGCAACTGCAGGCGGCGGAGCTGTTGAAGTGGTTCTTTACGGTAAGAAGACAATCAAGTCACTTACAATAAAGCCGGAAGTTGTTGACAAGGACGATGTTGAAATGCTCCAGGATCTCGTTATCAGCGCAGTAAATGAAGCAATCGGCAAGATTGAAGAGACAACAGAAGAAGAGATGTCAAAGATTACAGGCGGAGTTTCACTCCCGGGCTTATTCTGATAAATGGCTGAATCCAGCGCATTACCTATAATTCTTCTTGCGGAACAGTTTGCACGCCTGCCGGGTATCGGAATGAAAACTGCACAGCGGCTTGCATATCATGTGACATCCATGACGGATAATGAAGTAAATGACTTTGCTGAAGCTCTTATGAATGTCAAGAAAAAGGTAAGACTTTGTTCCGTATGTCAGAATATGACTGACCGTGAGGTTTGCCCGGTGTGCAGTGACACACGAAGAGACAGAAAGAAATCCTTGTTTATGTTTCCGTACTTTCCTGCCGGTGTA
>SAMEA3663038__coassemble_197_pt1 | contig 22584 bp, 22 predicted proteins | sample SAMEA3663038__metabat2_low_PE_024 | metagenome-assembled genome bin SAMEA3663038 (sample SAMEA3663038) | pig gut metagenome | biome: pig gut; feature: pig-associated habitat; material: faeces | place: France | collected 2012
AGTCAAATTTATTTTGACGTTCACTATAAATAATACATCAATTCACATCCGAACATCTGCTGTGTTCATTTATCATGTATAATTATATACTTAAAATATATTAATTTCAATGTATTTTTCAATCAAATTAATTGACTTTTTAATCATTTATACAAAAACAGTAATTGAATTAGCGGAAGCAAAATGATATCACTGTAAATGTACGGCTCAGCTTGCTGAAACGTGTATTTTTTACTGAAAAACGTATCTCTTTTTTGTTTTTTCTGTTGAAAGTAAGTGGATTTTATGGTATAATTACAGTGTGTATTTTATTCAAAAAGGATGATAATAAAAAATGAAAGCAAAAGTGATTATATCAGCTGCGTCAATGCTCCTTCTTATTGCAGCCGGAGTACTGTTAGCTGTTAAAAATAATATAACTCCAAAGAATAACAGGACAACTGAGACTTCGGAACCCGGGGAAGTATCAGTTACTGAGGCTATTACTGAAGAACCGTATATTCCACCTGTGTTTGTGGAATGCAGTTCGGAAGATATACACAGGGGAAGTCTTATTCTTGTAAACAGAGAATATGCCTACAAGGAAGGCAGTAACTCTGACCTTGCAAATATTTATTCAATGAAAAGTGATTCATACAAGGTAAATACTGTTGATATGAGACTTGATAAAAATATGATTCTTGCTATGAATTCCATGCTTGATGATTTTAAGGCAGCTACAGGAATTACTGATGTTCTTGCCAACAGCGGATACCGTTCATACAGCGAACAGCAGATAATGTACGAAAATGACCTTGAGACAACAGGACTTTCCGAATCGGAACTTGTAGCACCTCCGGGAAACAGTGAACATCATACAGGATACGCAATGGACTTTGCGATAGATGACGGGTATTCCTATCCGGCACTTAAGAATGAAGAAGACTATACCTGGATTTATGACAATGCCCATAAGTACGGGATGATACTCAGATATACGGAGCAGAACAAGCATATTACGGGATACATGGCTGAATCATGGCACTTCAGATATGTCGGTCCTGTACATGCCACACTTATAAGGCAGATGGGAGTTGCATATGAGGAATATGTAGGATTTCTTAAGGATTTTACATTTGACAGACCACTTGAGTACAAATACAGTGATGATGAATTTTATATGATTTATTATGTTCCGGCAGATATGGAATCAGGAAAAACAGAGATTCCTATCACATTCGATGCTTACGGAGACAAGGACAGATATTCTATATCCGGAAACAATTCCGACGGATTTATTGTTACTCTAAGAATTGATGAACTTTCTGATGATTATGATGATTCATATCTGTATATGTTTAACCCTATTCAGGAAAATGTTCCGGTTGATGATTTTTCTTATGAGGAACCGGTTCAGGAAAATGCTGCAGCTGATGAAAATGTACAGGAAGATGCTGTACCTGATGAAAACGGACAAGGAGAATCTGCTGAGGTGCCGAATCAGGAAGAAACTCAGCCTGGAGATGCTGAAAACGCTGAAGAAGGCTGGTAAAAAACGAGGTGTTTATTTATGATATTGCAGGATTTTTATGACGGAAAGGCATTTGACGCCTATGATTTTTTCGGGGCACATATGGAAAACGGAAGGATTGTTTTCAGAACATATGCCCCGAATGCAAAAAAAATTAACGTCATCGGTGATTTTAACGGGTGGCAGGGCGAGATGATGATACAGGAAGGCCGGAGCGGTGTATTTACATTTGTCTCTGATAAGGCGAAGTTCGGCAGCCTGTACAAATACCAGATAACGTACAGTGACGGAAATGTTGTCGATCACTGCGATCCGTATGGATTTGGTATGGAACTTCGTCCGGCCAATGCTTCAGTTGTCACTGACCTGAGCGGTTTTCAGTGGCATGACAGCAGCTGGCTTGAAAAAAGAACAAGAAACTTTAATTCTCCTATGAGCATTTATGAAGTTCATCTTGGTTCATGGCATACCAATCCGAACAATGAAAACGGGTGGTATACCTATTCCGAAATAGCGGACAGGCTGATTTCATATGTTAAGGAAAGAGGATTTACACATATCGAGTTTATGCCTCTTTCAGAGCACCCGGCTGACGAATCATGGGGATACCAGAACACAGGATTCTACAGTCCTACATCAAGGTACGGAAAAGCAAAAGAGCTTATGGAACTTGTTGACAGGTGTCATATGAACGGCATAGGTGTAATTATGGATTTTGTTCCGGTTCACTTTGCCATTGATGGTTACGGACTCAATTATTATGACGGTTCGTATCTTTACAGTCTGCCGAACAATGACGTTGGAAACAGTGAGTGGGGAACACTAAACTTCAATCATTCAAGAAGAGAGGTTGCGTGTTTCCTTCAGTCATGTGCCAATTACTGGCTTAAGGAATATCACTTTGACGGAATACGAATGGATGCAATAAGCCGTGCAATCTACTGGCGCGGTGACCCCAACAGAGGTATAAATGAGAATGCAGTTTCATTTATGTCAAAGATGAACGCAGGTCTTCATGCTCTTCATCCTACAGCCATGCTTATTGCTGAAGACAGTACATCATTTATTAAAGTTACAGCATCTACCGAATACGGCGGTCTGGGATTTGACTACAAGTGGGATCTTGGCTGGATGAATGATACTCTTGAATATTTCAAGGTTCCTCCGGCTTACAGACCGGACCATTACTATCAGCTTATTTTTTCAATGGAATATTTTTTCAGTGAGCATTTTATTCTTTCATTTTCACACGACGAAGTTGTTCACGGAAAGGCTGCTATTGCTCAGAAAATGTGGGGAGACTATGATAAAAAGTTCCCGCAGCTCAGGGCTTTGTATATGTATATGTTTGCACATCCGGGCAAGAAACTTAACTTCATGGGCAACGAAATAGCTCAGTTTCGTGAATGGGATGAGAAACGTGAGCAGGACTGGGACATTCTGAAATATCCGGTCCATGACAGCTTCTGCAGGTATTTCACTGATCTGAATAAAATCTATACCGAATATCCTGCACTCCACAGAGATGAATTTAATGACAATAATTTCAGATGGCTTGAATCATATGCCCGTGAAAAATCGGTTTATATTTTTGAAACAGGAATGGGAAATAAAAAGATTATCTCTGCATTTAATTTCTCTGACAATGACTATCCTGAATATTCATTTGATGCATCAGGAAACAGAAAAATAACTGAACTTATAAGCAGTGACTACGATTATTACAGCGGTTCAACGCACAGGGGAGAGGAACGCATATCTATAATCTACAGTCAGAAGGAGAATTATTCAAGAATCACGGTTCACCTTCCGCCTTTTACAGGAATAATGTATCTGTCAGAGGAATAATATATCAGTAATTCAGGAAAAAGGAGTTTATATTTTGAAGTATTTATTAGCGAATGAAAAAAAGCCATTACCGCCGATTCACGAGATAAGCGGATTTAAAGTACGTCCGGGTTTTTATCTGATAAATGGTGCAACAGCTATTCAGAACGGGGTGAATACACTCCTACAGTGCCACCTCATGTGAGCTTCTGCTTTTCAGGAGACACGAAACTGAACCCTATGCCGTTCTGAAATTTCCGGAGTCATACCGGGTAGGAAATACTTTCTCAATGATTGTTTTTGATATTGATATAACTGAGTTTGAATATGCTTACAGAATGGATGGTCCATATGATAAATCAAAGGGACTTATTTTCAACAAGGATGCGTATCTTCTTGACCCGTACGCAAGAGCAGTTACCGGTCAGGCTGACTGGGGCATAAAGACAAAGCAGAAGAGAAATGTTTATCGTGCCCGTGTTGTTGATGATACATTTGACTGGGGAGATTCTGAGCAGCCGCATCTTCGTTTCCGTGACCTCATAATATATGAACTCCACGTGCGCGGTTTTACCTATGACACTTCCTCAGGTGTTCAGGATTACAGGAGAGGAACATTTGCCGGAATAAAGGATAAGATTCCTTATCTTAAGAAACTGGGTATCAATGCAGTTGAACTTATGCCTATCTTCGAATTTGACGAGATGGAAGACGTACGTGTTGTTGACGGAACAACTCTCTACAATTACTGGGGATACAATACTGTGGGATTTTTCGCTCCTAATACAGGATATACTTCAGAAAGAGAACATAACCATGAAGGCCGCGAGCTTAAAACACTGATAAAAGAACTTCATGAAAACGGAATAGAGGTAATACTTGACGTTGTTTTCAATCATACTGCTGAGGGAGATGAGCGCGGTCCGGTATTTTCATTTAAGGGGATAGACAATAATATCTACTACCTGCTTACTCCGGAAGGACACTATTATAACTTCAGCGGCTGCGGCAACTCACTTAACTGTAACCACCCTATTGTGCATCAGTTTATTCTTGACTGTCTCAGACACTGGGTAATTGACTACAGAATTGACGGATTCAGATTTGACCTTGCAGCGATTATGGGTAGAAATGAAGACGGTTCACCTATGAAGAATCCGCCTATCCTCGAGGCTCTGGCCTTTGACCCTATCCTTGGAAAGGTAAAACTGATTGCCGAGGCATGGGATGCAGGCGGCCTCTATCAGGTAGGAAGCTTCCCTTCATATAAGAGATGGGCAGAGTGGAACGGAAAATACCGTGATGATATTCGCTGCTTCCTTAAGGGTGACAGCGGAATGGCAAGAAATGCTGTCATAAGAATTACCGGCTCCCAGGATCTTTATAATCCTGACAGAAGAGGAAACAACGCTTCTGTAAACTTCATAACATGTCATGACGGATTTACACTATATGATCTTTATGCATATAATGAAAAACACAATGAGAAAAACGGCTGGAACAATACAGACGGAGACAACGGCAACAACAGCTGGAACTGCGGAATAGAAGGCGAAACCGATGATCCTACAGTTCTTTCACTCAGGAAGCGTCTGAGAAAAAATGCCTTTGCCGTACTCATGTGCAGCCGCGGAGCCGCAATGTTCCTTGCCGGCGATGAGTTCTGCAATACGCAGTTCGGAAACAACAATGCATACTGTCAGGACAATATCACATCATGGCTTGACTGGAGCAGACTTGAAAAGTACAGCGATATGTTCGAATTCTGCAGATTCATGATAAACTTCAGAATGACTCATAACGTAATCAGAAGAAAAACCAGTCAGGCACTGTGCGGATATCCGGATATAAGCGTACACAACGGAAGTGCGTGGAACGAAAACTTCAGTCATGACACCAGACTTGTCGGTGTAATGTATTCAGGCCGTACAACAGATGATACTGACGATGATATGGTCCTTATCCTTATAAACACTTTCTGGGAAAACCAGACCATGCGCCTGCCTGACCTTCCGCAGAATTTTTCATGGAATGTAGCAGTGGATACATGGTTCGACCACGAGGAAGGAACGGATTACAATCAGCTTACCGAGAGATATGACTCAAATATCGTCATTAAGCCGAGATCGGTTATTATTCTCAATTCAAAAAGAAATGATCTTGCTGTAAGGGAAGAGCAGTGAGATATTTTATACAGATCAGAGAAATTTCTCTCTGGTCTGTTTTTTTATACTAAATCCCGGACTCCATGCATAGTAATTTAGAAAGGCATATATCATTCCTTAAACAGAGGTGCAAAATAATGGAGAAGAATTTAAAGGATCTGTACGAAAAAGTAAAAAGAAAGGCGAAAGGAATAAAAGATCTGAAGAAACTCATTTTACCTGGAGTTATCGGAATGATGCTGATACTTCTGCCCGGGTTTCTCCCTGATAAAAAAAGCGTTAAGGAAGAAAATGCGGATGAAAAATATCAGGTATCAGAATATGCAGAAAATCTCGAAAGGAAGGTTGAGAAGATTCTCGCTGAGATAGACGGGGTAGGTAATGTCAGCGTGATGCTCACTGTTGCCGGAACGGAAGAATACATCTATGCACAGGAAAACAAGGAAAGCATATCAAGTGATTCCGAAAGAAACAGCAGCCAGAACGAGAACAGTTATATATTTGAACAGAAAGACGGTGATAAAAAAGCACTTGTAAAAAAGGTGGAAAATCCTGATGTGACCGGAGTGGTTGTTGTCTGTGACGGAGGGAACAGCTCCTCTGTAAGGGAGCAGATATACGAAGCGGTATCTGTTGTACTTAACGTGCCTTCAAACAGGATATTTGTAGCTTCAACTGAAAAAAAATGAGATCCGGGAGGATAAGCAGATGAAAAAACCAGTTTTTATTATCGGAAAAAAGCAGATAGTGATGGCCTGCATGACCATGATACTTGGAATAGCAGTTTATGTAAACTATGTAATCGCTGACAATTCGGAGCTGAAAATGGCTGATAATATTTCAGAGGGGGATGAATATGGGGAAACACAGTTTGTGAATGCAGGGGAAAGTGACCTTATGGATCTTAGCAAGGTCAGTGCTGAGGATTATTTTGCACAGGCAAGAATTGACAAAACTACAAGCAGGGATGAAGCAGTTCAGACTCTGCAGACTGTAATGGGTGGCGGTGATATCAGTGAAAATGAAGCCGTTGTAAATGCTCTGGCAGCTGTTGAACTATCCCATATGACTGAGCTTGAAAACAAGATGGAATCTCTTATAAAAGCTCAGGGATACAAGGACTGCATTGTGTATCTTGACGAAAATGATGCGAGGGTTGTAGTGCAGTCTGACGGCCTTGATACAGCCAAAGCTGCCTCGATAAAGGACATCGTTCTGAGTGAGTCAAAGGTTTCTGCTCAAAATATAAGAATTTTCGAAGTAAAGTAGTTGTAAGAATTCAAAAAAAATGTTATAATATAGAGGATTGATTTCATAGGAGATTTCCGTGGTCATACTCCGTTGATTTCAATGGAGTACGACCATGTTTTTTTACATTTACTACAGATACGGAGGGGTAGGTATGTCCGGAGAAAAAAAAGGTGCGGTTCACATCGCTGAGGATGTCATTATTTCCATAGCGTCAGCTGCTGTAAACGAGGTCAGAGGTGTTGAAAAAATCCGTTCTGACTATGGTTTCTTTCAGAAAAAAAATCCCGTAAGAGTCAGAGTCACCGGCGATGTTATAGAAATATTTGCAGATGTTGTACTGAAAAACGGAGTCAGTGCCGTCAGGGCATGTGAAAAAATTCAGAATGCTGTTAAGTCTGAAGTCCAGTCAGTTACAGGAATAACAGTATCAAAGGTTAATGTAAACGTATCAGGAATTAGTTTTGAAAAGAAATAAAGGAGTTTTAAAGATGGCAGAAAAAATGACAAGAAGAGATATCAGAGACAGTGCTTTTAAAATTATATACGAATCACTTCTCAGAGACGATCCTGTCGAAGAACTTTTTGAGATTGCTGAGGGGATAGATGAGATTCCGGTAAATGACGATGTAAAGCAGATGGTAACTGATATTCTCAGCAAATCTGAAGAACTCGATGCTATGATATCCCAGTACAGCAAGAAAAGAATTTTTTCACGAATTGCAAAGATAAATATAGCAATACTAAGAATAGCTTTTTATGAAATTCTTTACAATGACCAGATTCCGCTTAATGCAGCTGTTCATGAAGCAGTTCTTATTGCACAGAATTATTCATACAAGGAAGATATATCATTTGTAAACGGAATTCTTGGTGCATATTCAAGATCAGTTTCCGGCGGAGAACAGTAATGCCTTTTTATCTTGGGATAGACACAAGCAATTACACAACATCGGTAGCTCTTTTTGACAGTATTACCGGTCGGATGAAACAGCAGAAAAAGATTCTTCCGGTTGCTTCAGGAAATCTCGGACTCAGACAGAGTGATGCGGTTTTTCACCATACAAGACAGCTTCCGGAACTTGTTGAGATGCTCACCTCTGAGACAAAACTTGACGGGATAGGAGTTTCTGTAAAGCCGAGACTTGCTGAAGGTTCGTATATGCCCTGTTTTCTTTGCGGCGAAGGACTGGCAAGATCCGTTTCAGCTCTGACAGGAACACCGGTGTACAGGACTTCGCATCAGACAGGACACATTTTGGCGGCACTTTTTTCAGCTGAAAAAACTGAGTTTGTAAACCGTAAATTTATTGCCTTTCATGTAAGCGGCGGTACAACGGACTGTCTTTTATGCAGTCCTGACAGTGAGAATATAATAAATATTTTGCAGACCGGAAGTTCGCTGGATCTGAAGGCCGGACAGGCTGTAGACCGTGTCGGACTTATGCTTGGTCTTGATTTTCCGTGCGGTGCAGCTCTTGAAAAACTTGCCCTGAAAAGTGAAAGACAATTTAGAATAAAGCCGGTAATACGCGGAAAAAACTGCTCGCTTTCAGGTCTTGAAAACAAGTGCAGTAAAATGCTCTCGGACGGGGAACCTGCAGAGGATATAGCAATGTTCTGTCTTATGTATGTATACGAAACTGTCAGAGCAATGACTGCTGCAGCACTTGACGAATACGGAAAATTGCCCGTTGTTTATGCAGGCGGTGTTATGTCTGACAGCATAATCCGGTGCAGACTTGAAAAAGATTTTGATGCATATTTTGCAGAGCCGGCATTTTCGTGTGACAATGCGGCAGGACTTGCTTTGTATGCAAAACTTAAATCAGGAGAATAATAACTTTGAATATACTGACAGTATCTCAGCTGAACAGATATATTTCCTATAAGCTTAAGGAAGACCAGAAGCTCAGAGGTATTTTTCTGAAAGGTGAGATTTCGAATTTTAAAAATGCCGGTCACCTTTATTTTACAATAAAGGACAACGACAGTCTCATAAAGGCCGTTATGTTTAAGAGCAACGCTCAGAATCTGAAATTTATACCAGAAAACGGTCAGAGTGTAATCGCTATGGGTTCAGTATCAGTTTTTGAGAGGGACGGCGTATATCAGCTTTATGTAAGTGATATGATTCCGGAAGGGCAGGGAAAGCTTCAGGCTGACTTTGAAAAACTGAAAAAGGAACTGGAGCAGGAAGGCCTTTTTGACCAGGCACACAAAAAACCGCTTCCTGAATATCCGAAAACAATCGGAGTTGTAACTTCTGACAAAGGTGCTGCACTTCAGGATATAATAAATATTTTGTCAAGGAGATACCCGGTCGGAGAACTTCGTGTTTACCCTTCCCTTGTACAGGGAGAAGATGCACCGGCCTCTCTCTGCAGGTCGCTGAGCATAGCGGACTGTGATGACTGTGACGTAATAATTATCGGACGCGGCGGAGGTGCAAGCGAGGATCTTGCGGCATTTAACGACAGGCAGCTTGCTTATTATATATATCATTTGAACACACCGGTAATCAGTGCCGTAGGACATGAAACGGATTTTACAATAGCTGATTTTACTGCAGACTTTCGTGCCCCTACACCGTCAGCAGCTGCAGAACTTGCGGCTCCGGACATAAATGATATCTTAAAAATGACAGATGCTTATCAGTCAAGGCTGAACAGTTCATTTGAGATTCTCACAGGAAAACTTGAAAAGAAGGCATCTGAACTTTCGGCACGTCTTCATAAGGTTTCACCCGAGATGATGCTTATGAAAAATATTTCAGAACTTGAACTGATGACCAGGAGGCTTGAGTTTTCCTTCAGGCGTATTCTTGAAAGAAAAGAATCTGAACTTTCAGAAAAAATTGTCCGCCTTGAAAATCTTAATCCTCTTGAGGTTCTGAAACGTGGATATTCTGTAGTGTACAACAATGAAAAAGAAATTGTAATGAACATTTCTCAGATAAAAAAAGGTGATTGTGTAAGAATTGATTTTACCGACGGTTCTGCATATGCCTCAGTAACAGATACGGAGTTAAAGTAAAATGACTATTGAAAATAAACTTGAAAAACTTGAACAGATAGTAACAGCGCTTGAAGGCGGTAAGATTTCTCTTGATAAGGCAGTGGAGCTTTATGGTGAAGGAATGAAGCTTTCGCTGAACTGCCGTAAAGAAATTGAAGAAGCAAAATTAAAAATAACAATGGTTGGTGAGCATAATGGAACAGAAGTATAAAGAGCTGATGAACGGATATATTTCAGACATTGAAAACAATCTGAGAAGGTATACAGAAGACAAATCAGGCAATGAATCGCAGCAAAAGCTTACAGAAGCTATGAGATATTCCCTTGAGGCAGGCGGAAAACGAATCAGACCTGTACTTGTTACAGAATTCTGCAGACTCTGTGGCGGAACTCCTGAGATGTCAGCCGCACCTGCCGCTGCAATAGAAATGATACATACATTCTCTCTTATCCATGATGACCTTCCGGCTATGGATGACGATGATTTCAGACGCGGCCGGCCTTCATGTCACAAAGCCTTTTCTGAAGCCACAGCAATTCTTGCCGGTGATGCACTTGCAGTTCTTCCTTTTCAGATCATAGCAGATGATTCTGTTCTTGACAGCAGCATAAAGGTCAGACTGATTTCTGATCTGGCCTCGGCAACTGCCGGAGCGGGTATGATAGGCGGTCAGATTATCGATATTGAGAATGAAAAAAGAGATGATGTTGATGAGGAAAATCTCAGATATATGTACTCCCTGAAAACAGGTCAGCTTATAAGGACAGCATGTCGTATGGGTTGCATAGCAGCAGGGGCTGATGATGAAAAAATCAGACTTGCAGACAGCTATGCTTCAAAGCTTGGACTTGCTTTTCAGATTATTGATGACATACTTGACGTTGTCTCAACAGAAGAAGAACTTGGCAAGCCGGTCGGAAGTGACGCGGAAAACAATAAAACAACTTTTGTAACCGTTATGGGTATTGAAAAAGCAAAACAGGAAGCCGATTCACTGACAAATGAAGCACTGGAAATCCTTGATTTATTTCCGGACAGTGAATTTCTTAAGACATTGACTGCTGAGCTTCTTGACAGGAGAAAATAGAAAATCAAATGTTATTTTTTCTGGTCAAGGTCTGACTGTCAGGACCTGAAAGGAAGTTTGAATTATATATGTTTAATAATGTAATAGTCAGCGGTATACTGGCGTGGCTGGCTGCACAGATAATAAAAACTGTTCTGCATGCAGTTAAAAATGATAAAGTGGCTCTGGAAAGACTTGTCGGTTCCGGAGGAATGCCAAGTTCGCATACTGCTACTGTCGTTGCATCTATGATTGCTGCCGGAAGAACTGAGGGACTGAAATCATCAGTTTTCGGACTTTCGGTTATAGTTGCGGTGATAGTTATTTACGACGCAATGAATGTCAGGCGTGCGGCCGGTCTTCATGCAAGGGAACTTAACACAATAAATAGACTTTTTAATTTCAGAATAAAGGAAGGCACTACAGGAAAAGAAGCCATCAAAGAACTGAACGAATTCCTCGGACATACACCGCTTGAGGTGCTCGGCGGTATAGTTGTAGGAACTGCAGTTGCGCTTCTTCTTCCAGTAAAATAAAGGGCTGAATAAAAAATGAACGATATAAAACTTATGGAAATGAATCTACCGGGAGATCTGAAGAATCTTTCATTCGATGAATGCAGGACTCTCTGCAAGGAAATAAGGGGTATACTGGTAAGAACAGTTTCACGTACAGGCGGTCATCTTGCGTCCAACCTTGGTGTTGTTGAACTTACACTTGCAATTCACCGGGTATTCAATTCACCGGAAGATAAGATTGTATGGGATGTTGGGCACCAGACATATACTCATAAAATTTTAACAGGCCGTCTTGACCGCTTTTCAACACTGAGGCAGGAAAACGGAATATCAGGTTTTCCTAAACCAAATGAATCGGAACATGATTCGTTTGTCAGCGGGCACAGCAGTACTTCAGTTTCAGTTGCCTGCGGTATTGCTGAGGCTATGAAACTTGAAAATCAAAACAATCATGCAATTGCAGTTATCGGCGACGGTGCACTTACAGGCGGTCTTGCGTATGAGGGTCTGAACAATGCCGGAAAGAGCCATACAAATCTTATCGTTATTCTCAATCATAACGATATGTCAATATCCAGAAATGTCGGTGCACTTGCAAAGTATCTTTCAAATATCAGAAACAAGGAAGGATATCTGAACACAAAAAACGCGGTTGATCATGTACTTAAAAAGACACCTGTGGTAGGTACTCCGATAAGCAAGGTTCTCAGCGCTTCAAAAACAGCAATAAAAGGTGTTGTACTTAAGGGAAATACCATATTTGAGGATCTGGGTTTTGAATATCTCGGACCTGTTGACGGTCATGACATAGAAGAACTTGAAAATGTACTTAAAACTGCCCAGTCGATGCATAAACCTGTGCTTGTACATGTTAATACTGTGAAGGGAAAGGGATATGCACCTGCTGAAAGAAATCCGGGCGAATATCACGGTATATCACGTTTTGATATTGCAACAGGAAATCCTGAAGTCAGCAGTTCTGATTCTTTTTCATCAGAATTTGGCAGGGAACTTGCTGAACTTGCAGAAAATAATGAAAAAATCTGTGCTGTAACTGCAGCTATGAAATACGGAACCGGTCTTCAGTTTTTTGCTGAAAGGTTTAAGGAAAGATTTTTTGACGTAGGAATAGCAGAGCAGCATGCAGTAACCTACTGTGCAGGGCTTGCAGGTATGGGATATCTTCCTGTTTTTGCTGTTTATTCATCATTTCTTCAGAGAGCATATGACCAGGTATTCCACGATGCTGCACTTTCGGGAATACATATGGTTCTTGGAATAGACCGTGCCGGATTTGTCGGGGAAGACGGTGAAACGCACCAGGGACTTTTTGATGTGTCTATGCTTACTTCGATTCCGGGGATAACAATATTTTCTCCTTCAGGATATGATGAACTGAAGTATGATCTTAATCAGGCTTTAAATGACTACAAAGGTCTTGTTTGTCTCAGATATCCGCGTGGCAGGGACTGCCGTGCCAGTGAATCTGAAAAGAAAAAATTTGAAGATTATACCTTTGAAACGCGGGAAGGTTCAAAGGCACTTCTTGTAAGTTACGGTCGTGTTGCTGAAAATACAAGAAAAGCCGGAACAGAACTTGAAAATGAATACGGTATAAACTGTGATGTTCTCAAACTGAATAAAATATATCCTTTCAGCGATGAGATGGTTAAACGCGCAGCCGGATATGAAACTGTTTTCTTCTTTGAAGAGGGAATGAAAAACGGTGGCATCGGAGAACATCTGATGACTTCAGTTGTATATGAAGGTTTCAGAGGAAAATATATTTTAACAGCTGTTGAAGGATTTGTAAAGCAGGCTTCTGTAAACAGTCAGATGAAAAAGTACGGACTGGATATGGAGTCCATTGCAGAGAAGGTAAAAAAAGAGTTGTCCGGAGAATAATATATGGCAGAAGCAAGACTTGATACCGAAATTTTTGAAAGAGGTCTCTGTAAAAGCAGGGAACGTGCAAAACAGCTCATTAAAAACGGAAACGTAACTGTTGACGGAAAGGTTTGCAGAAAGCCGGCATATACAGTCTCCCGGGACAGTGATATTTCAGTTACCGGTGATGTACACAGATATGTCGGACGTGGTGGTCTTAAACTTGAAAAGGCGGTAGAGTATTTTAATATTGACCTTAACGGAAAGGTATGCCTTGACATAGGCGCATCAACGGGTGGTTTTACTGACTGTATGCTTCAGAACGGTGCATCACTTGTATTTGCACTTGATGTAGGGCACAGTCAGCTTGATGAAAAGCTTCTCTCTGACAGCCGTGTAGTCAATATGGAAAAGACAAATATAAGGGAAACTTCTGTTTCTGATTTCAGCAGTGAGATTGAATTTATTTCCACAGATGTATCGTTTATCTCACTTAAACTTGTACTTCCGAAGATAAAGGAAATTCTTAAAGAAGGCGGAAGTTCAGTAGTACTTGTGAAACCACAGTTCGAAGCCGGAAAGTCCGGACTGTCAAAAAACGGCATTGTAAAGGAGCCTAAGGTTCACAGGCAGATTCTTTCGGATTTGCTGGTCTTTGCGGATAACTGCGGTTTCAGTGTTTCAGGAATATGTGTTTCTCCTGTCAGGGGAGGCAGCGGAAATTCCGAATATCTGATGTACCTGAAACACAAAGCTGAAAATCCGGATACAGTACCTTACAACATAGATAAACTGATAATTGAAGCTTTAGGGAAAAAGTAAAATGAAAATAGTGATATTTCCAAATCTTAAGAAAAAAGACGCTTTCAGCTGTACTGTTGAGGTATGCAGAAGGCTTGACAGAACTGATACCCGGATATTTATGGATCAGAAATATGCCGGAATTTTTTCTGAACTAAAAAACATTTCATACGGTGATTTCAGAACTTTAGCGGAAGGAGCCGATTTTGCGATAGCTATCGGCGGAGACGGAACAATTCTGAAGTGTGCAGCTGCTATGATGGGAACCGGTACAAAACTTCTCGGGATAAATACAGGAAGGCTCGGTTTTATGGCATCTGTTGAAAAGGACAGACTTGATGCACTTGAACAGCTCTACACATGTGAATACAGGGTGTCAGACAGAATGATTCTTGCGGCCGAATACGAAACAGAAGAAGGAAAAAAAGTGTTCTGTGCCATGAATGATATTGTTGTATCAAGCCGGTATTCCAAGATAATGGAATTTGATGTTTATGCAGGGGAAAATCTTATCGGCAGCTATCTTGCTGACGGAGTAGTACTCAGTACGCCTACAGGTTCAACCGCATATGCACTTTCAGCAGGGGGACCGATTATTGAACCCGAACTTGAATGTCTTGAGATGAATCTTATCTGTCCGCATTCTCTTTTTGTCCGTCCTATGATATTCAACGCAGGAAGTGTTATATCAGTTGTTCATCATTCTTCTGAAGATGTTGAGGTGGGATTTTCAGTTGACGGAAACGAACCTGTAAAAATAAAAAGAGAAAGCAGACTTATTATAAGAAAGTCCGCCGAAAAGATAAAGCTTATTGATATAAGAGGAGGGACATTCTATGACTCTCTGAACAAAAAGCTTATGAGGTCACTGAAGGGGAATTAAATGAAAAATGATAGACAGAAAAAAATTCTTGAGATAATATCTGAAAATGAAATAGAGACACAGGATGAACTTTCACAGGCACTTGCTGCCGAAGGATTTTCAGTTGCACAGGCAACTGTCTCGCGCGATATTCAGAAACTTAAGCTTGTAAAAACATCTGCTGGCAACGGCAGATACAAATACGTCCAGCCTGAAGATGAAGAAGATGTGTTTTCAAATCTGCTTCTTCAGACGATAATCAGCGTTGATTATGCGATGAATATTGTTGTAATTAAATGTCACACGGGTATGGCGCAGGCGGCCTGTGCGATGATTGATTCGATGGATTATCCTCAGATACTGGGGACTATCGCCGGAGATGACACAATATTTATTCTTCTGAAAAACGAAGAAAAAGCAAGAGAACTTATGCAGAATATAAAAAACATGATTCGTTAGTAAGATAATAAAGAGAAATGAGAAAAAAGTAAGGAAAAGAGGAAACGTTTTGCTTAGAGAATTATATATTGAAAATCTTGCAGTAATAAAAAATGCGGTAATTACTCTTGACAAAAACTTAAATGCATTTACAGGTGAAACAGGAGCCGGTAAATCGATCCTGATAAATGGAATAAACGCTGTTCTCGGACAGCGTATAACAAGGGATATAGTCCGTACCGGAAGTGAAAAGGCGGTGGTTACTGCACTTTTCACTAACCTTTCGAAAAATGTTCAAAACAAACTCGACGAACTCGGGATAGAGTACTCTGATGATGAGATAACCGTAACGAGAGAAATAAATGCGGACGGGGGCAGTATCGCCAGAATAAACAACCGTGCGGCAACGGTTTCGGTTCTGAAGGAACTTGGAGAGATGCTGATAAATATTCATGGTCAGCATGATAACCAGATACTTATGTCTCCTGAACGTCATACTGAAGTTCTCGACAGTTTCGGAGGCGACTGCAGTTTTCTTGAGGATTACAGAAAAAGTTTCAGAGAGCTTCAGCAATGTGCAAGAAAGCTTTCCGCTATGAAGAAGGAACAGCTTTCTGAATCAGAAAGAATGATTTATCTTCAGGCGGTAGTTGAAGAGATCAGACCGCTTGAACTTGAAGAGGATGAGGATATTCAGCTTGAGGAAGAATACCTTATGCTTAAGAACAGCACAGATATTATCAATGCACTTCAGTCTTCCGGTGCATATATAAGCAATGATGAGGAATGTATAATTTCTGACCTGAATGATGCTGAGTTTCTTCTTGAAAATATAACAGATGTATATTCTCCGGTAATTCCGCTTCTTGAGAGAATAAAGTCAATTAACATTGAACTCTCAGATATAGCTTCTGAGCTTTCTCACTGTGCGTCATCGCTTGAGATTGACGACGAAACCTATAACCTGATTTCGACAAGAAGAGAAATCATAAACGGTCTTAAGAAAAAGTACAACAGAGGACTGAATGAGATAATTGCCATGGCCGGAGAGGCTGCTGAAGAACTGTACAATATGGAGAACAGTTCGGAGAAGATTGAAAAACTCCGAAAACAGAAAGAGAAGCTCCTTGAAGAAACGACTGAGAAGGCGAAAAAGCTTTTTGAATACAGAAACAGAACTGCTGAGAGATTTGTCGAACGTGTAACTGAAGAACTGAGGTTTCTTGATATGCCGAATGTTGTAATAGAGGTTAAGCACGATAAAGGAAAGCTTTCAGCAAACGGCATGGATAGTGTTGAATTTCTGATATCCGCTAATAAGGGTGAGACGCCTAAACCAGTTTCAAAAATTGCTTCCGGCGGTGAGCTTTCAAGAATCATGCTTGCTCTGAAAACTGTAATTGCTGATCAGGACGATATACCGACTCTGATATTTGATGAAATAGGTACAGGCGTAAGCGGACGTGCTGCTCAGAAAATCGGAATCAAGCTTCAGGAGATAAGCGGATACAGGCAGGTTCTTTGTGTAACACATCTTTCACAGATAGCTGTTATGGCGGATAATCATCTTCTTATCGAAAAAACTACTTCCGGGGAACGAACAGAAACTATGGTAAAGCACCTTGATATGGAAGGAAGAATCAGAGAGATAGCAAGAATAATGAGCGGGGAAAATCCAAGTGAGCTTATGCTGAAAAACGCTGAGGAACTTTTGATTCAGAATAAAAGAAAATAAAAAAGGACACACAGGTGATGAATTCTGTGTGTCCTTTCCTTCGAAAAACGAAGAATAATGATGAAAAAAGAGTTGGAAATGTTGAATGAAAAATTCGGGCAAAAATAGAAATCCGAAACAGCATTTCTATTTGTATTTATTATACTATAAAATTCTGATATTGTCAATAGAATTTGTTGTAAATAATAAATTTAGACACTTTACAGTACCGTAAGATAGTTTTATATTGCTAAATGACTAAAAACCTTGATTCATAAACGGTTAATTTATATGGAAAAATAATTGAAAAAATATCAGTATACTGTTATAATATACTCTGGGTGTTCTTTTGTCAGCACCGGAAAATAAATTAAATCAGGAGGCAGAAAGCTACAAATGATTACAGTTTCAAATGTAAGTCTGCAGTTTGGCGGTTCAACTCTTTTTAAAAACGTTGACCTTAAGTTTACAAACGGCAACTGTTATGGTATTATAGGTGCTAACGGTGCCGGCAAATCCACGTTTCTTAAAATACTCAGTGGTGAACTCGAACCGACAACTGGTGATGTATCAGTAAAAAAAGATGCACGAATGTCAGTTCTTAAGCAGGACCACTTTGCATATGAGGAATATACAGTCCTTGATACTATCATTATGGGAAATGAAAAACTTTACAGTATAATGAAGGAAAAAGATGAACTGTATGCCAAAGAAGATTTTTCTGAGGAAGACGGAATAAGAGCTTCTGAACTTGAAGCAGAATTCGCCGAACTCAACGGCTGGGAAGCAGAATCGGACGCATCAAAGCTCATTCAGGGACTGGATCTTCCTGAAGATATGCTTTATTCACAGATGTCATCACTTACTGGTAACGAAAAGGTGAAGATTCTCCTTGCTCAGGCACTTTTCGGAAATCCGGATATTATCCTTCTCGACGAACCTACAAACCATCTTGACATTGATGCTGTAAAGTGGCTTGAAGGATTTCTTGCCGATTACTTCGGTACAGTTCTTGTTGTATCCCATGACAGACATTTTCTTAACAATGTTTGTACACATATAGTTGATATTGACTATACCAAGATTAAGATGTATGTTGGTAACTACGAATTCTGGTATGAATCAAGCCAGCTTATTCAGCGTATGATGAAGCAGCAGAACAAAAAAGCTGAAGAAAAGATTAAAGAACTCAAGTCATTTATCGAGCGATTCTCTGCCAACAAATCAAAGTCAAGCCAGGCTACATCAAGAAGAAAGCTTCTCGAAAAAATTACTGTTGAAGAGATGCCGGCATCAAGCAGAAAATATCCGTATATTGGATTTACACCTGACAGAGAACTGGGTAAGGAAGTACTTTCCGTTGAGGATATATGCAAAAAAGCTGACGGAGTCGAGATGCTTAAGAACGTCAGATTTACTGTAGGACGTGAGGACAAGATAGCATTTATCTCAGAAGACGAACGTGCTGTTACAATGCTTTTTAAAATTCTTATGGAAGAAGAAACACCGGATTCAGGAAGTTTTAAGTGGGGTGTTTCCACATCAACTTCATACTTTCCGATGGATAACTCTTCTTTCTTTGAAGGCTGTAGTATGTCAATTATAGACTGGATCAGACAGTATTCCGTAAATGATGAGACGGACACATATCTCAGAGGTTTTCTTGGACGTATGCTTTTCTCCGGCGATGATGTATACAAGCCTGTAAATGTTCTCTCAGGAGGGGAAAAGGTAAGATGCATGTTCTCAAGAATGATGCTCTTCGGCTCAAATGTTCTGGTTGTGGATCAGCCTACAAACCATCTTGACCTTGAAAGTATTACAGCAGTAAACAATGGTCTGGAGTCATTCAAGGGGGTAGTTCTCTTCACCTCACACGACCACGAAATTCTTCAGACAGTTGCCAACCGTATAATTGAAATAACTCCTGATGGCATAATTGACAGAGTCGGCACCTACGAAGACTACCTTGAATTTAAAAAATCCAGAAAGTAAGTGAAAGCGTTTGATGGAAGTTTAGAGCCCATACGCTATAAAAAATTCCCCTGTTTTTTCTTTATGTTCTTTTAAAAAAAATTCCTGTGTAATATTGTGTAATTTCAACAATAAAACTGTTGACAACGCTCGAATTATTTGTTATACTAAAAATAGTTTTATAGTGAACGAAAAAAATATTTTTTCGTTCACCGGTGCCGATATGCACGGAGTGACCGCAGGGAACGGATGTGCAAGGCAATATTAATAAAATAATTATAGTGAAAGTCAAATTTATTTTGACGTTCACTATAATTTTCGTTGACAATGTTTTTGTGTACATAAGGAGAGGGTAAAATATACATGGCAGGTATGAAAATATTCACTTCACTTCTCTGTTCAGCACTTGCTGTTTCCGGACCTACCATTAATCCCCAGGATTCCCCTGATACCATGGAGAAGTCACCTGTTTTTCCGATTATACAGGATCACTCTGTTGAAGGCGGTTCATCACTTGTTGTTTCCGGAGTCTATGTTCCTGGTTTCGATATTAATTTCGACGGTGTATTTGATTCCACAGACGTGGAACTGATAAAGTCTGCGAGAGAAAAGAAGCGTATTGAAGAAGAAAAAAGACAGCAGCAGATTGCTTCTGAGGAACAGGCAAGAAAAGAAGCTGAGGAAAAAGCGGCAAAAGAAGAAGCAGAACGCAAAGCAGCAGAAGCTGCAGTAATTCAGCTGACAGTAACTGAGCCGCCTGTGATGCAGTCGCCTGAGGTTGATAAACAAGAAATACAAACCCTGAATACTGAGATGCACGGTGTTGATGTTTCAAGATGGCAGGGACGTATTGACTGGAACAGACTCAAAGCCACGGGAGTTGAGTTTGCAATGATAAAGGCAGGAGAGGGAACTGAAGTTGAAAGAAACTTTTATGCAAATATAAACGGTGCCAAGGAAGCAGGTGTAAACTGCGGGGTATACTGGTTTTCGAATGCACATTCGTATGACGAGGCGGTTGCAGAAGCGAACGCATGTCTTGAGATTATTTCACAGTATCAGCTTGAGTTTCCGGTTGTATGCGATTTTGAATATCGTTCCCTGAAAAACAATCCGCTTGCAGACAGCAGGAAAGATCTTACTGATGCACTTCTTGGATTCCTTGGTACTATTGAGAGCAACGGTTATTATGCGATGCTCTATACCAATACTGATTTTTCCGGGAAGTATCTTGAATTCAGCCGTATCACTGAAAAATACGATATCTGGTTTGCAGGATATTCAGTTGACAAGCCGGGAATGCCATGCGGTATCTGGCAGTATTCCGAAACAGGAGTAAAGGACGGTATAGATATCGACAATCCTAACACTGGTCAGACGAAGGTCGACCTTGATATTGCATATAAAAACTATCCGCAGATAATGAAAGATCTGCATATTAACGGATATTAAAAAATTACGGGATATGATTTTTCCATATCCCGTTTTTTATTTTCTTACCTCGGATAGATAACAAGAAGAGAGCCCTTTTTTACGCTTACTGTACTTTCCTTTCCGGTAAATTCATTGCTTACGCCGATAGGAAAGCTGTTCTTCATAGTGTAGTTATCTATTTCATATTTTAGTCCTGTTTCCGTAACACCACTGCATTCTGAGTCAAATGCAAATGCGGAAATATAGCCTGTCATTTTCGAGCCGAATGTTATGCTGCTGTTTCGTATAACTGTCATTATTTCTGACTCAGAGTACAGAAATCCCTGCATTCCCTTTACAGCAAGATAATTCAGAACCTGAATATTTGCAAAAGTATGTTCAGTTCTTCCTCCTGTTCCGCCGAAAATGTGAAATTCACGGAAGCCTTTTTTTATGCCTTCGTCAACAGCACTGAGTATATCAGTTTCATCCTTTACAGGATTAAGCTTTATTACTTCAGTATCTTCAGAAACGTCTCCATATTCAAGCGAATCAAAATCACCGATAACAAGATTAGTCCTTATATTATGTAAACTGTTAAAAATGTAACCGCCGTCTGCCGCTATTACAAAATCATCATCATCAGGAATGAAATTATCATTGTAGTAATGAGTTCCTGCACCTGTTATATAACACTTCTGTGACATGTTGATCTTCCTTTGATTTTCTCCTTAGTTGTCTTTATATTGTCTTTTGTCCGGTTGTTATTCTGGGTTCTGCTGTTCTTCATACGATAAATACTTGTAAGGTTAAATTTCCCGTTCTGTTTTCTTATAATGTAATGTTTTTTCTCTTTTGTTCTATTTATATTTTATATCTCTTTATATCAAGTCTTTCGTATTCCTGCTCAAGCTGAGCCTTGATAAGCGATGACTGATAGGCAAGTGTCATGATAAACAATGTGTTTTCAAGAATACTTTCCTGTTCTTTTACGTAATTGTTATTATGTTTAATAACTTCTTTGATTGTTGCACGAATAGGCTCAGATTCATAAATTTTCTTTTCATCCAGTTCACAGATAATTGTGCAGAAAATATTGTAAAGATCGATATCCGGAATTATATCATCACTTGTGTCTTCTACTTTACCATTGATATAATTCATCAGAACTGCAATGTTCTCAAGCTGCATCGTTCCACGAAGCATATTTATGAGAAGAATTCTTATTACCTGAACCTCATAGTATTTTTTCCCTGGAATATTCACAACCCAGCCTCTTTTTATCCAGTTCTGTATGGTGGAACCTCCGAGTCCGGTAAGCTTTGAAAGCTGAGACAGCGTCAATCCACCGGTTGCCGACAGAATCGGAGATATAAGGGAAAAGGCTTCTGTTTTTACTTTTTCTGAGTACTCCAGAGTAGTACCCGGTATGGTTTTTATCATTTTATTGACTCCTTTTTTATGTATTAAGTCATTCAAACTTTAAAAACGTTCTAACAACCTGTTTTAAAAATCACATAAACTCTTTATGTGATAATCTGATTATATCACAAGTTCATATGAACCTCAATATAAAAAACGGGCAAAAATCTGCTGTTTTCGCCCGTTTGAGATTAAAAATCGTATATTTCAGTGTGATTTCTAAATTTTTCTTGAATTTTCTCGCTTTCTATGATGTCGCAGCAGCATTACTCATATCGTTGCCGCACCATATTTTCATATCTGACGAATCAGCTTCTGAAGTATCCGGATGTGCATTTGCCGAAAAAATGTGTTCATTGATTTTCGGCTGATATATTTTCAGCTTTTCCAAAACAGTTCCTCCTTCTGAAAAATTTATGTTCTTTGCATATCTGTATTATTTGCATACACCCGTATTATATTCGGACAGCAGATTCAGAAATTTTTTCTTGACGATTTGAAAAATAAAGTATATGATAATGGTATGAATACAGATAGCAAATATATTTTTGTTTGATGAAATACTTTAAGAATGACAAAATTATAGTGAACGAAAAAAAATTTTTTCGTTCACTATTAGCCGATATGCACGGAGTGACCGCAGGGAACGGATGTGCAAGGCAATATTAATAAAATAATTATAGTGAAAGTCAAATTTATTTTGACGTTCACTATAATTTT
>SAMEA3663038__coassemble_207_pt1 | contig 22036 bp, 19 predicted proteins | sample SAMEA3663038__metabat2_low_PE_024 | metagenome-assembled genome bin SAMEA3663038 (sample SAMEA3663038) | pig gut metagenome | biome: pig gut; feature: pig-associated habitat; material: faeces | place: France | collected 2012
CGGACTCGGTTCAGCGGTAGCTGAGGCAGTGGCAGAAGAATGTCCGGTTCCTGTAATAAAAATCGGCGTAAACGATGAATTCGGACACAGCGGTCCTGCGGCTGATCTCCTTAAAGAATTTGGCCTTTGCAGAGAAAATATTGCTCTTAAGACAAAGGAAGCAGTAAAGAAGTTTAAGTAAAATATGTCAGTTTAAAGAGGCTGCAGTTTAAAACTGCAGCCTCTTTTTTGCTGAAAAAAATATTTTTATAGTTACTGAAAACAGAAACATAGAAAAATCACTTGCAGTTTTCACAAAAATATGTTAAAATAGATAAATAAAGCGTCTGCGTTAGAAATAAATTTACTAAAGGGGGAATGCATATGTCAAAAATAAGAATGGCTTTGATTTTTGGCGGTGTTTCCAATGAATACGAAACTTCTCTTCTGGCAGCGGCATCCGTTATAGATAATATAGACACAGAAGAATACGAAACAGTGTGCATCGGTATAACGAAAAAAGGAAGATGGCTTTACTATCCGGGCACAAGTGAGGATATCCTGAACGATACATGGAGTGAGAATCCTGACTGTACACCTGTTGTTGTATCACCTGACCCTAACAGGAAAGGAATAATAAAAATGGAAGACGGCAATGCTGCTTTTTTCCGTGTGGATGTAATTTTCCCTGTTCTTTACGGAAAGAACGGCGAGGACGGAACTATTGCCGGACTTCTAAGAATAACAGGAATTCCATATGTAGGCAGCGATCTTATGGCTTCTGCGGCGTGTATGGATAAAACTTACACAAGAATGGTGCTTGGATATAACGGATTCAAAACATCAAACTGGAGAATGATGTCGAGAAATGAACTTTCTGAACTTGACGAAAGATGCGCTGAGTACTGCAGAGAACTTCGTTTTCCGATTATTGTAAAGCCGGCTAACTTCGGTTCTTCTGAAGGAATGGGCAAAGCTCAGGACTTTGAATCACTGAAGTATGCAATAAAGATGGCGCTTACTCAGGACGAGAAAGTCGTTGTTGAGGAATTTGTCGAAGGCAATGAACTTCAGGTGGGTATTATCGGTTATAACAGACTTACAGTATCACAGCCGGGTGAAGTGAAGATAAAAACGGAGTCATTTGACTTTAATTCAATTTTCAGCAGGAGCGAGTATGTGGTACCTGCGGAGATTCCTGAAGAAACTTCAGAGGAACTCAGAGCAACTGCCGAAAAGGTATACCGTCTCATGGGCTGTTCCGGAATGGCAAGGATAGATTTCTACCGTAACAGTGAAGGAGAGCTTATTATAAGCCAGATCAATCCTGTCCCTGAAATTTCTTCTGACAGTATGTTTGTCAGACTTATGGAAAAAGAGGGCTACAGTTTTACAGAGCTTATCAGTACACTTCTCGCTCAGGCAACAGACGATTATGACGGAAAGTCATTATGCTGATAGTCCGGAGGAAAATTTTATGGAAAAATTCATCAAACCAGTAATGATAAAGATGAAAAGCATACAGAATACCAGCGGTGAGGCAAGTGAGGTGGAACTCATAACAGAAGGAAGTCTCTCGTTTGACAATGGAAAATATACTGTATCATACAAGGATTCCGAGGCAACAGGATTTGAGGATTCTGTTACTTCTGTTGAAGTTGAGGAGCAGAGACTGGCTTCGGTAGTGAGAGTGGGAAGTGCACCGTCCAATCTTGTTCTCGAAATAAACAAAAAACATCACTGTCATTACGGAACTCCGTACGGAGATATGATGGTGGGAATTTATGCACACAGCATAAAAAATGAGCTTGATGAAAAAGGCGGAAATCTTTATCTCAGGTATACAATAGACATTAATTCCTCCTATATTTCAGATAACGAAATAATAATGGAAGTAAATCAGATTTAATATAATAATTATTATAAAGCACAAAATAAACTCCTGTACTGAAGGATAATTTTACGAAAAAAATTCTTAAAGAAATCCTGATTGTGAAAAATACACAATAAAAACATAGTTTCACAGTCATTATTAACAGTTTGTTCACAATTAAGGCCGTAAAATGTGTTACAATCTGTAATAGTACGATGATTCGAAAAAATACTTTCAAATAACTATAATTTTATGCATATAAGATAAATGCGGAAAGGAATAATGCTATGGCTAACAGATTATTTCAGGGTTTAATCCATCAGATGAATGAAACAATAGGTGCAACAATTGGTGTTGTTGATGAAACTGCATCAATAATTGCCTGCAGCGACTTTACAAAGATTGGAACAACAAACGAATTTGTATCCCTTGATCTTAACGGCTCATCAGATATATTTATCCGTGACGGTTACACATACAAGCCGTTTGGTTCAAATATCAAGCCTGATTATGCTGTATTTGTCGAAGGAACAGATGATACTGCTGCAAAGTATGCAAGCATTCTTGCTATAACACTTACCAATATCAAGCAGTACTATGATGAAAAATACGACAGAAACAACTTTATAAAGAACGTTGTTCTCGACAATGTTCTTCCGGGCGATATTGTTATCAAGGCAAGAGAGCTTCACTTCAACGCAGAAGTAAGCAGAGTTGTTCTACTTATCAGAATAGTTTCTGCAAATGACATTTCTGCTTATGATGTTATCCAGAATCTTTTCCCTGACAAGAGCAAGGATTTTGTGTTCAATATCACAGAAACTGATATTGTACTTGTAAAGGAAATCAAAAACACAGTTGATTCAAAGGATCTTGAAAAGCTTGCGCGTTCAATCGCAGACACGCTCAGCGGCGAATTCTATACAAGAGTAAATGTCGGCATCGGTAACCCTGTAGTGGGCGTCAAGGAACTTGCACGTTCATTCAAGGAAGCTCAGACAGCTCTTGAAGTCGGAAAGGTATTTGATACTGACAAGGTAATCGTAAGCTATGACAATCTCGGCATTGCAAGACTTGTTTACCACCTTCCTACAACACTCTGTGAAACATTCCTCCATGAAGTATTCAAGAGAGGAAGTATTGAATCTCTCGACCATGAAACACTCTTTACTATTCAGAGATTCTTTGAAAACAATCTTAACGTTTCAGAAACATCAAGAAAACTTTTCGTTCACAGAAATACTCTCGTTTACAGACTTGAAAAAATTAAAAAGCTTACAGGTCTCGACCTCAGGGAATTTGACCATGCTATTATTTTCAAGATTGCTCTTATGGTTAAAAAATATCTTTCAGCAAATCCTGTTAAGTTCTGATAATGACAATTTTTTCAAACATTCAAGGCGGTGTATCACTTGGTAGAACTTAAAAATGTATGTGTCGCATACAATAAAGGTCATAACGTTATCAATGGGATAAATATCCATATAGATGACGGAGATTTTACTTTTATCGTTGGTGCGTCAGGAGCAGGAAAAAGCACACTGATAAAGCTTCTGCTCAAAGAGGTTGATGCCTGTGACGGAACCGTTATGGTAAACGGCTATAATCTCAGGACACTGAAAAAGAACAGAGTACCAAAGTTCAGAAGAACCATTGGTGTTGTATTTCAGGACTTCAGACTGATACCTTCGATGACAGTTTATGAAAATATTGCATTCGTACTGCGTGTTATAAATGCACCGAGATCATATATTAAAAAACGAGTATCATATGTTATCGGACTTGTGGGACTTCAGAACAAAATGAAATCCTATCCGAATGAACTTTCCGGTGGTGAGCAGCAGCGAGTTGCTCTCGCAAGGGCACTTGTAAATGATCCTAAGCTTCTGATTGCTGACGAGCCTACAGGAAACGTTGACCCGGAACTTTCACAGGAGATTGTCGGACTCCTCAAGGCAATTAACCAGTGCGGAACAACAGTCGTTATGGTTACTCATGAACATGAACTCGTTAAACATTTTGGTGGCCGTCTTATTAACATCAATCAGGGAACAGTAATCTATGATGATGTTATCGACGGAGAGGCAGAGTCTTTAACAGACGATTCAATTTAAGGAGTGATTTCCCATAGGCAGTTTATTTTATCTTATCGGACAGGGCTTTAAAAATATCTGGCACAACAGAGTAATGGGAATTGCAACATTCTGTGTACTTATGGTTTCCCTGCTCCTTGTAGGAATATCATCACTTTTTGTCATGAACATAGAGATTCTTCTGGGTTCGATAGAAAACAAGAATGAAATAGTTCTTTTTCTGAAAGATGATGTTACCGAAGATAAGATTCCTGAGGCACAAGAGTCGATAAGCATGCTTCCTAATATAGTCTATGTCAAATACTATCCTAAGGAAACAGCACTTGAAAACTATATTGCCCAGATGAAAGAATATGAAGAGGTATTTGATTCACTCAAGGACGATAATCCTCTTCCGGATGCATTTAACATCAAGATTGAAGATACCTCAAAAATTACTGAAACAGTCGATGCACTCAGTGAATTCAGTTTTACAGAAAAGGTAAAGGCACCTACTGAGTTTGCACAGATACTCACAAGACTCAGAAAGGTAGTTTTTGTAGTTTCTGTTTCTCTTCTCAGTGCGCTTATACTCGTTTCACTGATTATGATTTCCAATTCAACAAGAGCGAGTGTTTATGCGAGAAGAAGAGAGATTAATATAATGAAATATGTTGGAGCAACCAACTCGTTTATCCGTATGCCGTTCTTTTTCGAAGGCTTGTTTACAGGGTTTGTATCCGGACTGGGTGCCTATGCTGTGACATACTACGGTTATAACGCACTTATGGATATTATCGCAAACAATATTTCGTTCTGGGAGATAATCGGTGTATCCGAGCCGCTTCCGTTCAGTGAAGTACAGTTCATGATGCTTGGTGTTTACCTTTGTATAGGTGCTGTGATAGGTGCACTCGGAAGTGTAATCAGTACAACAAAGCATCTTCAGGTTTAATGTTCAGAAGGGATTTTAATGAATAAAAATACTTCAAAAAGAATTCTTGCTTATACTGTAGCAGGAATTCTTTCCTTTAATTTATGCAGTTCTGCAGTAACACTCTATGCTCCGGCGAAGGCAGCACAGTCTGTTTCGGAGCTTGAGAATATGAAAAATGAAAACAAAAAAAAGATAGCCGAGCTTCAGGCACAGATTGCAGATGCACAGAAACAGTATGACAGAATTGAAGAGGACGAATCTGCAAAAGAAGAATACAGAGATGCTCTTAATGAAAAGATATATCTTCAGAATCAGAACATCGAATATGTATCCGGTCAGATAGAACAGATTGATGCCGAGATAGCTGAAAATCTTAAACAGATAAATGAACTCGAGGGAGAAATATCCAGTACTCAGCTTGAGACAGATAAAAATATGGAACTTTTCAGGCAGAGACTCAGAGCATCATATATGTCCGGAAATGAAAGCATATCAGCTGTATTTGCCGGTTCTGCTGATTTTTATGATGTACTTGCCAAATTTGAAATTGTTTCAAAGATGGCAGAGCATGACGATAAACTTATAAAAGAGCTTAAGGAGCTTATTTCTCAGCTGAAAAAGTCAAATGAAGAACTTAAAAAGAAACAGGAAGAACTCAGTGAAAGTCTTAAGGCAGCCGGTGAGAGAAAGGCAGAATTCTCTGAAGTCCTCTCTGAACTGACTGTTGATTATCAGAACACTCAGGCAGAGCTTGAAAAACTCGGTGAGGAAAAAAATGAAATAGCAGAGGATATTGAGGCCAAAAATGCTGCTATTGCCGAGAAGGAGCAGGAGCATGAAAAAATTCTTGCTGATATAGCTGCTGTTCAGGAGCGGATGAGACAGGAATCCATTGCAGAATCAAAAAGGGTTTCAGAGTCACTTGCCGTTTCCGCAGAGGAGTCACGGCGTGCTGAAGAATCAAAGCGCAAGGAAGAATCTGAAAGAGCAGAACAGGCGGAAAAACCTGTAACACAGCCACCGCAGCAGAACCAGAATCCTACCACGGAAGCTCCGGAAGCCGAAGAACCACCTGTAACAGCTCCGCCGCCGGTAACAGAGCCACCTTCATCAGGTACGGGGTTTGCATGGCCGGTGCCGGGATTCTTTTCAGTGTGGAGTTCATACGGGTACAGAACATTTGACAACAGTTTTCACAAGGGAATAGATATTTCAGGCGGCGGAATAGCAGGAGCGGCAATCGTTGCAGCTGCTGACGGTGTTGTTGCCAGTGCTGTAACCGGATGTACACATAACTATTCCAAAAACGGAAGCTGCGGATGCGGAGGCGGTTACGGAAACTACGTTACCATCGTTCACAGCGACGGAACATATTCAACCCTGTATGCTCACTGTCAGTCAGTAGCAGTTTCGGCGGGGCAGTCCGTTTCAAAGGGACAGACAATCGGATATGTTGGAACAACAGGATATTCGACCGGAAATCACCTTCACTTTGAAGTTCACAAAAACGGAAATACAACTGACCCTATGAGCTACTACTGATAAGCGCGTGTTATTTAACAAGGAAAGAATGATTTTTTATGAAAACAGAAGAGAGCAGAAATACATTTGCGATTGTACTTTGTTCAGCACTGCTGACATTTTCAGTTACATATACAGGAATGAGATATCATTACTATAAGAATTACAAGGAGTATCAGCTTCTCTCAGAGGCTGAAAAACTTGTTAATGATAATTTTTATTTTACTGATAATATAGACAGTGAACTTCTTGTTGATTCAGCTGTGAGCGGTTATATAAGCGGACTTGATGACAAATATTCAAGATACCAGAGCGTAAAGCAGACTGAAGAAAGAAACGACAGTCATGCAGGACTTAAAGTGGGAATAGGTGTTACTGTTTCAGCCAGGGAAGACGGCTATATTGATATTGTTTCCGTCAGTGAAAACTCACCTTCTGAAAAAGCAGGTCTGAAGGGCGGAGATGTAATAAAACTTATTGACGGAAATGATGTTAAGGAACTGGGTTACAACGAGTCGGTGGAATATATAAAAGACGGTGAAGAGAATACTGTTATAAATATTACGGTTGAACGCGAAGGAAGACTGACAGAAATACCAGTAAAACGTGAGAAGATAGAAATCATCACAGCCGAGGGAATTATGCTTGAAGACAATATCGGGTATATTTCCATAACTCAGTTCAACGAGAAAACACCTGAACAGATGAAAAAATATTTTAATCAGTTTGTTTCAGAAGGTGCGAAGGGCATTGTTTTTGATGTAAGGAATAACAGCGGCGGACTGGTTTCAGCAGTTGAGCAGTGTCTTGATCCGCTTTTGCCTGAAGGTGATATTGCCGTTGCGGTTTACAGTGACGGAAGTGAAACTGTTATTGCCAAGTCCGATGCTGAGGAAACTGATATGCCGATGGTGGTTCTTATGAATGAAAATTCCGCAAGCGGAGCTGAACTGTTTGCGGCATCACTGAGGGATTTTAAAGACACAAAACTTGTTGGTACAACGTCATACGGCAAGGGAATAATGCAGGATACCTTTAATTTAAGTAACGGAAGTACAGTTATACTTACTGTTGCCCAGTACAAAACAACAAAGTCAGAATGTTATCACGGCGTCGGACTTGTTCCGGATTATGAAGTAACAAATGAAGGAACTGATGAGGACATCCAGCTGATGAAGGCTGTTGAAATACTAAAAAACGAGAATAATTAAAAAAGCTATGTATTGACAACATAAATTTGATGTAATATAATATAATAGCATATATAACAAAACTGATACTGAGGAGTGTGCAATTATGGCAGAAAAGAAGCAGATGTCCCGTGAGGGTTATGAAAAACTTGAAAAAGAGTTAGATTATCTTATAACAGTCAGAAGAGCAGAGGTTGCTCAGAAACTTAAAGAAGCAAGATCATTCGGCGACCTTTCAGAAAACGCAGAATACGATGAAGCCAAGAACGAGCAGGGTATCCTCGAAGCAACAATTGCCGAGATGGAAAATACTCTTGCAAATGCAGAGGTTGTTGATGATGACAGCATTTCAACAAATGAAGTAGGCGTAGGTTCAACAATCGAAATCAAGCGCGTTGACAAGGATAAAACAGAAAAGTTCAAGATTGTAGGTACAACAGAGGCTAATCCGGCTGAAGGAAAGATTTCAGATGATTCACCAATCGGCAAGGCTGCAATAAAGAAGAAGGTTGGAGATGTATTTACAGTTGAAGCTCCCGTAGGAGAACTTCAGTTTGAGGTAATCTCTATTTCAAAGTAAGAAAGGCAGGATTATATTTTAATGAGCGAAAATCAGAAAAATGATCAGCTTCAGGAAGAAGTTCAGGAACAGGATATTAATATATTAAAGAAAGACAGACTTGACAAGCTTGCAGCACTTCGTGAAGGCGGTTATGATCCTTATCAGGTTACAAAGTTTGACGTAACAGGAAAGGCTGCAGAACTTAAGGCAGAATACGAAAAGAAGGAAAGCGAACTTAAGGCTGCAGCAGGGGATGACGAGGAAAAATTCAACTCATCTCTGGAAGCTCTTCATGAAAACAGGGTTCGCATTGCAGGTCGTATCATGAGCTGGCGCGATATGGGTAAGGCAAACTTTATTGATCTGCGTGACGATACAGACAGGATCCAGGTATATATCCGTTCAAATGATATCGGCGCAGATATCTTCAAGGATTTCAAGAAAAAATGGGATATCGGTGATATCGCAGGAATCGAAGGCTTTGTTTTCAGAACGCGCAAGGGCGAGATTTCAGTTCACGCAACAAGTATTCAGCTCCTTTCAAAATCACTTCTTCCGCTTCCTGAAAAGTGGCACGGACTCAAGGATCAGGATACAAGATACCGCCAGAGATATGTTGATCTTATCTGCAATCCTGACGTAAAGGATACATTTGTAAAGAGAAGCATGATTCTCAGAGAGATCAGACAGTACCTTGACAATCTCGGTTATCTTGAAGTTGATACACCTGTTCTCCACACACTTGAAATCGGCGCAGCCGCAAGACCTTTTGTAACACACCACAATGCACTCGACCTCGATATGTATCTCCGTATTGAAACGGAACTCTACCTTAAGAGACTTATCGTAGGCGGTTTTAACAAGGTTTACGAAGTAGGACGTATCTTCAGAAACGAAGGTATGGATACATCGCACAACCCTGAATTCACATCAATCGAAATGTATCAGGCATTCACTGACTACAAGGGTATGATGGACCTTATCGAAGATATGTACATCACAATCACAAGAAAAATCTGCGGTACTGATGTTATTACATATCAGGGCGTTGAAATCAACATGGGCGGTCCATGGGAAAGACTCACAATGATCGATGCTGTAAAGAAATATGCCGGTGTCGACTATAACGAGTGGAAGACAGACGAAGAAGCAAGAGCATGTGCAAAGAGCAAGGGCGTTGAAGTTGAAGAAGGCGCAAATGCCACAAAGGGACACGTTCTTATCGCATTCTTCGAAGAATTTGTTGAAGACAAGCTTATTCAGCCTACAATCATCTATGATTATCCGGTTGAAAACTCACCGCTTGCCAAGAGAAAGCCGTCAGATCCTGCATTTACAGAGAGATTTGAATACTTTATCTACGCAAGGGAAATGGGTAACGCATTCTCCGAACTTAACGATCCGATTGACCAGAAGGAACGTTTCGTAAAGCAGGTTGAAGCTAAGCGTGCACAGGGGGCAAACGCAGAAGTTGACGAAGACTTCGTAACAGCCCTCGAATACGGCATGCCACCAACAGGTGGTCTCGGCTTCGGTCTCGACCGTCTCGTTATGCTCCTCACAGACAGCGCTTCCATCAGGGACGTACTCCTCTTCCCTACAATGAAGCCGATTGAAAAGTAACTGAGGTAAGTACAAAGGCTGAGTGAGCCTGTGGCTTTGCATTACGAAAAAATACGACAATAAATATATAAAAAAACGGAGCAGCTTTTGAGTTGCTCCGTTTTTTATACTCAGGTTTGTATTATTTGAGATAATCATGTGTTTAACTTATACAAGGAAATCCTGCAAAATAAGAAAAAAATAAATCTTTCAATTCAGGGGCAGTTCACTCTCGCTTTTGATAAGCACACTTGATTCATATTTTCACCCAATATACATTGTTATACGTCTGTTTTTGTGTTATAATATTATTTGCTGATATTTAAAACGGAATGGTGATGTAAATATGGAAGAAAAAAAATCTTCAGAAAAAGGTATACTTGAAACTATTCGTGAGGTGAATGAAAAAGAGCGACACGAACGGCTTCATATGCAGTCTGAAAAGATGCTTCGTGAAGCAAAAAAGAAGGACAAGGCAAATGAAGAATATGAAAAGCAGCTTCGTGATGAAAAGATAGAGATTATCAGGATGAAGCAGGGTCTTACAGATGATAATCAGTTTGAGGAACATACTGCTGCCCGAAAATACACACTTTGGCAGAGAATAAGCTCGTTTATATACTGCAATAAAGCCATGGTAATAACAGGTGCCTTCTTTGTTTTTCTTGTTTCATTTTTGATTTATGACCTTGCAAGCAAGGAAAGACCTGATATAACAGCGATGATTCTTACAAACGATCCGAAACTTGAAGCCTGCTGTGACAGACTTGAGGAGATTGTCGAGGAATATATTGATGATATAAACGGGAATAAAGAGATTCTTGCTTCCATGTACTACATGCCCCTTTCAAATGAGCTTGATCCCTATACCCAGCAGGCAAGCTCCACCAAGATTTTTTCACTTATGCAGGACGGTGAAACAATGCTTGTTATAGGCAATGAAGAAAGTGCTGACTTTCTTATGCCTGATCAGACCCTTGACAGTCTCGAGGAGCTGTATCCGGGAAATGAACACGTAAAAGGATATGGTTTCTATCTTAAGGATACATCCTTTGCAGAAGATATAGGTTATGAGGGGACTATTCCGGATGATGTGTATATCGGAATCAGAAAGGTGCAGAAAGGTGCGCGCTACAGAGAGAAAATGCAGAAAAATTATGATTACGCCAAAGATCTTCTCGATAATTTAGTTGAACGTTATTCTTAAAAAAAATGAAAGGATTATAGTTTATGAGTAAATTATGCCAGTACTGCGGAGCAGAAATGGACAATGAAGCATACGAATGTCCGGAGTGTCTGAAAAAGATTCCGGGTGCGGAAATGCTTATGAAGCAGAAGGAAGCTGAAAAGAAGGAAAAGAGAAATAAAACATTAAAGATTACCGGATTGGCAGTTGCAGTGGTAGCCGCAATTACCGGACTGACTTTTCTAGTAACATTCTTAACACGAAAAGAGTCAGATATTTATATGAAACCGGTTGACGCATATATAGAGGGCTGCGTTGAAAATGAATATGACAAGTATATTTCTGCATTTCCTGAATTTTATCAGCAGATGTTTAACCAGCAGTTCGCATATATCGTTATGGGTGAGATGACTGATGATGAGGAAAAGATACGCACTGCGGACATGCTTTACCACGACCAGTACTACAGAAGCCTTGCCTCCGAGTTTGGAACTGATTTTGACATTACATACAAGATATACAGGGAAACCAGAATGACAGAGGAGGATCTGAAAAAATATCAGGAAGAGTATGCAAGCTTCAATCCGGAGCTCCTTTCGAATGATGTTTTTGAGGACGGATATGAAATTGCAGTTACCTTTACTGCAAAAGGAAATCTCGGTTCCAATAACGTAACCAATGAGAATTTCAGAGTGGTTAAGATTAATGACCAGTGGTACATGATGGATTATGTTGATTTTCTTTATGTTGAGGAAGAAACAAATCTCGAAAACAAATAACAAAAGGTGCAGTCCCGTAGATGAGACTGCACCTTTTTATTATTCAGTTTCAAGCCTGATGACATCGTCAAACAGAGCATAAAATTTTGGCGGAATGATTTTGTTCATATGGCATTTGCCGAAAAACCATTTTCCGAATGCACATTCTGTAAGCAACTGTTCAAAAAATGTATCTGTTTCCAGTCTGTGAAGAATATCCATATCGAGACATTTTTTCAGGGACTGCGGAGGTTCATGAGTAACTATATAGTCAATCAGACCTTCGTGAGCCATGAGATTTTTTACGCCTTCCTCAACGTCAGCTACTGTTGGCTGTTCCTGTTCAAACCAGGTATTTGTTTCACGGCGAATGTCTATATCCTGGCTGTGTCCGCCGCCGAAAGTAAAGAACTTTTTACCTTCAATAGTATAAACCTGACCTCGTTTCAGATGAACAAGGTTACCTGATATGGCCTGTGCAGTTCCGCCGTTCCAGCTTATATCCGGATACTTTTCAAGAAGGTCAAAGTTTTCGTGGCATCCGTCTATGAATGCAACGGTGTACTTAAGCTCGCCGATTTTTTTAAGTATATTGTTTTCCGCTTTGCTTCCGTCCCATATGAATCCGAAATCACCGCATACTATAAGTGTGTCGCTCCTTCTGAGTTTCCTGGTTATAGAATCCTTAAACCTTGAAAAATCACCGTGAGTATCACCTGTAATATATATCATTTTATCACCTTTTACAAAGAATTAACGGGAAAAAATAATATCCCATTCCTATTTTATCATAAAAATGATGTGCCGTAAATAATTTATTGAATTTTTGTGAATTTTTTTATTCAAACCTCTTTTAATGCGCATAAAAATTTGCTATAATATATTTATATGAAAAAAATTTTTTCCTTGAGGAGATGCAGAATGAAAAAGATAGTTAGTATTATTACCGTACTGATGGTGCTGATTAATTTTTCTGTGATAGCTGATATACCTGCTGCACAGGCATTGTCATTCAGACCGTCATTCAAAGTACAAAGTGAAGCGGCGATTTTATACAACGTTGATACCCATACGATTGTATATGAAAAAAATGCAGACAAGCAGTGCAGTCCGGCACAGACTGTTCAGATAATGACTGCAATTATTGCTATGGAAAAGGCACCGACTCTTGAGTCGATTGTCGAGGTTCCGGCTAATATCCAGAACGAATTTGAAAAATACCGTCAGACATATCCGTCAGATGAGTATCCATACAATGAAGTAACTCTTGCATATATCGAAGAGGGCGAACAGCTGAAGGTTGAACACCTCATCAGTGCTATGCTTCTTCAGTCTTCATGTGAGGCTGCTCTTGCCCTTGCTTATAATGTCGGAGAGGGAAGTGTTCAGAACTTCGTAAATATGATGAATGAAAAGGCTAAGGAGATAGGTGCGGTAAATACACACTTTGCAAATCCTCACGGGCTTTATGATGAGAGTCAGCACACAACTCCAAGAGATATGCTGCTTATAACAGAGTACGCACTTAACCTTCCGGGATTTGCCGAACTTTCTTCCAACCTTACATACTCTACCGGTGGAACTAATTTTCATTCAGAGGGCCTTTCGTTTAAAAATGTAAACTTTATGATGGATCCGAACAGTGAATACTACTTTAAAGGAACAAAGGGAATAAAAACAGGAAATTCCAATCAGTCTGGAAGATGTCTTGTTGCAAGAGCATCAAGAGACGGTCAGAATTATGTAGCTGTACTTTTTAATGCACCGTTTGAAACGGACGAATATGGCAATGATATCTTTACCCATCTCAACGATGCGTCCAGACTTTTTGACTGGGCATTCAGGGAACTTGAACACAAGGTTGTTCTTGAAGAAACCCAGGAGATTCGTTCACCAAAGATAAATTATGCAAAGGGAAAGGACTATATTAACCTTAAACCTGCCAGTGATGTAAAGTGTATGTGGCTTTCCACACTTGACACATCAGCCATAATAACAGAGATAGATTATATGTACGAAGAACTTAACGCACCTATAAAGGCAGGCGAAAAGCTCGGTACTCTTAAACTCAGATACCTTGAAAATGAAATCGGAACAGTTGACCTTGTTGCATACAGCGATGCAGAGTTTTCATACTTCAAATACGCAGCAGAAGTTCTCAGGACATATTTCAAGTCTTCAGCACTTAAAAATGCCCTCAGAATAGCAACAGGACTTACACTCTTATACGTCGTATTTGTATTTTATCTGCTTAATCTACGTGCCAAGAAACGCAGAGAAAGCAGGATTGCAAAGGCAAAACAGGAATAACAAAAACATCCGGCAAACGTAATGTCTGCCGGATGTTTTTTTAGTTCTTCTTTTTTGCATATAAATTTGCATAAAAAGCTTGACTATTTTATTAAAATAAGATATAATATTAGTGTTACCCACGCATATCAGGATATGACTCTTCGTCAGGAAGTTTGCCTGTCATCCATTTGGCGTTTATGTTCTTTCTGGATGCGAAGCTTCCTACAGGAAGATCACAGAGTGTTTCAATGCTGGGGTCAATTTCACAGAGTTCGCCGATACTTATTATTACTGCGTCGGTGTCTGTGTGTTCAGAACCGCATACAAACTGCCAGTTGTTATCATCGAAGTGATGAGTGACAAAAGTTATTGGTTTATTGTCTTCGAGGACATGACAGCATGTGAAACAAAGCATGCCAGGTCTCTCCGAAAAAGGAAAATAGCCCATAATTACCTCCGGTTTTTATAATTTTCTCTGAATTATATTATACAATAAAAAAGTAGTATAATCAACAGAGTACTATAATTCCGGACATGAAAACGGTTTACTTATTGCATAATAAATTTTAACCGTTTTGTAAGTTTTGTAGTTTTCAAAAGAATATTTATTAGAATCTGCACTAAAAATAATTATTAAACTTGTGCATATTGCTTAATAAAGATAACAATTTAGTTTTATTCATTGACTTTTGAAGGTTTCTGAAGTATATTATTATTAAAGACAGACGTTATTGATATTAACGGAGTTTTTACAATGGTTTCAATCAAAGATATAGCCAGAAGATGCGGTGTGTCGGTTGCGACAGTCAGCAAGGCTCTTAACGACTGCTCTGACATAAGCATACTGACGAAGAAGAAAGTAAGAGCAGTGGCCGATGAGCTTGGATACTTTCCTAACGCAAATGCCAAGGCACTTAAAACTTCAAAAACGAGCACGATTGGCATAATCTACAATGACAGACTTGGAAAAGGTCTGAATCATGCTTATTTTTCGGCAGTGCTGGAAAGTTTCAGATGCTCTGTCGAGGCGAACGGATATGACATTCTTTTTATAGGAAAAGGAAATCCGGATAAAAAAATGCTTACATACTACGAACACTGTAAACACAGGAATGTTGACGGAGTTCTGATAGCCTGTACGGATTTTTATGACAGTGAGATAAGCAGATTGTTCCGGAGCGATCTTCCGGTTGTGGCGATTGACTTTTTTTCCACACGTGATTATTCAGTTTGTTCTGATAACCGCCAGGGTATGAGAGACATAATTGAATATGTTTACGATATGGGACACAGAAAGATAGCCTACATTTATGGAGATACGTCACTGATAACAACTGTAAGGCTTGATTCCTTTACACAGACAATGAAGCAGCTTGGACTGCCTGTTGAATTTGACTATGTAAGACAGGGAAGATACAGTGATATCAGAAGGTCAGAGGAGATAGTATCAGAGATGTTTGATCTCTATGAACCTCCTACATGCATAATAATGCCGGGTGATGTTTCAGCATTCGGAGGATATATTGCCGCCTCAGACAGGAATCTGAGGATACCGGATGATATATCTTTTGTAGGGTTTGACGGGATTCCTTTCAGTCAGATATCAGTACCAAAGCTTACTACTGTACATCAGAATACAGAAAAGATAGGCCGGACGGCTGCTGAGATTTTACTTGACAGGATAAACGGAAAAGAACTTACGGATCAGAGAAAGCATGCACTTATTGAAACTGAACTGATTAAGGGTCAAACAGTCGCAAGACTGACCACATAAACAAATGCCTATTATATTTAATTAATAAATATAATACAATCATTAAGGAGGAAAATTTAGAAATGAAGAATTTTAAGAAGACATTAGCATTACTTGCAGCTCTTGCTCTCTCAGCAACAGCTCTCTACGGATGCGGCTCTAAGGAAGAAAGCTCAACAACAACACCTGCTGCAAACAACGATTCAAAGGCTGAGGATTCAGTTGCTGAAGAAAGCAGCACAGAAGATTCAGCTGCTGAAGGCGGCGAAGCTACAGCTGAAGGCGACCAGCTCACAATCCTTTGCTGGAACGCAAACGACAGCCAGCCAATGGTTGATCTTTTCTGCGAAAAGACAGGTACAGATCCATCAAAGATCAACATCAAGAACTTCGACGTACAGGGCGGTCAGGCTTCTGAACAGTACACACAGTACCTCTCAGACGCTTCTAACGACGCTGACATCATGTTCCTCGAAGCTGACTGGTGCCTTAACTTCATCAACGATGATACAGCAACTATCCCGCTTTCAGAACTCGGTTACAGCGAAAGCGACTTCAGCGACATCTACGACTACGTAGTTGAAACAGGTAAGTCAACAACATCAGGCGAACTCAAGGGCATTTCATGGCAGGCAGCTGCTGGCGGATACTGCTACAGAGAAGACCTCGCTGAAACATACCTTGGTGTTAAGTCACCAGAAGAAATGCAGGAAAAGGTTAAGGACTGGGATACATTCATGGCAACAGCTAAGGAACTTAAGGATGCTAACGGTCCTGCTATTTCAGCTACACTCGGCGGTGTATGGCAGGTTTACTCAGGTTCAAGACCAACAGCTTGGCTTGATGCTGACAACAAGCTCCTTGTTGACGACTACTGCACAAAGTACGCTCAGTTTGCTTATGACCTCTGGAACAATGGTTATGTAACAAAGGTTGCTCAGTGGACAGACGAATGGAAGCCACTCGGTCAGTCAGATGACGTTCTCGGTTTCTTCGTTTCAACATGGGGCTTCGGTGACACAATCCTTACAGGTGCAGCTGGCGGCGAAGGCGGCGCTACATTTGGTAAGTGGAAGTGCGTAGTTGGTCCTTCAGAATTCTACTGGGGCGGTACATGGCTTGCTCCTGCAGCAAGAATCAACAACAAGGAACTTGCTAAGCAGTTCATCGACTTCTTCACAATCAACGAAGAAGGTGCTACAGCTTATGCTGAAAAGCAGGGCGAATACATGTCAAACAAGAAGGTTATGGAAGCTATCATCGAAAAGGGCGAATACAAGGGCGCTCCTGTTCTCGGCGGCCAGAACCAGTTTGAAGTACTCAACAAGGTTGCTGATGGTATCGATATGAAGGGCAAGATCACACCTTACGATGCTATCATCAAGACAGAATTCTCAAATGCTGTTCAGGCATACGCAGAAGGAACATATGCTACTGTTGAAGAAGCTATGGAAGAATTCAAGAACGGCGTTGCTGGTCAGGTAACTGACGGAATCAACTGGGAAGAATAATTAGCTAAAGAATAATTTTAACTCAGATTAACCAATCACACATCCTACGGGGCATACTGCCCTGTAGGTGTGTGTTGTGTTAATTATATAGTTTGTTTTAATTACAGAAAATTTTTCCTGGGAGGGCTTTTTGAGAATGAAATCAAGTGCACAAAATAAAATCCGTTCCATTAGCTATGCCAAGTACGGATATTACTTTATTCTGCCGTTTTTTATAGTTTATTTTATTTTTCAGTTAGTACCGCTCCTTAATACATTCCGACTTTCTGTTTACGGTAATGGTCAGAATGAGGCAGCTTTCGTAGGTCTTGAAAACTTTAAGGTTCTTCTTTTCGGAGGAGACAGCAGACCTGAGATGACTCAGCACCAGAATCTTTTCAGAGTATTCGGCAATACACTTATATTATGGTTCGGTAACTTTATACCACAGTTAGCTTTATCATTACTCTTAGCAGTATGGTTTACAGATCTTAATCTTAAGATTAAGGGTAAGACCTTTTTCAAGATTGTTATGTACCTGCCAAATATCGTAACAGCTGCTTCCGTAGCTGCGTTATTTTTGATGTTATTCTCAAAAACAGAGTACGGTCCTATAAACAGTTGGCTTATGAGTATGGGTCTTGATAAACCTATCGACTTCGTTCGTGACAAGTGGAACTCAAGATTTATCATTATGTTTGCACAGACATGGATGTGGTTCGGTAATACAATGATAATGCTCATGGCTGCAATTATGGGTATCAGCCCTTCACTTTTCGAAGCTGCTGATATAGACGGAGCTAACAGCAGACAGGTCTTCACAAAGATTACACTTCCGCTTCTCAAACCGATGGTTATCTACACAATGATTACATCTATGATCGGTGGTCTCCAGATGTGGGATTTACCTTACCTCTACAAAGAAGGTACAACATACAACAGAGCAACAGAAACAATAGCTGTTTACATTTACAATCACTTCCATATTATTCCGCATAACTATGGATTCTCAGCTGCTGCTTCAGTTCTTCTCTTTATCGTTACTTCAGCGCTTGGATCAATCTGCTTTGCAATGAATGCTGATCCGGAGGCAAAGAAGAAGAAGGCTCTTATCAAGGAAGCAAAAAGACAGGCTAAGCTTCAGAGCAAATCAGCATTCGGAGGATTTTGATCATGAACAGTAAAAAAGACAGCTACGCAGCAAGAACTCGTGCAAAATCCATAGGAGTAATGATTGTTCTTGTTATACTTACAATTATCTGTATACTTCCTATCTGGATCTTGTTTGTAAACTCCACACGTCAGTCACAGGATATTATAAACAATGGTTTATCTATTATCCCAAGCAACTACTTTATCAAGAACATTAAGGAAACGATTCATCTTAACGAAATCGGAAAGATTACATACAGTGCATGGATTGGTTACAGAAACAGCTTTATAATCACTGCTTGTGCTACTGTACTTACAGTTTTCTTTGCATCTCTTACAGCTTACGGTCTTGTAGTATATGATTTCAAGGCTTCCGGAATAGCTTATACTTTTATTCTCGCTGTAATGATGGTTCCTGTACAGGTTACATCTGTTGGTTTCGTTACATTCATGGGTAAGATGGGTCTTACTGATACATACTGGCCGCTTATTCTTCCTGCTATCGCAGCACCTGCGGTTGTATTCTATATGCGTCAGTACATGAAGTCATCATTCCCGCTTGACATTGTTGAAGCTGCCCGTATTGATGGTACAAGTGAGTTCAGAACATTCCTTACAATCGGTCTTCCTCTTATGAAACCGGCTATAGGTGTTCAGGCAATATTTGCGTTTATCGCAAACTGGAACAACTTCTATACACCATCTATGATTCTTATTTCAAGAAACTTCAAACAGTATACAATGCCTATGATGGTTCAGTCAATCCTTACAAATGATAAGCTTGCTGACCTCGGTGTAAGATATACATCAATCATACTTTCAATTCTTCCGATTATCATCATCTACTGCTTACTTTCACGTACAATCGTTGACGGTGTTGCAGAAGGCGGCGTTAAGGAATAATAAAAAAATTCAGCTTTCGGATTATTTCCGGAAGCTGTTTTCTTTAAACAAAAATCTCAGCTGAATTTTCAGCTGAGATTTTTGTTTAGCATGTACGTTTAATTTTTCCGAGAAAATATGAAGCTGTAAAAAGGATAAGGTTTATAATAACTATTGTTGAACCGGTGGGAGTATTTAACTGATATGAAACAGCCAGTCCTGATATAAAGCATACTGATGAAATTATTGCGGAAGAAACTACAACGGATTTGAAACTTTTGCAGATATGCATTGATGTGAGAGCAGGGAATATGAGGAGCGATGACATAAGAAGTGCACCCATAAGACGCATTCCGATAACAACAGTAATAGCAGTAAGAAAAGCAATGAGCATATTATAGAAATCTGAACTTATTCCTGTGGCCTTGGCAAATGATTCATCAAATGTTACAAGAAAAACTTTATTGTAGAAAAAGATGAAGAGCGTAATTACTATAAATGACAGAATGATACTTATAACAACATCATCTTTGCTTATTGCAAGAATATTTCCAAACATATAGCTGTTCAGGTCTGATTTAATATTTGTTGACAATGAATTGATGAAAACTCCAATGGCAAGTGAGCTGCTTGCAATAAGAGCAATCGCAGCATCTCCGTTTATTTTGCTGTTTTTGCTTAGTTTTAAAAGAAAAAATGCTGCTATTATAATAACCGGTATTGAAAACTGAAGAGGTGCAATATTAATTGCCGCCGCTATGGAAACAGCACCAAAACCAACGTGGGAAAGTCCGTCTCCAATCATTGAAAAGCGTTTCAGTACAAGGCTTACTCCAAGCAGTGATGCTGAAAGTGTTACCAGAAGACCTACAATCAAAGCTCGTCTAATAAAATCATAATGCAGAAAATCGCTGATAAGATCAATCAAAAAAACCACATCCTTATAATAATTATGAATAACAACTCAGTCTATAATTATACCCTGAAAGTAAAGAGATGTCAAGAAGGTTTTTATAGTATTTTTATAATCTGTTAAATCCTGATTGAAACAGTGATTATTCACTAAAAAAACACTGTATTAAAAGAAAACTTGTAAATTATTTATCTTGTATAAACTTGAAAATCCTGTATTTGTATAAAACTAATAAAAAACAAGGTAAAAATAGTATTTAATATAAAAAGAGTTGCAATTATTGCGGATTTGATTTATAATAGATGTAGTTAATGAATTCTTATAGGAGGTATTATAATGCCGATAACGTTAATCCGCAATACCAAGGACAACGCCATGCATGGTTCTGATAATGACAGATACACAGGATGCAGAATGAAAATGCAGGGAGGAACATGGTATACCAGAGAGGGAGAACTCAAGGATATAACTGATCTCACATGTGAACGTTGCAAGGAAGTATTTGCAACAAAGATGATTCGTGAAAGCAATAAAGAAGAACTCAGAATTGCAAAAGAAGAAAAGAAACGCTATCAGCGTGCTAAAAAACAGGGTATAGTAAGAGAAGCTACATATGAAGAATATCTTATGAACAGAGAGGCAGAGGCTTCATCGAAACGAGACAGCCGCGACGACAATGCCACATCTGCTTCGCTGCATATGCTTAAGGATGCTATTCCTTCTGAACAGCCGGTATCTCAGTCTGTTCAGTTCCAGTCACCGTTTAACCCTTACAACCAGACAAATTCACAGCCACAGGTAAGTGCACCTCAGGCTTCCTTCAATCCGTATGCACAGCCACAGGTAAGTGCACCGCAGGGACCTTTCAATCCGTATGCGCAGCCACAGGTAAGTGCACCTCAGGGACCTTTCAATCCGTATGCACAGTCTCAGGTAAGTGCACCGCAGGAATCATTTAATCCATACGAACAGAATGTTCAGTCACAGATATCTGCTCCGTCATTCTCTCAGCAGATTAATTCTTCCCCTGCACAGCCGGAAACTGAATCAGTGGCACCTTCATATCAGGAGTATACAAGAGGGTTTTCGGGTTCTGGAGATAATTCGTCAGATACTGTATCTCCAGCATCATCTGCAGCTTCTGATGATGATTTTCTTGCACAGTTTATGTTTAAACCAGCTCAGGAACCGGAAAAAGAAGCACCCGTTTCTTCAGTTACAGCCGACAGCATAAAAAGTGCGACAGATGATATACTTTCGCAGTTCAATATCGGATCGCAGCTTGCTGAAAAACAGGCTGATACTCCGGCTTCTTCATCAATAAAAGCAGATGCTTCATCTTTCTACTCAAACAGCATTCCTGTTGTAGGTGCAGAATATGCAGGAGCATCATCTGTAAATTCAGTGGTTACCGAATTTGGTTCACTTAATATAGCAGAGTCACCAAAGGATGATTTTGTTGTTCCGGACGTTCCTGTATATCAGCCGCAGAGCAGAAATTACGATTCATCAGTCAGTGCACAGCTGGATGAGATTGCTGCACCTGACGTATCATCAGTTTCAACGGCTCAGAGTGCTTCAAATGTTTCACTTCAGTTTGCTGACCTTGCTTCTGCAGATATGTTCAGCTCGGGAAGTGCAGACAGAGAAGAAGTTTCTGATAATGAACTTGAATATGGATTTGATTCATTTATTTCAGATAATCCTTCAGTAATAAATGATAATATCAGCAGTACAGAGGATATTATGAGTGGATTTGGTGATATTCCGGCAGTACCTACAATAAACAGCTTTGAAACAGTAAGCCCGGTACAGCCATCAGCACCGACAATGAGCAGCTTTGAAACAGTAAGCCCGGTACAGCCAGCAGCACC
>SAMEA3663038__coassemble_210_pt1 | contig 21874 bp, 18 predicted proteins | sample SAMEA3663038__metabat2_low_PE_024 | metagenome-assembled genome bin SAMEA3663038 (sample SAMEA3663038) | pig gut metagenome | biome: pig gut; feature: pig-associated habitat; material: faeces | place: France | collected 2012
TAGCATTTCGTGATACTCATCGTTTGTAATCCTCTCATCTCTCAGCAGTGAATCCATGGTGTATCTGATATCTTTGCACATCTTCTTAAAATCACTCAGAAACTTTTCTTTCTTTTTTTCCGTGTAACTTTTATATCCATTAACCCTGTTATACATCCTGATAATCTGAAACGGCAGAAGTATCTCAAGGTCGTTTTCCACTAGTTCCTGTGGTGTGTAGCTGAGTGCCCTTACTGCATTGACTGAATACTCCACTTCCTGATCGTCCGGAAGTATTAGTTTTATGTACAGCTTATCGTGTTTTCTGTTTTTTCCCTTCAGAAATACAACAGCCTGCTTAGGCATACGGTATTCAGCATGACAATCATCAGTTTTCTCGTATCCGTCTCCCGGGTTGCTCATAGCATATTCAAAAAGCCGGAACATCATATCGTCCCAGTATGACTGTGCCTCTATCTGAAATCTCTCTCCGCATATCTCAAAGTAAATATCCTTTTCGAGTATCGCATTTTCTTCGTCTTCACTGTTTGGATCCAGAAACCTTACTTCCGAATCAAGCGGGAAGTTCTTTTCGAATACTTTGTTTACAAACTTAATCAGCATCCTGCCGGATAAGCGGAACATTCTTTTGAATGTGATGTCGTAAATTTTACTGTTCTCTGACATAGTGTTAATCTCTTTTCTGAATTTATTCTTCCTGTAAATAAGAAGTTGATATGACTATATTTTACAGTAAAAGAGAATAAATGTCAATTAGAGAAGTTTACAAATTTTACTATCCATAATATGTATTTATTCCATATTTCGACAGAAACCAATTTATCTTCTGACTACATTATAACATATTTCAAAAATTAGTTCAATGCAGAAAAATCTGGTATTTCATTAAAATGTGACACAATTGCAGTTATTTCATTTATTACGGGGACTAGGATGTGATTTTGAAATGAAGATTTTATAGTATTCAAGATATTCACCTGAACAATCAATATTTGCCTTCATACCCTTCAGTATACCACCGACTATACTCCTGTGACAAATCTTCTCGTCATCGCAGTAGCAGCACAAAGCTATGTTTTCATTATAACTGTCCTCAGCGAGTTTATGTAAAATTGAAAGAGATTCTTTTCTGCTCATCTCACTCAAAAAAACCGGAAGATACACTGATTTGAAGGTTTGTTCATTCCAAAGATTATTTCTGGCAAGTTCTCTGTATTTCTCAAAGAGAATCTGACCAGGACTTAATTCAGGAACATGAATAAACTTCTGCCTTTTTATGTCATCATCAAGTTTCCTGACAATATACATTTTTTTAAAATCATCTGATACTGGTTTCCCTATTTGATGCAATATAATCATTACACACCCTCTGAATATTTTTACTCTAACTATTGAAGTACGTGCATATACTGTCTGCTCAGTGTATTCAAACATATTTACTAAAAATTAAGCTGAGCACCTATGATAGCAATATTTTTATGATTAACAGAATTATTATAATCCAGAACAATATAACAGGGATAGCATAATACCACTTTTTAGGTTTTCCATTTGCCCACATTCCTTCAGCTTTCAGTCTGTTTCTTTTGATAACATCTTCAGGAATAAATTTTATTGTCAATCCTATAAGCAATGGCAACAGGATAACATCATCAAGATATCCTAAAACAGGAATAAAATCAGGGATTAAATCAACAGGAGAAAGTGCATATACTATCGTAATACCTCCGAATATTTTTGCAGGTACTGGCGTATCTTTATCTTTTAATGCCAGAAAAATCGCAGGTATATCCATTTTTAACTTTTTTGCACGATCCTTTAAATCCATCTTGTTTCCTCCCTCTTCACCCTGTATGATTTCCAGTAAAATGCCATTGTAATAGCTAATACTCCCATGCATACATTTGCTTGTTTGATTCTCTCGCGATTTCTGTAATTTATATATTAGCATAATTATGGAATTCAGTCAACAAAATGCCGCATACCCAAAATGGAAATATGTAATCGGGTATGCGGCGACGTTATGTTATTTTAAATAAATTTCTTTCCAATGATTTTCGTAATCAATAAAGTTTTCTGAAATATCGACATAGTCAAATTTTGTATTAAAATCGCCTGACGATGATATAAACATACTAAACACAGTCCACATATACTTTCCATCAAGTTTTTTTCTTTCTGCAGATAATATTTTATCAACTGATTTGAATAATTTTATTAATTCAGAATCACTACAAATATTAAAACAATCATCATATCCGCATCCGCTATCAACGTAAAACTTCATGGTATAACTTCCTTCTGTATAGCCCGCATAAAACGCTATCCTACACCAATTATCCGGAAGGAAATCCTGAATAGTATCAAATATATTCTGAAAAAATTTTTCGTCCATCTTTTACCTCCGACTTAATCTGATTTATTTGGAAAAGTCCTTTGACTTTTTACTCCATCAATACTATAAATAACAACAATTTCCGTTGGACGTCCTGAGTCACCATCATATACGGGCTTAATATTGACTCGAACATCCTTGCCTCCTTCAATCTGTTTGGCAAGTTCACCTTCAAATTTGTTATAATCTACCCGATTTATTTTAGCATCCTGTGCAACCATATTTTCCATTCCATTCGAACCGTCAAAACGATCTCCAATTAAATGACCTCTGTCATCAGTTTTCTTTTCGTCTCCCTTACCAATATCGTGAATATTATCTTTTATTGATAACTTTTCAGTTCTTGTCTTCATATGAAGTTTTCCTTCAGCAGAAATTATTCTACCTTCATTATCTGTTTGATATTTATAACCATTTATTTCATACTTCGAGTTTGGCTTTAACTCATTATCGACTCTATATTCATTACCATTGTCATCATAATAGTGAGTATGTCCGTCAATGTTTTTAATATTTTCATTATCTGAATCTTTAGAGTCGAATCTGTTTTCAAACTTTTCTTTCGCCTTATCCTTCGTCATCCCATTCTCAGGCTTAATATTTTTAAACCCTTCTGCTTTCGGCTTATTCAACTCCTGATTGTCAGTATGTTTGAATTCATTCATCAGAATATGCCCCCTTTCTCAACATATATCTCAGTAAACCTGCAAAGCAAATCATTATAAGCCGCATCCCTTGAGGCTTTTTCGTTGACTATAAGAGCCATAATACTGCTGATTTGTTCACTTGTCATATGTTTTACTGACGGATTGAGGTTCTTTATAACTGTTTCAATCCAGCTGTCAATTTCATCGCAGCTTTCTGCGTTCTTTACAGCTTTTTCAGCATTGAAAAAGTCATATGCAAGTTTCATTAGAGTATCAAGTGAACGACCTTCATTCATAATTTCATAGAAATCTGTCTTTACATGTGCACTTAAAGAGGATTTCAGTACAGAATTCTTAAGTTCTTCGATATCTTCCATTGAATATGACGGTTTCTGTTCAGATATAAATTTCATCAGCTTTTTCTGAAGTTCTTCATCCTCGTCAAATTCATCAGAATCAGGATCCGGTTCATAAGAATACGGAATAGTCTTCAGATCATACTTGTCTACCTTGCAAAGAACAGGCTGAATCCATTCATTCTGATAGACTGCAGCAACTCCTTTAGGAAATTTAGCAATTTCAATTATCTGATCATCATTGAGATTAGCTGATTTACCTACCAGTTCCCTGTCAGACTTGTCCGGCAGTCTCATGATAATTTTAGTATTTGTATTCCTGATTGATGACATATCCAGTAAAGCCGGTGCCTGATCTGCGATTATAAATCCTTCACCATATGTCCTCATCTCAGCAATAGCATTTGAAATCATTTCAACACTCTTACCAGCAAGATTTCCACTTTCTGATGAGAAGTCTGAAGATGTCTTTTTAAGAAGATTGTGTGCCTCTTCAAGTACCGTAATATGCTCAAGTTCATTGTTCATTTTTCCGGAAGACATTCTGTATTCCTGCAGCTTAAGAACAAGAATCCCCATAATAAGTGACTTGGTTTCTGATGAACCGGTTCTGCTCAAATCAATAATAACATTGTTTTCAAAAAGTTCATCACATGATATTTCAGCATTGCTGAAGATTAAACCGTTAATTCCGTTTGAAAGAGAATTAAGTCTTGTCTGGAGTGAACCTTTATAAGCACCTTTGTTTTCAGTATCATATTCACTGTTTTCGATTATGTACTTAATGTTTTCAGATACATCAGCAAATGTCGGATACATATACCGGCTGAATTTATTCCTTGATCTCTTTAAATCCCATCCGCAGTCTTCATATGATTTTTCAATTGCATTCTTCAGTACCGCAGGCATTGCCGCATACATAGGCCAGCAAACATTGAATATTTCAATAAGTCTGTCAAGATGTTCAAGGATATGAATACCGTCAGGAAAGCTAAACGGATTCAGTTTAAGCAGCGGAGTTAAATCAGGATTCGTTCCGTATACAGAAACATCCTTGTTCATACCAAAAACATTTTTATACTCACCTTTAGCTGGTTCAATAACCATGAACTTAACACGTTTTCTGCGTGCTTCGCTAAGTATCTTGTAGATTGTATTACTCTTTCCTGCACCGGTACTTCCTGTTACGAATGTATGAGAAGCGAGAGAATTCAAATCAAGATCCACAGTTGTATTTTCTTCATGATGCATATGGAAAACAGAACCTATGCATATCCCGTTTTCGAGGTTCGATTCACCATATGTAACTATGTTTCGTCCAAATTCAGCACACTCTATTACAGGAAGACCTTCTACAGACTTTCTAGGAAAATTCAGAGAATATGCAAGTTCCTTTCCTGAAAGACTTGTTGAAGCTGTAACGACTGGAGGATATACATAATAATCCTTAAATTCATTAACAAGCATAGGATTAATTCCAAATACAGGATGGCGGAGTTCTCTGAGATAATTGCATATTTCCTTTGCGTCCTGACTGGTTTCACCCATATCTCCACGCCAGAGATTAATGGACGCATTTGACATATAGGATTTTTCACCCTGTGTAAGAGCTATATATGAATGAGCAACATTATTTGCTATTGCTATATCCTCACTGAGAACATAAGCAGCAAAATCCCATAATCCAAGAGCTGTACTCTGTTCATAACGTTTCATCTGTTCTTCAAGTAATTCAAGAGCATGCTTTATGTTATAGTTGGTAAAACTCTGAGTTATTCCTTCGTTGTTTCCTATCGTCGCAGAGATATTTGATGAGCGTGCAAAATTCACACCAAAATTTCCTCCGAGGTTTAACGCCTGCGACATTCCAACTGTATTGGTTACAGTCTTCGACACTGCCCGTCCAAGTGTACTGCTTAAAGCTTTACTTGCAGTATTGGCAACACTTCTGCTGAGACTTTTGGCTACTGAATTCGTAACAGATTTCGCAACAGATGAAGCAGTTGAATGACCAGTACTACTTGAAATTGTATCTGACACCGACTGACTAACTGCATCTGCCGTTCCCCTGTTCCACGCATGACTGTAATTTACACCGGATTTAATGGATTGATTAACAGAAACTGATGCATTTGCACTCACCACACCAGATGCACCTACAGACACTCCAACCGTTTCAGAATCCCCGACTGTTACATCTACGGATCCCCCCAGAGTATCACTTGAACCTTTATTATCTGTATGGGACGTCCCCGACGTGTCACTATGTGAACTTGATTCATTTGTCGAATCTGTTATGGAATCGGTATTAGTCTCACCTGTAGATTCGGTATCAGTAGTTCCTTCGGTTTTGGTAGTTGTATCTCCATGCGTATTGGTTTCACCTGTACTTGACGAATCTGTAACCCCTTTACTGTTGGAGAATGACTGATTTGTCCCGTTCTGTATACCGGCACTTACACCTGCATTGACACCAAGATTTGCCGATGACCCCACCATCTTTGACTGAACATATGTAAAATTTGTCTGCCATGAAGCATAAGGAGCAAGTCCGGAATATAATTCTGACAACCGTAATTTTCTTTCAGAAACATCCTGAATAGGAGTTGCAAGAAGAATAAGTGTGTATTCCTGCGAAGAATTTTCCGGCACAATTCCGTCAAGAAGCTTTTCAATAGTCTGGCTGATAAACTTTTCTGATTTTTCTGCCGGTACATTTGACGCTGAAGCCACAGAATATCTTTTACTGTTTTTCAAACAAGGAATAATACCTGTACCGTCATTCTCATCTGTCTTAAGCTCAGATCCGGGAAAATTTCCTTTGATTGCATCAGCAAGCTGCTTTCTGTACCTGTTGACATCAGTATTACTGTCAGCATTTTTTGTATTTACAACAGCAAGATACACCTCTGTCTTATTGTATTTTCGATTGAATACCAGTGCAATATTGCATTCCTCATCAGAGAGCACAGCATATACGTTTACCAGTTTCTCCAGACTGTTTTCATTTTTGTCCGTAACCCATCTGGTAATATTGAAATACCTTATATTATAATCCGGATTAAACGGTTTTCCGTATTCAGCATCTTTCTGAACCGGAACATATATATCAGCAAGCTGCGGCAGATATGCATTGAAAATTTCAATACTGCTTAATCCAATAAGGTTCTCTGTTAATTCCAGTGCTGCCGGATCATTTGGATTAAACTTCTGAAGCATACTGTAATACTGTTCTCTGTCTTTTTCAATGTCCTGAATCTGCTGAGAACTTAACGCGGAACACTTAGCTATCCTGTCCCCGGCTTTTTCAACTTTTTTTGAAAGAAAATTCCTTATTCCCATTTTTAATATTCCCCTTATCAATCTTCCTGAACAACAGTCCATTCCATAAGTTTCTCTATATCCGATGAATATTTTTCAAGCATTTCCTTTCTGGATACAAGGAAGTTTATCTCATTTGTATCCCGGTTTATCAGATCACATAATTCCTTAAGTTCAGAATTAAGATCTGTAATTTTGCCAAGGATGCTCTGTAAAAGATCATACTTCCAGAGGTTAAAACTAAGTATATGGGCATCCTGAACTGAATTAACAATCATATCTATACTGAAATCAATTTCGCTGTTATAAAATCTGGAAAGTTTAACCTTGTTAAGCTTTGAATCACCGAACAAACGGAAATTGCCAAGCTTAATTACAAAATTCTGAAAATCTGATTTATCAAATTCTATTTCTTTGAGAACACGAAGATCAGGCTCTGCGTATTTTATTATTATATCTGAAAGTTCATTTCTCTTTTCTTCTGTAATTTCTTCAGCTTTCATAACAATATTCAGCATTTCCTGCCTGATATCCTGACATCTCGCAGACCAGTACACAGCTGATTTTTCCGTTATAACTGCTATAGCCTCATCATTTGTTTGCTTATAGTCATCAGTCAGAACAGAGATTATTTTATCAGCTGTAATTCGTTCAACGTTTTCCTGGGCATCTCTCAGGTCGGATGATTTACCAAACGACGATTTTACCATATTCGAAATATCTTTCACAGAGTTTCCGAGAGAACTTATCCCATCATCGACAACAGTTGATTTAATTTTACTGCCGAGGTTCTTCCAGGATTCACTCTTAACAGACTGCTGCAGAGCAAAGTTTGTTTCTGACTTGACTTCTTCTGTTACTTTTGCATCAAGATCCTGAAGTTCAGAAACACTGTGATGTTTACATACATCAGGTTTAAGTTCAGCCATTTCCTTTTTGTAATTGTCAAGATAAATATTACTGAGTTCTTCATTTCTGGATTCAATCTTTTCAACAAATACAGCTTTTTCAGTATCAAGCTGCCTTTGCCTCTGATTCTTTGATGTTTCGAGGTTTGCTTTTTTCTCTTCAATACTTTCAAATGAAATATCTACTACTCTCCGCAGGAAAAGAAGAGACTGCCAGCATTTATTGTATGAAGAATATTTTTCTGCAAACGAATTTATTTCATTTTCAATCCAGTATAGTCCGCTGTTTGCATATATGAGATTTTCAGCCTGCTCAGACCTGGCAACGGATTTAGCTTTTATCTGCTCAGGGAGAATATTAAAATCATAAAGCCTTGTATAATAAGGGGAATCCGGATCATTATAATCTTCTGAAGTTGTTCTGTATATCTTTCCATAATACCTGTTTTCGAATTTACCCTCATTTTTTGATCCCAGTCCAAGAATAGAAGATACAAAATACAGACCTTCAGAATAAATATTTTTTGGAATCGCCTGATTAAGAACCACTTCCTCAGAGAAATGTTTTTTGTCAAGATTAGCAACATCAGCCTTATTTACAATAATCATTGTGAACCGGCTGTCAAGTTCCTCCATTTCCTTTATTTCGTTACAGAGCTTATCATTGTCAACGCTGTCAAGTGTATTGTATTCCGACACATATAGCGGAATACCATTAGAAAGATTCGCCATAGCTTTTTTCAGGACAAGAATATGCTGATCATTTGTAGCAGAATTTGATCCTGGAGTATCAAAAACCACGTATCTTTCGGCTTTTTCTCCAAATACTCCGTTTGGATTAAACGGTGTTGTTATCTGAATGATATCATCCAGTAATTCATCATGAGTTTCCTTATCATAATAATTGATTATCTCAAGACATTTTGCAAGACGTTTAACCGGATTCCATTCCTCAACAGCCTGCATAGCTTCATTAAATTTTACAAAGAGCGGTGAAGTATTGTTGAATGAAAAAATATTGTATCCATCATCTTCAAAATGCAGAACGCTTTTGGTTCCATTATACAAAAAACTTATTGTGGCTTTATTACAGCTGTCAGAGGGACGAATTTCATGTATTTTAGCAGTCAGAGATTCATCTCCGCTTGGTAATACTTCATAACCTATAAGTGCATTAATAAATGTGGATTTACCAGAACTGTAATTACCTACAACGCAAAGCGGTATAACTTCTTTTGATACATCATCAAACTTTTTACGTTCCTTAACTATTTTTTCTGTATCACGTGCAGTTTCAGTTATCAGTGGTTTCATAAGCTTAAAGATATTCTTAACATCCGGAAGAATATCACGGGCATTCTTAAGGCGAAGAGCAGACTGTTTTACTTCTACTCTGTTTTCGTAATATTCTGATGAACATACAGATTTTAGTTCATCAAATTCATCTTCTGTTCCTTCAAACACAATTTCAATTTTCGATGAAGAAAGCTTATAATCCCTTATGATAATATCTACTATCTTCTTTACTTTAAAAGGGAAAAAGCTGTCAGTATATTCTGTACAGAGAAGTTCACTGTTAGCGTCATTGTGTAAATTAACCGGAATCCAGTCATCTCCCTGCTCATCCCACTTTTTATATGTAATCTTATTTTTATACGGGTTGCTTACAATTTTAATCTTTGGCATTTTAAAACAAATCCCCCAATCCATGTATCTATCAGTTTCATTATTCATGTTTAAAAAAAGAACATTAAATATACTATAATTTTATCACCATATAGCAAAATTGTCAAGTATATTAAATAAACACATATACAATATATTTGTTTTCACCAAACACCAATAAATTCCCCGAGAAAATATATACTGACATCCCTTTAATTTTAATTAGCTTTCCCACACCTCCATTCTATCGCCCTCCCACCCGACAATATAAAAATGCATTCCACCTCCTCCACCTTGACAACACAGACCAAATATCATATAATTCTCAGTATACACCCAAAACAATAAACCAGCGAGGAAAAGAAATGAATAACGACAATATTATACCGGAACCGGAACGTGGTGCCCGGACGGAAATCATCTTCGATACCACCTGTTTCAGTGAACCGGCAGATCCTTTCAGTGCAGAGGATGTAAATAAAGCTATTGAGCAGGCTGTTGAGCTGGATGAACGTCCTGTGTTTCTGGAAGGTCTGTCCGAAAGGCTTAACCGGCTTGGAATCAGATGTGTTGCTGATGACACAGATATAATCCTTAAAGAAATGAAGAACAGGTACAGAAATATTCTCGGAAAATCTATGCCAAAAGCTGTAAGGAACTGGATCGGAGGTACAACGCCGGGACTTACAAATCACATAAATAACTACGATATCTGCTATGCTCTTGAAATGGATTTTCATCAGACGGCAGAATTCTTTCAGAAGCATTTTCTGACTCTTCCCTGGAACTGCAAAAATAAAACAGATGCAGTATTTCTATGGTGTCTGTGGCATAAGAAACCTTATTCTGCTGTTCAAACAATGCTTGAGGAAACGAAGTGTTTTGTATCTCAGGAAAATGCACATACATCCACATCGCAGATACTGGCAAGTATTATTTCGGAAAATGATGAAGAGAAATTTCTGAAATATCTCTCCGGGCACTGCTATGAAAATGAGCAGCAGTTTCAGATGGCCAGAAATATTATTAAGAAGGAAACGGAAACGGTAAAAAAGATTATCAGCGAAGATGAAGCATATAACGTAATTTCAAAAGACAGGCTGAACAGCCTTACGATTGAAGCAATACTCGGATACAGATATCAGGGGTCTGAATCTCCAAGAAACAGAAAATCTCTGAAGAAACTTCCCGTACGTTTCCGTGAATCACTTCCGAATGACGTTACTCTCGGTAAAATACTGAATGATGAAAAAGCATCCTATGAGACACTTCGCAAGACACTTATACTGCTGAAACTGTTCACATTTTACTACGATGCAGAAAATACGGATGAAAATATAATAGCTCAGAATCTGATGGATTTTTATGACGAACTTAATCTGGTGCTTTCAGACTGCGGATTTGCACGCATTTATCCGGCTCACCCATTTGACTGCCTGATACTTTACTGTGCAAATTCCTATGATCCGGTACTTACTCTCAGTTACATAAATGAATTCTGAGAATGCATTTTTATAATTCAGAAATTCAATAACCTATAATAAACATGAAGGGAGGATTATGACCGTGGATATTATACTAAATGAAGGCGCTGTGATTACCTCCGGTGAATGCGCATACCGTATACTAAGATGTGTCGGACGCGGTGCATCGGCTGTGGCATACATGGCCGAATGCAGTTCATCAGGAATTATCACCGCCTGCATACTTAAGGAATACAATCCTGCAGGTCTGGCTGTTTCAAGAAATGAAGACCTGTCACTCACCTGCAGCAGCAATGAAGATTTCAGAAACGGTATGAAAAGGTTTCTTCAGTCAGGTTACAGACAGAATGAAATTCGTCAGAGAACGAATATGCGTAACCAGACTCCGCCGGTAAGCAGAATTTTTGAAGCAAACGGAACAGCATATATTGATGTGACCTGCTACGACGGAACTACACTTGATAAACTCACCGGACTCACTCTTGCGGAGTATACGGAAATTCTTCTTTCAGCTGCCAAAAATGTTTCTGCCTGTCACAGTTCCGGATGTCTGTGTCTTGACCTGAAACCGGAAAATATCTTCGTGATGCTTGATTCCGTCGGAAAGCCTGTTACACAGCTTGTGGAATTCATTGATTTTGACAGTGTGCGTACCGCAAACAGTACGGAAAAATATATGTACTATACACGTGAATGGGCTGCACCGGAACAAAAGGATTCCTTTTCCTGCTCGAAAATCTGTGAAGCAACGGATATCTATACTCTCGGTGAGCTTGCATTCAGTATTTATTTTGGGAGGCATTCAGAAGATTCTGAACACCGGGGATTTTCAAAGTATGATTTTGATAAATGCAGGAAAGAATACAGAGCAGTACTTGCACGGCCTGCTGTACAGAAACTGCTGACAAAACTTTTCAGAAACACGCTCAGACCGTCAGTGTCAAACCGTTTCTCATCGGTAAACGACGTTATTGCAATATTTGAAAAGCTTGCAGAAGAAACTGAAAGAAAAGATTTTGTAATACCTGTTCTTCCACGCACATCACCTTTCTTCACCGGAAGAAACAAAGAAATAAACTTCATTTCTGAAAATCTTGAAGAAAACGGTCTGGTATGGCTGTACGGAACAGGCGGAATCGGAAAAAGTACGATTGTACGAAACTATATTCACCGGAAAAAATCCGAATATGATATTGTAATTTATCTTGAATTCAACAACAGCATAATTAGTACGTTTACCGATGACCGGCAGCTTAAAATCAGTACAGCCAGAAAATACCCGGAAGAATCCAGGCAGGAATATTTCAGCAGGAAACTTGAAACTCTGAAGGTTATATGTTCTGACAGGGACGTTCTGTTCGTTGTTGATAATTTCGAAGGTCTGATTACACAGGAGTTCAGTGAACTTATAAACAACGGATGGGATACATTGGTTGTAAGCCGCAGAACTCCGCCTGAAAACAGCTTCATTTCCCTTGAAGTTACAGCAATATCAGAACCCGAAGATATATTCAGACTTATCAGCCTGAATCTTGGAAGAGGGCTTTCAAACAAGGAAAAAGAATCCTTCAGTGAGATTATCAGACTTGTTGAAGGTCACACACTTGTACTTGAACTGATTGCAAGACAGATAAAATCTGAAAATATCAGCGTTCAGGAGGCGCTGGAGCTTATTGAAGAAAATGGTTTCTCTAAGTTTTCTGATGAAAAAATCAGCAATTACAAGGACAACAGTGAAATATATGATACTCTCTCTGATATCATTTCTGCCCTCTTTGACAGAGGTGATATGAACGACAGATTCACCGTATACATGAAAATTCTGTCGCTTGCTGATTCCCGCGGACTGGATTGCTCAATTATACAGGATATCATAAAACTTGAAGACAACAGCATTTTAAAAAAGCTTGCTGAAAACGGATGGATATATGAGGGAGATGTAATCAGAGTCCACCCTGTAATTGCAGAGACTGTCCGTCAGTGGCCATGGCCGGATTCTGAAAGAGATATTGATGTAATGAAATACCACAAACGAATAATCTCCGTTTACGAAAGTATGGAAGATTATACACAGATACTGAAAACTTCTGAACTCGCTGATGCCTATGCAGATCTCCATGAATCCGGAATCATATATGCCATGGCACTTGATATGACGGGTTCGTTCTATGAGGCACTTCTCGGCGGAGCATATGATTCCTGTGATGAAGAAGATATAAAAATCATTAATTCTCTGAGAGAAACAACGTTTCTTGCCGTCAGATACGCATCCGCTCCTCAGAACACAGAAGAAACAGAGCTCCTGTGTATGTACCTGCAGTCACTTGCCTCGGTGTATATTCGGACATATCGGGATGGTGACGAGGAAATCATTAAGGAATGTATTAACCGTTCACGAGACCTGACAGATCCTGAATCACAAAACTATAAAGATCTGCTCTGTACTTTTATGATGGTTAATGCCTGGTATTTTACTGCAATAGAACCTGACAATGAAAAAGTACACGAATACATCGAAAAGGCGGCTGTTCTTGCAGCTGAGGCATATACGAATGCTCTGGAGCTTATTGATATATTCTATATTCCGGCTGCCAGCTGCTGTTTTTCGCTTGGCGAATATAAAACCGCGGTTTCACTGCTTTCCGAAGCAACCGATATTTGCCGGGCGCATATGGATATACTGCAGTACGTCGACAAACTGGCTGAACTTCTCAGATGTCTCCTTGATGTATATTTTGAAAATGATGACCATGAAAAATGTACTGAACTAATTTCTGAAATAAATGAAATTAATGAAAAATACAGTAGTCAGGGAATTTACAGGGAAATTAATCCTGTAATCACAGAAATGTATTATTCAGAATAACAGAAAACCGCAATCCAGGGTATTGTTTTTAACAGATGGAATGCATTTTTATAACCTCAGCTTTCTGTATGCTATACTGTAATTACAGAAAAAAATTCATACAGACTAAGTTCTGTGGGGAGGTTATTTTATGGATGATAAAACATTGCAGAAAGAAGTAAAAAAAGAGATCAAAAGACAAAAGAAGAAAAAATATCTCGGTTGCCTGGTGTTCATTGTAATCGTAATTATCATTGTCGCGATTTTATCCGGAACCGGAAGATCTGAAAAAAATGAACCTGATACTATTCCGGAATACACAGATCCAACTCCTTCATCTTCACCACAAAATGATACAAAACCAACTGAAATCCAGACTGAACCTGCTAAGACTGAACCTGAAGCTGCTGACGAAACATTACCGGCAAAAATCCAGCCAGAGATTTCCGTGTCTTCAGAAAGTCAGGAAAGTTCAGATAATGAATTTTCACTCTCTGATATAAAGGCCGCAATAGAAAACGGTGACTTTAGTCTTGTGGATCCTGAATTCAAGCAGCTGATGGATGAGTATGAAAGCTTTTATGATGATTATATCGAATTTATGGAAAAGTACAATTCGGACAGCGCAAATATTATAAACATGATGGAAGACTATACTCAAATGACGACAAAACTGGCAAGCTGGTCAGAGAAAATCGACGCCATTGATGCAGATTCCCTCTCTCCTGCTGACAACGCATATTACCTGCTCGTTACAATGAGAATTGAGAAAAAACTTATCGGCAGCATATATTAGTCCGTAAACAAAATAAGGTTATACAGAATCTGAAAATTTCTGTATAACCTTATTTTCTTATTTACCATCCTGCATTAAGAATATAAAAAATCACTGCAATCTGCGTCAGCATAATAAGCGGCAGACCAACTGTAAAATAATTCTTTTTGGTTTTATGATGAAACAGGTGCATAGATATAAATCCGCCCACGGAACCACCGATAAATGAAAGTCCCAGAAGTGTAACTATCTTTATCCTTGATTTATTTTTAACTGCCTTAAATTTATCTAAAGCAAATGCAGTGAATGTCACAAGGTTAATCGCAGCAAAATAAATAAGCAGCCATTTATTTTCCATAAACGGTTTCCATATTGAATATGTAATTGTATCCGCCCTGTGCCCTTTTAACATAAGGATTGCTACAGCATAAATTACCAGCATACATATAGCCAGCACTCTTATCATCATATTTTCCTTTTCGGCTTTCCTGTCAAAACACAAAACTGAAAGCAGAATTCCCGCACTTCCGCCTGCCATGGCAATCAGTGTAACTACCGGATTCAGCTTGTTTTTTGTTTTAAGATTTATCAGGTAAAGCAGAAATCCCAGTACGTTAATTATAATAAAATAGTATCCAGTCTTACTCATAATTTTAACTCCGTTATTACAAAACTGTTTTTGTCATCGTTTCTGAAGCCGCCGGTCTATCTTCTGTTTTTCTTCTCTCAGATATTTCACGACTGGTTCTATATACTTCTCATCTGAAATATCATAGGAATGACCGATCATCTCAGCTATATCCTTTTCTTTTTGACTTGCGTCTTTCTTTTTCTTAAGTATTTTTCATAATATCCATCGACCGTTATTCCTAGACCGGATAACACCTCATATCCATCATTTTTGAGCGTTTGTGTTAACTCGTCCACTTTTTCTTTTGAACCAACGATAAAAGCAATATGAAATATGCTCTATTTTCACTAGTTTCATCTCCATAAATTCCGATTTACGTGCCCTTCTCAATTTCTCCGGAATAATCAATTATTCCTCCAAATTCGACAACGTTTGTATACCCCAGTTCCGCCAGTTTTTTCGAAGCCTGCTTACTTCTGTTTCCGCTTCGGCAATACACGTATATTGTCTGATTCTTATCCGGCAGCTGTTCAATCTCTTCTGTTCCTATTGTTTCATTTGGAATATTGACCGCACCCGGAATATGTCCTTCTTCAAACTCATCTGTCCTTCTGACATCCAGAATAATGTAGTCTGAATCATTTTCCATAAGTTCCAGACCTTCCTGCATTGAAATTTGCCGAAAGTCCGGCTGTTTCTCAGTATTTTTCATAGAATCCTCCCTTTCACATCCGGTAAACATAATAAGAATGATTATAAAAATCATAAATACTTTTCTCACAACAACCCTCCGTCTGTTTTTCAAAAAATTCGAAATATCCCGAAAACAATCATTCCACAAAGGAGAAACAGAATACTATCAGGTAGCTGCCACCGTCATTAGTAATGACACCTTTGACGGAGAGATTACTTGTTAACCAATTTTATCCTTCATCTCCTGATACTTAACTTCGAGAGAATTTCTTGGTTTTATTTTCATTTTTATTCCGTTTTCATATACACTTATCCAGAGCTTTTCATCTCCGAATACCCGAATCGTATCCAGAATTTTATACAGAATAACTTCTTTATTTGAATCGTGAACATGTTTCCAGTAATATTTTACTGCATCATCCGGTTCACAAAGTAATATTGAGATAATCAGCATAGTTTCACATAATTCCTCGATATTACTACTTAATTGATAACTGCTATATGATGATTTTTTCTTTATTTCCGCTTCAAATTTATCTACATATTCTTTTATAAAATCAATAGCCTTGTATTTCAAATCGTTTGTTACAAGGGCATTTGCGAAAATTTCCTCCATCTCAATATACAGTGAATTTCTGTCTATACAAACGCTGGTCGCATCTATAAGCATGTTTTTTATGTTTTCATCTGAAAAACCAGAAGCAAATGTTCGCTTCACCAGCATATCATAGAAATCCGGCTGTCTGATACCTACTGCCTGAAACGGATCCTCTGAAGGGAAAATATAATAACCGCATCCATAAGCCAGGCGATTGTATAATTCTCTGAGCAACCGTGCAGATTCAGCACCATTTTCTCCGTCTGCAGGAATTTCATTTATCATCTTTACAAAATTCTTAACTTCAAATCTCCACTTGGATCTTTTGCTCTTTGGAACAACCCGGTTTGGAGTACAATACAAATCAGCATCAACATTCTCAAGAAATTCATTAATATGACTTTTCAGTGATTCAAAATCAACAACTACTGCCTTCCTCTTCTCTCTGGAAACAGATAAATTAACTCCGGAAATGATGTCTTCTATCAACGGATCTGCATCTGATTCTTTTTTACCTTTTGGCAGCATCTTATACAGCTCTGAAGCAATTTTTTCCAAATCTTCTCTCCTGCATCTTTTTATTTTATCTCTGAATTCATTTATTTTCATAAACTCAATCCTCTCTTTACGGTAATAATTCTTATTATACCACATCTATGCTGATTTTTCAATCAGTAATAGCATTAGGCAATTTGTTTACTACAACTCCTTACCGTTTTTTCTTATTTTTAATTTTTCCTGCTGGTTTTTTGTTTTCATGCCGGTTTTCTGTTCTGAAGGATAAATGACATAAAAAAGCATATACTACCTCCGAGGTGATTAATATGGCAAAACAAGGCATGAAGCGTCCGGAATGCACGCACACAAAACCTGAAAACACCATGGCACCAGTTCCGGAAATCCAGGGAAAAGCAAAACACGGAAAGGTACATGCAAATCCAGTCATTGCAGGGACACATTCTCCCGCACAAAAGGTGTACCATACAACACCTTTTTCGCAGGAGAAACCTGTTTCCGATGTCTATCCGGTTATTGACAATGACCTTGCACGGGACAACGTGGAGAATGACATAACTGCTGCTGACCTGCAGGATTTGTAACAGGAATACTCAACGCCGTCAGACCAAAAGTCCGGCGGCGTTGAATTTTCTGAAACTCTACCAGCATCGGTCATATGTACTTTTCAGTCATTTCAGAACCTCTCTTTCTTTTTATTTAGCACAGTATTCCGCATATCTGATAATGTTCTCCTCCCATTACAGTATATTATTTGCAAAGTCCATAAGCTGTTCAAAGCTGCCACGGGGATAAGCGGAAATATCATTGCGTTCCTTGTTTATAAGGCAGTCGGTGAGCAAAAAAACACTCATTCCTGCCTTTTGTGCTGCTCCCATATCCTCGGTCACATCATTGCCTACCATAAGGCATTGTTCAGGACTTACACCAAGCCGTCTTGCAAGCTCCTTGTAGTATTCGGGATTTGGCTTGCAATAGCCGATATTTTCATAGGTCGTATATAGTTCAAAATCGTTTGGCTCAAAGCCTGCCCATCGAATACGGCTCTCTGTTGCAGTGGACGGAAAAATAGGATTTGTTGCAAGGGCAATCTGAAATTCCATTTCCTTTATGGTATGTACTGCAATAGCGGCTTTAGGATTATATCCGCAGATTTCCTTTGCATTCTGAAATTCCTTTTCATAAAACTCGTCGAACAGCGGCTTGTCTGCAAGTGCTTTTTCTCCGAACACTTCCGAGAATTTTTCCCAGAAAGCCTGCTCGTTGGTTTTTGTTCCGTTGTTCTTCACCATAGCGGCAGTTCCCGACCAAATACCGTCAATCAGTTTCTGTGGCTCATATCCGTAGGGAGCAAGCTTTTTTACAAGCAGCTTGAAATAGCCCTTTGTGAACTCGTCATTGTCCATAGGAAGCAAAGTTCCGTCTAAGTCGAATAGAATTGTTGTTATTTTCATTGATATCCTCCTTTAGTTTTTTCGTGCATGATATGATCATTCTGTCAAACGCCTCTTTCGCAATGGGATCATTTCGTTCATTTACCACAAAACTTAGAATTGACAGATAGAAGAATTTATACATGTACCAGGTATAAAAACTGTTTAAGATGTTTAATATCTCATGGTATCAGTGTTTCCTGTTAAATCACTTACAAGTCTGCTTTTAATCAGACAGAGATCAGCTATATCAATAGTTCCGTTTTGGTTCATATCTGCTGCTTTCAGATTAAAACTACAGTCATCATATACTCCCATAAGCCACTTCTGAGTCTGAATTATGTCAGTAACATTAAATTCACCATCCGCATTCATATCACCGGAAACATCTTTTATTATTTCAAATTTACGGTTATACTTTTCTGAATATTTCTCTGCGGTTGAATTGGCATATCCGTGAATAACAGTATCTTTTTCAAAGTATTCCTCAGAATAAAATTTACCGTCAATCAGCGTCCCATAATCATCATCAGAAAGAACATACTCCTTATATTTGTATCTGGACGGTATTGTATTTTCACTGTCGAAAATATCACACTCAGGATCATAGATATAGTAATCTGTAGTTGTTCCGGCTTTTGAAATGGTGTCTTCACCAATAAATGAACATCGATAGAATATTTTTGCAGGAGCACAACTTCTTAACTGAGCAGTCAGATAATAATTAATATATTTTACTGATTCAGGAACATTAATAAATGATATTTCATATCTCGCCAAAAATGAGAGCTCTGAAATTCCCGTTGTTCCGTCTTTGATATTTACGATCTGAACATTCTCATCACTGCCAACAAGCCAGTTGTCTACATAATGTAAACCACCGATGTTTTCAACACATGGAGAAGAGTCAAAGGCATTGTATCCGATATATTTAACAGTTTCAGGAATATCAAATTCTTCAAGTGAACTGCACAGAGAAAACGAACCGTAGCCTATTTCCAGAATTTCACTTCCGAACTTTACCTCCGAAAGCTTCTCACAGTAATAACACATCTCACCGGAGAGTGAAACCAGATTTTCCGGGAAAACGATACTTTTCATATTTGCGCAATGCACAAACGCTGCATTATTTATATGAGTTATATTGTCCGGTATAATCATTGTTTCCAGATTGACGCAGTCAAAAAAAGCGTAGTCATTTATTCGCTCTGCCTTATCTGAAATTACCGGTTCACTTTGCTTTAAAGCAGGAGGACAGCCAATAAGAATTTTCATATCCTTAGTGTAAACAATACCATCAGAAACACAGTAAAATGGATTGGTGTCAGATATAACAACTTCAGACACAGTCGGAGGAAGTAAATCAGCTGGTTTATTCAGAGCTACATGCTGAACTGTAGTAGTTGTCAGACTGTACCAGTCAAGATGTTCAAAAGAATCAGGTAAAGTTATCTTTTCAAGTTTCCTGCAGTAACCAAACGGAGTGTCCACAGAACCTTTAACCGGCAATCCATTTACTTCTTCAGGAATTACGACTTCTGTTATTTCATCGTCATTACAGCCTGAAAGAACAGCATACTCATCATATAACCTGAAAACAAGATTCCCCTCGGTTATGCTGGTGTAATTAGCATCCGGGTCCGGAAAAACCAGTGTTTCGTTATTCTGTTTCTTAAATTCCTTTGCAGTTGCAGCTTCCATTGCATATACGTTTACTGAATAAAATGAGGATACACTTAACATCAGGGAAAGTGCTAAAACTGACGAAACAGTCTTTTTTAGCATTAAATTCATTTTTACAACCTCCATTTATATAGAATCCATTATTTTACGCCTGACTTTATATCGGGATAAGCCGGCATATTTATTATAAATTCAGCTTTGCGTAAATTATAGTGAACGTCAAAATAAATTTGACTTTCACTATACATAAAGGTAATGACAGGATTTCGCAGAAGCGGAAAATCTGTAATGCTGCAGCTTATACAAGAGGAGCTTGTCACACAGGGCGTACAGGAGCAGCAGTTTATTTCTTTTAATTTTGAAAAAATGGGATTCAGGCATCTTTGCAATGCACAGGCTCTTCACAGTGAAGTAATTCGGCTGGCTGAAAAAATCAACGGTAAAGTTTATCTGTTCTTTGACGAAATTCAGGAAGTAAAATCCTGGGAAAAGTGCATAAACTCTCTCCGTGTCGATCTTGACTGTGACATCTACATTACTGGTTCAAATGCCAAACTGCTCTCGGGCGAGCTTGCCACATATCTGGGCGGAAGATACGTTGAATTTGTAATTTATCCGTTCTCATTTGCGGAGTTCAAGGAACTTCATTTGTCCGTATATCCTCAGACTTCCGATACAGAATGTTTCAACAAATATCTTATCACAGGCGGTATGCCATATCTCAGCAATCTGAATTTTGAAGATGAACCGAGTCGTCTGTATCTGGAAGATCTCTACAATTCCGTTGTACTGAAGGATATTGTAAAGCGGAATGCTGTAAGAGATGTTGATCTGCTTGAAAAGATTATCTCCTATGTGACGGCAAACATCGGTACGACCTTTTCGGCAACATCAGTTTCAAAGTTTTTTAAAAGTGAAAAACGCACTGTTGCAACGGAAACCATTCTAAACTATATAAAATACTGTCTGGACGCATACCTGTTCTATCAGGTCAAGCGTGAAGATTTAGCCGGCAAGCAAATTCTTTCGGTGAACGAAAAATACTACATGTCCGATCACGGCATAAGAGAAGCTGTTTTCGGAGGAAATACCCGTAATATAAACCTTATTCTTGAAAATATCGTTTATATGGAACTGCTTCGCCGCGGATACAAAGTAAATGTCGGCAGAATCGGTGACAAGGAAATCGACTTCGTTTGCCGCAAACAGAACAACAAGCTGTATGTTCAGGTAACATACATTCTCGCCTCCCCTGAAACCGTTGAACGTGAATTTGGCAGTCTTGAGCAAATACCGGATAACTTTCCTAAATATGTTGTGTCTATGGATGAGCCTGACATGAGCAGAAATGGGATTAAGCACTGCAATATCCGGAAGTTTCTTACTATGGTTGAATGGAGCTAAGTGCACTGTCAGGACTGTTTTTCAAAATAACTCGTGAAAAATTATAAGGCATATTCATATTATATTTCGATTTTCACGGATATGACGTAGGCATCGCTTAGTATGCTCCTGGTTTATCCATATACTGACAACTCCTTACCGTTTTTTCTTATTTTTAATTGTAGATATAGTGGATCAAAGTTGTCAAGTGTTATTATACTACATCAAAACGAGAGAGGAGTTTCCTATTTACGTTATAAAAAACTTAATACCGGGATATCAAAAATCTTTCCGGATTGTACCTATATCCCGAAACAAAATCAAAATCCGATTTCCATTTCATGACTGCTAAAGCGTTATTTGACTTGTTTTCATTTAAATTTATAAGCATCCCCAGCAATCTTATTATTGCATCTTGATTCATTAAATCCATATCAATAATATCCTTCAATAATTCCTGACGTTCTAGCTGCCCCATATCATTTTTCTTATCAACATTATAACCAAGTTCATGAAGCATAGATTCCTCACTTAAACCATA
>SAMEA3663038__coassemble_222_pt1 | contig 20982 bp, 21 predicted proteins | sample SAMEA3663038__metabat2_low_PE_024 | metagenome-assembled genome bin SAMEA3663038 (sample SAMEA3663038) | pig gut metagenome | biome: pig gut; feature: pig-associated habitat; material: faeces | place: France | collected 2012
CTCGGAATCTTCAAGGGTTTTATATAGTGCATTGTTCAATTTTCAAGATACTTTTCTGTCTTTCGTTTTACTTCCTCGTCAGACAGCTTTATTATTATATCACGCAGATACGCCTCTGTCAACACTTTTTCGGGGATTTTTTCGACTTTGTGAATGTTAGACAGTTTATCAGCGATACAGGCCGGATTTGTGTTGACAATGTGTATACAGTATCAATATTTCGCCTGTATAGTTCTTCAAAATTCATCCTGTTTCCCCCTTTCTGTTAGTATAAACAATCGAAGATATTAAAAAGTCTCATTTTTCAAAAAAAATTTTCCTAAAAAAAGTCATACTGAAAACTCAGTATGACTTTCTTTCTTTTTTCAGATAATATATGTAGAATCCTGCACAGATAAATACCGAGAGAAGCGACCCGAGTGGTGCCGCAAGTCCCATAGGCCAGAGTGAATCTGCAAAAAGGCGGCTTGCAAGATATGCACCCGGAATTCTCATAACTAATATGGAAATAATGTTGTGGACAAATGATATTTCTGATTTCTGGTCGCCGCAGAAATAGCCGCTGAAACAGAAATGCATGCCGGCAAACATACAGTCAAATGAATACGAACGCAGGTAATCACATCCGGCTGCAAGTATTTCCGCATCCTTTGTAAACAGCCCCACAAGAGTATGGGAAAGGAACTGGCAGTAAACAGCACAGAATAATCCGTAAACTGCTGTTATAACAAGTCCGTATCGAAGAGTCAGACGGGCACGTGCCCTGTCTCCCGCACCCATATTCTGAGCTGTAATTGCAGAAACTGCAGAAAGCATTGCAGAAGGTACGAGAAACATAAAACCGATAATCTTTTCCACTATGCCGACTGCTGTTGCAGCAGTAAGCCCTCTCATATTTGCAATGACAGTTATAATGATAAATGCTATCTGGATAAATCCGTCCTGCAGAGCAACCGGAAAACCTATCTTAAGAGAAGCGAAGAGCTGATTTCTGTCGAAGGTAAAATCCTCTTTTACGAATCCGAAACCTGCTCCTTTTTCTATAAGGAAGACTGCTGCAAAAATGCAGCTTACAAGCTGTCCTGAAACAGTCGCAAGGGCTGCACCCTTTGCTCCCATTCCTAATGTACCGACAAAGAGAAAATCAAGAAATACGTTCACAGCACAGGCTGCAGATATAAACAGCATAGGACTTTTCGAATCACCTCTGTAAATGCTGCTGATAATATTGTAAAGCATAATAAGAGGCATTCCGGCAATACATATCCTCAGGTATGAACCCGTTTCCGAAACTGCATCCTCAGGTGTTTTCATTATATGTACTATCTGCGAATTCAGTATGAGGAGAACTGCTGCACAGATTACGGAGCCCAGCATAAAAAACACAGATGAAGCACCGGCCGCACGGGCGGCCTCCTTTTCATTTTTCTCACCGGCAGCCTTGCCGACACGAACCGTAATCCCCATAGTAAATCCGGCAGTCATTACAGTTATCATATGCATAATCTGACTTCCGACCGATACTGCCGTTATGGTTTCTGCTCCGTTATATTTTCCGACCACATACATATCAACCATACCGTAAAAGGTCTGAAGAAAACATGCAAGCAGAAACGGAATTGCGAATTTTACAAGGGTAGCTGCCGCATTCCCTGTTGTCAGATTATTTTTACTGTTCATCCGGATACTTAACCTCAATCTGACGGAATACTTCTCCGATGGACTCATTGAATACAAGATCTGCATTTTTATCAAATGATGTGGCAGACTTGTTTATCAGAACAATGTGTTTTCCCTTAAAGTATCTGAGAAGACCAGCTGCAGGATAAACCACGAGAGAAGTGCCTCCGACTATAAGAAGTTCTGCTGAAGATATGGCCTTTACTGCACCGTTTACGATATTGTCGTCAAGACCTTCGTTATAGAGAACAACATCAGGCTTTATAAGTCCGCCGCATGAGCAGCGGGGAACGGGAGCGTTGTTCATAATGTAGTCTGCAGGGTATCTCTTTCCGCATTCCAGACAGAAGTTTCTGCTTACCGCTCCGTGAAGCTCGAAAACCTTTTTACTTCCTGCCATCTGGTGAAGGCCGTCTATATTCTGCGTAACGACAGCACTTAGTTTACCCGCCTTTTCAAGCTGTGCAAGCTTCAGGTGTGCCATGTTCGGCTTTGCGTCCGGAGTAACAAGCTTGTCACGGTAAAATCTGTAGAATTCCTCTGTATTACTGTAAAAAAATTCATGGCTGATTATCTGTTCCGGCGGATAAGCATATTTAAGACTGTATATGCCGTCAGTGCTTCTGAAATCAGGAATTCCGCTCTCCGTTGAGACTCCTGCACCGCCGAAAAATACAGTATCCGATGATTCATCAACCCATTTCTGAAAAAGCTTTATCTTGTCTTCCATTTCTTTCTCCTTTGTTAACGGTAATTTTATTCAGTTTTCTTAATCTGTATTATTTTCAGATTCATTAAGGCATAATATATAGTGAACGTCAAAATAAATTTGACTTTCACTATAATTATTTTATTAATATTGCCTTGCACATCCGTTCCCTGCGGTCACTCCGTGCATATCGGCCAATAGTGAACGAAAAAATATTTTTTTCGTTCACTATAATATATATCATTATATCAAAGGACTGATCTGTTGAAAAAAATCTTAAAATTTCTTAGAATAGCTCTGGCATTCATTCTTGTTCTTATCGGAGCTGTAGGACTTGTCCTTCCCGTATTTCCTACAGTTCCGTTTATCATAGCCGCCGCTGTCGTAATGGGAAGAAAGCCGCGGGATATAATAAAGTTTATTAATTCTGTTACACAGAACATCAGGCTTTACCTGAAAAGAACAATAAGACGCCTCAGGAAGAAGCGTCTTAAAAATAAAAAACCGGGATAAATTACTTTGTGCCGAAGATACGGTCTCCTGCATCGCCAAGGCCAGGTATGATATACTTATGTTCATCAAGATGATCATCAACTGCACAGCAGTAAATCTCAACTTCAGGATGTTCTGAAGCAACCTTTTCAAGTCCTTCCGGAGAAGCGATAATACACATGAACTTAATGCTCTTTACATTCTTTTTCTTCAGTTCATCAATGGCAACACATACAGAAGCACCTGTTGCAAGCATCGGGTCAAGAATAATTGCATCACGTTCATTGATATCCTCAGGGAGCTTGCTGTAGTAAAGAACAGATTCAAGAGTTTCAGGATCGCGGAATGTACCAACATGACCAATCTTTGCTGCAGGGACAAGTTCCATAGCACCTTCTGCCATACCAAGACCTGCTCTGAGAATAGGAATAAACGCAAGCTTACGTCCTGAGATAATCTTCGTTCTTGCAGCTGCAAGCGGTGTTGAAATCTCAACTTCCTTAAGCGGAAGATCTCTTGTTGCCTCATAACACATGAGCATAGCTGTTTCCGATATAAGTTCTCTGAATTCCTTTGAGCCTGTAGTCTTGTCTCTGAGAAGTGAAAGTTTGTGCTGTACAAGCGGATGTTCGATTATTTTTACATTTTTATACATGATATCATTTTCCTCCTTTTAAATGAATTTATTATGAATAAATTATTTTTCTTCCAGTTTTGAAATGAGGTCCACTCTTCTCTGGTGGCGTCCCCCTTCAAATTCGGTGCTGACAAATATATCAGCAAGTTCAAGTGCAAGACCCGGTCCCACAACTCTCGCACCCATGCAGAGTACATTTGCGTCATTGTGAAGACGTGTATACTTTGCTGAAAAATGTTCTGTACAAACTGCAGCACGGATTCCCTTTATCTTGTTTGCAGCCATCGACATTCCGATACCTGTTCCGCATATGAGAATTCCCTTTTCAGCTTCACCTGAAGTAATCATTCCGCATACCTTTTCGGCCATATCAGGATAATCACATTTTTCACCTGACTTTATACCGCAGTCAGTGACTTCTATATTCTTTTCCCTGAGAAAATTAATTACTTCATCCTTAAGTTCAACACCTGCATGATCGCAACCAATCGCTATCATCATACTTCCTCCTGTTAAATTCCTAAAATAATGATTAAATTATAACATTAATTCTATAAAAAATCAACAATTTTTATAAATCTTTTTTCAATAAATCTTTTTCGGCCTTTGTAATCTGCATATACAGGGCATCTATATCATCAGGTTCCTGCCCTTCTCTTACAGCTGAAGCCATGCAGATTCCCGACGCAAGCTGCCCTCTGAGATGTGCAGGTGCAAGGGTTATTCTGTCATCTGAAATTTCTGATACAAAATCCTCAGCAGCATCTCCGGCAGCAATAATTCTGCCTTCAAACTCCTTAAGTTTATCCGCAAGTTCTTTCGTTGTCATCATTGTGTCATTCATACAATATGAAACACTGTCGCCCTTTATTCTGAAAACTGCACAGTAAACTATATCAAGCCTTGCCTTTATCATCGCACAGACAAAACATTCTGCTGCACCTGCAAAATTATATGCAATCGCTTCAAGCGTGGAAATTCCGTTACACTTCTTTCCAAGTCCGAACGAAAGTGCCTTAACAGCCGATATTCCGATTCGGAGTCCTGTATACGAACCAGGCCCTGCAGCCACAGCAAATTTGTCTATATCCTTAACGCTTATCTCAAGGTCGCCGAGCATTTTCTGACACAACGGAAGTATAACCTGTGAATGCATCATTTTGGTCTGCACAAAGTACTGAGCTCTGATGTTTCCGTCGTTCCATACCGCAACAGAGGCATTTTTGCCTGAGGTATCAATTCCTAATATCTGCAAACCGCTCATCTCCTTCTATAATTATTTCTCTGGATTCATCACCTGTGCGCTTTATCTCAATGTATATTGTATTTTCAGGAAGAATTTCTGAAATATTTTCCGACCATTCTATGACAAAAACACTTTCATCCATAGGATAATCAAAAAATCCTGTGGTTTCAAGATCATCGGTACCTTCTATACGGTACATATCAAAATGATAGATGTCAAGATTACCGTGATATTCGTTTATAAGGGCAAATGTTGGTGATGTGACCTCATCCTCAAGTCCGGCACCTATGGCAAGTCCTCGTGTAAATGTTGTCTTGCCTGCGCCAAGTCCGCCTCTGTACGCAATAACGTCTCCCTTACGGAGAACAGCACCTATCTTTGAGGCAAGTTCTATAGTCTCCTCCGGAGACTCTGTTTTATACTTAATCATATCAGAACAGTCCCGTGATATTTCCGTCATTGTCGCAGTCAATCCTGAGAGCTGCCGGCTGTTTCGGAAGACCCGGCATAGTCATGATGTCTCCGGTATAGGCAACGATAAATCCGGCACCAGCAGAAACCTTAAGGTCTCTTACTGTAATACTGAAGTTTTCAGGTTTGCCGAGAAGAGCAGGGTTGTCTGAAAGGGAATACTGTGTCTTGGCAACACATACAGGAAGTCCGGAGAATCCGAGTGTTTCAATCTCCTTAAGTGACTTTTCAGCCTGAGCGGTAAATACGACACCATCCGCTCTGTATATTTCCCTTGCGATTATTCCCAGCTTTTCCTTAACAGGAAGCTTCTCGTCATAAATCGGTGCAAAGCTGATTTCTCCGTTCATTTCAGCCCTTTCTATAGTGCTGCACACCTTGTCAGCAAGATCCTTTCCGCCTTCTCCGCCCTTAGCGAATATCTCTGTAAGTGATACTTCAACGGAAAGTTCCTCACATGTTTCACGGATAACTGCAATCTCTGCGTCACTGTCTGTATGGAATCTGTTTATCGCAACGACAACAGGGAGTCCGAACTTCTTCATATTTTCTATATGTGTCTTAAGGTTTACGATACCCTTCTTAAGTGCTTCGACATTTTCCTCTGTAAGTTCAGTCTTAGGAACACCGCCGTTGTACTTAAGAGCTCTGATAGTTGCAACAAGTACAACGCATGAAGGCTTAAGTCCCGCAAAACGGCATTTGATATCGAAGAACTTTTCTGCACCGAGGTCTGAACCGAATCCTGCTTCTGTGATGCAATAGTCACCGAGCTTAAGTGCAAGCTTTGTAGCTCTTACTGAATTACAGCCGTGAGCGATATTGGCAAAAGGACCTCCGTGGATAAATACAGGGTTGTTCTCAAGTGTCTGTACAAGATTCGGCTTAAGTGCATCTTTAAGAAGTGCTGTTGCCGCACCCTGAACGCCGAGCTGTCCTGCAAATACAGGTTCTCCGTCAAGGTTATATGCTACAAGTATATTTGAAATTCTTTTCTTAAGGTCATCAAGGTCGGAAGCGAGGCAGAGAATAGCCATAATTTCTGAAGCAACAGTAATCTGGAAACCGTCTTCACGCGGAACACCGTTGATTTTTCCGCCAAGGCCAATGATTGTATTTCTGAGTGCTCTGTCATTCATATCGAGGCAGCGTTTGAATATAACTCTTCTGCTGTCGATTCTGAGTTCATTTCCCTGCTGCATGTGATTATCGAGCATAGCACAGATGAGGTTGTTTGCTGCTGTTATGGCATGCATATCCCCTGTAAAATGAAGGTTTATATCCTCCATAGGAACAACCTGTGAATATCCTCCTCCGGCTGCACCGCCCTTGATTCCGAATACAGGTCCGAGTGAAGGCTCTCTGAGTGCAAGCATAGCCTTTCTGCCTGTCTTTGCCATTGCCTGAGCAAGTCCGACACTTACTGTTGTCTTTCCTTCGCCGGCAGGAGTTGGATTTATAGCAGTGACAAGAATAAGTTTTCCGTCAGGCCTGTTTTCAAGTTTTTTATAAACTGCTTCTGAAACCTTTGCCTTGTACTGCCCGTACTGTTCGAGATCATCCTGACTGATTCCGATTTGTTCGGCAATCTCAGTAATCTTCTTCATTTTTGCTCCCTGAGCTATTTCGATATCTGTAAGCATAAATTCTTTCCCTTTCACCTTAAGAAATTTATTCAGTGTATTTTTATTTTACACAGATTTTGCGGATATATAATTATTATAACATAATTGCATTATTGTTTCAACAGTGCCGAATGTACATTTTTGCCTTCACGTCTGCGTGAAATATATGGAAAAATGCTCATAAATAATCTTAAGCCTGTTATCAGTCTGAAAATAAATCAATTGTAGTCAATGCCAAAAAATATTTTTTTCGTTCACTATAGATTTTAAAGCTGATATATGTTATTATTCCTTACAGGATTTTTTCTACTTTTATGTCCACTTTTTAAGATTTATGTTGACCGTATAAATGAAGTGCTTCAGAAAATATAAACATAAGGAGAGATGAAAAAATGATTTCTGATAAAGAAATAGCAGAAGCTTTTCAAATATCTGATAACGAAGGATACAGAAAACTGATTGATGCTTATGGCAATTATGTGTACACAATAATAACTGACAAAGTCCGTGGGCTGGCGAGTGAACAGGACAAGGAAGAATGTGTGGCTGATGTCTTTATGGAAACAGTAAAGGAATGTAAGTCACATGGTTTTACAATGGATTCACTGAAAGCAGTCATTGCGGTAGTTTCAAAAAGAAGATCAGTAAATCTTTTAAAAAAGCTTTCTGCCAGAAAACTACAGAACTACTACCTTGATGAAATTGATGAGGAACCGGTATACAATGAAACGCCGGAAACATTATCTGTCAGTAAATCTGAAAAAGAAACACTCTGGAACGAAGTGCTTAACCTTGGAAAACCTGATTCTGATATCATCACGCTTCAGTTCTTCTACGGAAAAACAGTTGCTGAAATTGCAAAAACTCTCAAAATGACTACTTCAGCTGTGAATAAACGAAGTCAGAGAGCCAGGGAAAAGCTTGGAAAAATACTTACATTAAAGGAGGTGTTCTGATTATGGAAAGCAAAGACAGGATAACAGAAATTCTTTCTGACAAAAGCGGCCTCGAAATGGAAACACTTGAGAAAATAAATAACAGCTGCACCGGTCTTTCAGATGAACAGAAAGGCAGAATATTTGACATCATTAAGCAGAAAGAATCAGCAGATAATTCAGAAAACAGATATGACAAAGAAGAATTTATGTCAGCAAAAGTAATAGAATACAGGAGGAATAATAATATGATGAAATATATAGCTGCAGTGGCAGCATGTGCATGCCTCGTATCAGGAATAATATTCCAGAAAAATGGAGCAGATACAGACTACGGTAACAATGAAATAAAAATCACAACATTAAATGAAATTTCAACAGTTCCTGAAAATACAAAAACAACTTCTTCAGAAAATATTGTTACAAATATTTCAGAAAATTCAGTTTTAAATGCTTCAGAAAATCCGGTTACTGCAATCCCGGATCAACTGAATACAGCTCCGTCAAAGGTTACAGAAATAGTTGCTGTAAGTGAAAAATCAACAGAAGAATCTGAAGGCAGTGCATCCGATCATAATGCAGAAGTATCAGCAGAAAATCAGTCACAGACTACAAAAGCTGCAAAGGAACTTAAGAATCTTAAGGATTATTTCCTTAATGAACAGGTTGACTATTCGAACGACCCTATGGCACAGGCACTTACATCTGCAGGACTTAATGAGGAACAGATTTATAAACTCATGCGTGCAGAAATATTCACAAAATTTGCTGACAGAGTAATCACTGACAGTTCTGAAAAAAACTATCTCGGTAATTCAGAATACCTTACTGGTTACAGCTATAACAGTTACTGCGATCTTATTAATTATTTCTTTACAGAAAACGGAACATTTGGTTCATATCCTGCTGAAAAGGCGATTAACATGTGGAATACAGGAAGTGTTGACGGTGAGCTTAAGATGATAAGTACAAGTCCGGTGAGCTCAGGATATGATTACTGTTTTGCAAAAATTCAGGAATCTTCAGATTCATATATCAAAGTAATGATAGACTGCGAAGAACTTTGTGAAATCTCTGAACTTGTAAACAAAGGTCTTGTAGCTGAGAAAGAAATAGCAGATACGAATGATGTCGCAGCGCTAATTAATGAAAAACTTATCAGCAGCGGTTATTATGGCGAATATTTCTCCGAAGCAGAAATCACACCTAATGAATATGTTGTATTACACTTCAGATACACAGAAGAAATGATTAAAACAGACGAGGGATGGAAACTCAGCTCATATCAGGACTTCCGCAGAAGATAATCAGACTTTCAAAGCAAAAAACGTTATCATAGCGATACCGTTGCATAATTATAGTGAACGTCAAAATAAATTTGACTTTCACTATAATTATTTTATTAATATTGCCTTGCACATCCGTTCCCTGCGGTCACTCCGTGCATATCGGCCAATAGTGAACGAAAAAATATTTTTTTCGTTCACTATAGCATAAGATTCGATTTGAAGCAGTGAATTTATACCGGACTGAAAAACAGCCATGCAGCTTATCTGACTGCATGGCTGTTTATTATTCCTGTTCTTCGTATTCTTCTTCATATTCTCTGATAATATTTTCTGTTTTTTTCTTTTCGGATTCAATTTTTTCCTCTGTTTCCTTTTTGATTTTCTCATATTCGTCTATTATGTCGGAAAAATCATCATATCCTTCAAAGTCATTTCTGCCGTTATCTTTATAGTGCTCATCGTCCCAGTCTTCGTCTTCGTCTCTGTCATGATCCGGCTCCGGATAATCGTCCCTGTCAAAAGGAAGTGTTACAAACGGATTCCTGTTTCCGTTTTCATGTCCCGGATTGTCAGAATCATCCGGATAGTCAGGATCATCCGGGTTATTCGGGTTGCCCGGATGGTCAGGATAAACGGGATCAGCAGGGTTATCCGGATTGCCCGGTCGGTCAGGATCAGCAGGATTATTCGGGTTGCCTGGAACATCAGGGCGGTTCGGGAATCTGTTCGGGTCTGTAACTTCAGGCTGAACAGATTCTGTACGGGCAGGTGCGGAGCCTTCGGAAACAGCTGGCGCTGTCTTTTCCGGAACCCTTGTTACAGACGGTACGGCTGCTGTATTTCCTGCCTCTGTTGTTCTGTTTTCCTGCATCTCTGTTATCTCCGCCTCTGCCGGCATCCGTGAATTACCGGAAACATCAGTAACAGAAGAAGTAACAGCTGACTCTGTTGTAACCTCACCTGATGCAGTTGTTGAAACAGAAGTAACTGCATACATCTTTCCGTCATCATGACCTTTGTCAAATGGCTGTTTCTGCATTTTTGATACTGAAATAACAGCGGTAAAAACCACGGCAAATGCTGCTGCCGCTGATACAAATGCTCTTATGTTTATTATGCGCGGTTTATGGTTTATGACTGCTGCATCATCATCAGACAAAACCGGTACTTCATCAGGAAGAGAAGCAAGGAGATCAGATATTCTCTGACTGTAACCGTCAGGAATAAGGTTTTCCTTGTTTTTTACACTCTTTCTGAGCATATCGTCCTTACGCATAAAATCACACCTTTCTTCATATAGTAATCATTTCCTTAAGTTTCTGTCTTCCGCGGTTAAGTCTGGACTTGACTGTACCCGGGGCGATATTAAGATACTCTGCTATTTCCTTTACGGGAATGTCATTATAATAGAACATTATAATGACAGTTCTGAATTCCTCATCAAGAGAATTGACTATCTCCCACATCTCGTCGTGATAGTCATTGTATGATGGTTCTGTAACCATCTCTTCCACAGACTGCAGATTCTTGTTTTTTCTGCATATCATATAGGCTTCATTTATAACGATACGCGTTATCCATGATTTAAAATATTCGTGTTCGCGCAGCTGTCCGAAATTTTCAAAAGCTTTCATTATAGCACTGCATACAGCATCCTCTGCATCAGCGTCATTCCGCAGTATCGACTTGGCTGTAAAGAAAAGCGAATCTTTGTGTTTCATCACCAGCTGACTGAACTGTTCTTTTGAATTCATAACACATGTATCCCCTTCTGGTGTTAATCCGTTATAAATATTTTACCTTTGAATCCACGCTTTGTCAATACTCATGAATAAGATGCTTCCGGAGTGAAAAAGGTTCCCCGAAAAAATTTTTTTAACGGGAACCTTTAACTGTTTCCGGACATCTAATTAATATGAGTCAAAAAACTATAGTTTCGGAGCTGTAGTTTGTTTTCACTAATCACTTTTTACTAATCACTTTTCAAAAAAAATTATATGAGATTCGAAGGGAGGTATATCCCTGCCAAAGGTCAGGGCATGATTTTATTAACAGCCATAATTTTTTCACGCAGCACATAAACATCAACCGGAAACACAGTGTCACTCAAAGGCACTGTGTTTTTTCGTGTAAAAATACAGATAAATAATATTTTTCCGAAAAAAATTTTTTTAGGGTCTATGCAACGTCAGAAAAATATATTATAATAATTATGTAGGCTTTTAAGCCTTCATTAATTTTACAGAAATTACATTTTTTCAGAAAGGAATTATACCACATGAACAAAGTAAAGGTTGTAATATGCGGCAAGGAATACACACTGCATACAGACGAAGAACCGTCATATGTTTATGCACTCGCAAGAAAGCTTGAGAAAAACATTGCTGAGATAGTAGGCGGTAATTTTAACATATCGGTATACTCCGCTTCTGTTATGATAGCTCTTTCAACTCTCGATGAGATGAATCACTGCAACGAAGACAACGATAATCTTCGCACACAGCTTAAGGCATATGCAGACGAAGCATCAAAGGCACGTCTTGAACGTGACAGTGCCCTCAGAGAAATAGAAACTCTCAGAAACAGAATCGCAGAACTCGAAAAAAAAAATAAAAGATAAGGTTTTTTAGTATGGAATTACTTGCTCCGGCCGGAAGCACCGAATCACTTATTGCTGCACTCAGATGCGGTGCAGATGCCGTTTATATCGGCGGAAAAAATTTTTCTGCAAGACAGAATGCACTGAACTTCGATACCGAAGAAATGAAAAACGCAGCAAGGCTGTGTCACAGATACGGTGCGGGACTTCATATTGCAGTAAATACTATGCTGACTGATATTCAGCTTAATGATTTTACTGAAGAAATCAAGAAATATGCAGAGCTTTCCCCTGATGCATTTATTGTTCAGGATCCGGGAGCTGCATACATTATAAAAAATATCGCACCGGATATCCCGCTGCATGCTTCAACACAGATGACAGTTCATTCGGTCGGAGGAGCACTGTTTGCAAAGGAACTTGGTTTTTCACGGGTGGTTATTTCACGTGAAGCGTCTGAACAGATGATTTCCCAAATAACCGCACTTGACATCGAAACTGAGATTTTCGTACACGGTGCCCTCTGTATGTCCGTTTCCGGTCAGTGCTATATGTCGGCCATGATTGGTTCAAGAAGTGCAAACCGGGGACTGTGCGCACAAAGCTGCCGTCTTCCGTTCTCACCGTGCGGCAGTCAGAACGAGCACTGTCTGTCACTGAAGGATCTGTCACTTACAGAACACATCGAAGCAATAAAAAAACTCGGTGTAACTTCACTTAAGATAGAAGGCAGAATGAAACGTCCTGAATACGTTGCTGCCGCCGTTTCCGCATACAGAAATGCACTTGACGGAACTGCATATGATGCAGATTCACTAAGGGCAGTATTTTCAAGAAACGGATTTACAGACGGATACTTCACCGGGGAACGGAAAAAAATGTTCGGCATGCGTGACAGGGATGATGTTATGTCATCAGCTTCAGTACTTCCTGATCTGAGGAAGCTGTACAGAAAAGAAAGAAAGATATCGGAACTGAGCTTCGATGTCAGTATTCAGAAAGATAAAAACATATCACTTTCAGCTTCGGACAGTGACGGCTTTTCATGTACAGTTTACGGAATGAAACCTGAACCTGCTCTGAAAAAGGCAGTATCTGAAGACGATATTTCCCGCCAGCTTTCAAAACTCGGCGACACTATCTATACCCAGGGAAAAAACAGAATCTCTGTGGACGAAAATCTTTCCGTACCTGCCTCGTGCATTAATCAGATGAGGCGTGAAGCAGTGCAGAAACTTTACGATATGAGAGAAACCAGGATTTCCGGAAAAACAAACAAAAACTTTACTGCAGAATTATATTCTGAATCCCGCATCAAAGGACATACTTCCCTGAGGATACGTTCCGAAAAATACGAACTGCTTGATGATGAAGACTCGGATATTGCTGAATTCATCATTCTGCCTCTGGATAATCTTCTGAAAAACGCAGAAAGACTAACCGGTATAAAGGAACGTATAATAGCCGAGATGCCGCGTTTTATCTTTAACAGAGATGCAATTCTAAGCGATATGGCAACTTTAAAAAAACACGGATTTTCACATATCATGTGTACCAACGCCGAATACCTGTACACAGGCAGAGAAATGGGATTTACCCTGCACGGTGACTTCGGTCTGAACATCGCAAATTCGCAGTCTGCGGAAATTATTTCCGGATACGGAGCAGATGATATAACGCTCTCCTTTGAACTGAAAGCCTCCCAGGCTGAAAAAATACACTGTTCAGCCAAAAAAGGCATTATAGCCTACGGAAAACTTCCGCTCATGCTGACAGTAAACTGTCCCGTTAAAAACTCTGTCGGATGCGGAAATTGCCGGCACAGCATCACTGACCGTACAGGACGCAGTTTCAGAGTAATGTGTACGGAAGGTTACGCCGAGATCTTCAATTCGGATGCTGTTTACCTTGCAGACAAGCCTGAAACATATAAAAATATGGACTTTATAACACTGTATTTTACAGATGAAAAGAAAAAGGAAATGAGAAAAATAATAAAAGATTACAAAAACGGATCAGCCTCTGCTCCTGCAGGAATAACGCGGGGACTGTATTTCCGCGGAATAAAATAAAAAAATTTTAAGAAAGGAAAAAAGATAAATGAAACTCTCAAGAAAAGGTTTTGTATTCATCATTCTCATAATAAGTGCAATTATAATCGGCGGATATGTCAGCCAGCAGACAAGCAGCGGTATCCTTTCCCATACAGCTTCTTTTGGTTTCGGCCATGATTCACCGCTGAAACTTGACCTGATTATTTTCACAATCTCCCTCGGATTTACATTTAACGTAAGCATCGCACAGATTCTGTGCATCATCGGAGCAATCACAATCTACACTGTTTTTTCAAAATTTATCGACTAACCCCAATAATTTTATCTCAATAATATACTCAAAAAATACATATACTAATTTTATCTGTTCAAAGAGGAGAATGATTGATGTTTACAAAAGACATAGGAATAGATCTTGGCACTGCAAACACACTTATATATATGAAAGGCAAGGGTATAATCATCCGCGAGCCTTCAGTAGTTGCTGTAAATACGCGTGATGAAAGCGCAAGTTATGTTGGACATGAAGCCAAAGAAATCATCGGAAAGACACCGGGCTCAATAATCGCTGTAAGGCCACTGAAAAACGGCGTTATAGCTGACTTTGACATTACAACGACCATGCTTGCACAGTTTATAAAAAAAGCTCTTAAGGGAACACTTTTTTCAAAAGCGAGAGTTACAATATGCATTCCCTCAGGTGTAACCCCGGTGGAACGCCGTGCAGTAAAGGATGCCGCTGAACTGGCCGGTGCTAAAAAAGTTTATATAATAGAAGAACCTATGGCTGCCGCTATCGGTGCAGGTCTCCCTGTTACCGAACCTGTCGGAAACATGATAGTTGATATAGGCGGCGGAACAAGTGAAGTAGCTGTTATCTCCATGGGAGGAATAGTAACAGCCCGTTCCATAAGGATTGCCGGAGACGAACTTGACAATGCGATTGTCGGATATATAAGAAGAAAATACAACATGCTCATCGGAGAAAGAACTGCTGAAGAGATCAAGCTCCGGATAGGCTCAGCCTATCCCGGTGATGCAGTTGAAAAAATGGAAATAAAGGGACGTAATCTCCTCAACGGTCTCCCTGAAAATATAACAGTGAATTCGGACGAGATAAGGGATGCTCTTGTCGAACCGATTTCAAAAATAATAGAAGCTATAAAGCTGACCCTTGAAAAAACTCCTCCTGAACTTGCTGCTGATATCATTGAACAGGGCATAACGCTCTGTGGCGGCGGTGCACTTCTCAAAGGTCTTGATACTCTCATAAACAGCGAGACAGGAATGCCTGTGTATATAGCAGAGTATCCTCTTGACTGCATAGTTGAAGGGACAGGAAGAGTAATAGAAAACTATTCAAAGTACGAAGACGCTATAAGCGAATACGGACCAAAATATTATTGATCGGAGTAAAAAATGCGTGACTTTTTCAGAGGAATTAAGTTCAGACTGATTTTGTGTATCATCGCAATGGCAATAGGAATTATGCTTTATTCACTTTCACAGAGCGGATACTCTGTGGGAGGATCAAAGCTTGTGAATACCATGGCCAGACCTTTCAGATATATATCCGGTTCAATTTCCGAATCGGTAGTCGCAGGTGCTTCACATATACTCAGTTCAAAAAAATACTACAAAGAAAACCTTGAACTTAAGGACGAAATCAGTCAGCTCAGAAATGATCTGGTTGACTACGAAAATACGAAGGCAGAACTTGAAGAACTCAAAAAATTTATAGGAATAAAGGAAAATCATGCTGACTTTGAGCTCTCTCCTCCGTGCAGAGTGCTTTCATACACAGCAAATGACCCGTTCTGCTCATTTATGATTGACAAGGGAAGCGAAGCCGGAATATCCGTAGGCGACCCTGTTGTTACAGCAGACGGACTTGTCGGAGCAGTAACCGAGATTTCCGAAAAATACTGCACTGTAAGAACTATTCTCTCACCTGAACTCTCCGTAGGTGTGAAAGTTCAGAAGAAAGGTGACAGTGGTATACTCGAAGGCGATATAAAATTTGCTGCTGACGGACTTACACAGATAATCTACCTTACAAAAGACAGCAGCCTCAAACCAGGTGACACGGTAATCACAACAGGAAGCAGCGGTCTCTTCCCTGCTGACTATCTTGTGGGTACGATTAAGGAAACAGGCAAGGCACAAAGCGGTATTTCATACTATGCTGTGGTAGAGCCTTTTGTCGATATCAGAAAACTTTCAGGTGTAATGGTTATCACGTCTTTCGAAGGAAAGGGTGAAACAGATGGATATTAAACGACTGTCATCCAGGAGAAAAAGAAAATTTGCTGCATACAGATGGGGAATTTTCTCGGTTATAATCTGGTTTGTCTTTATTTTTATGACAACAGGAAGCTGTATCAAACCTAATCTTCTTATCCCGCTTGCTCTGTGCATTTCAATGAATGAGGACGAGCTGATAAGTGCTGTTGTCGGATTCATATGCGGATTTCTCAGTGATCTGGCAATGGGAATTCTCACTGGTTCCGGAACTCTGCTTCTTATAATCGGGTGTGTCGGTACATCGCTCCTGTTTTCAAAACTTTTAAGACACAATCTCCTTAACTTTACTGTACTTACTGCAGTTTATTCTGCACTGATTTTCTTTCTGGAATACTTCTTTACTTATATGATATGGGAATACGACAGCGAACTGATACTGCTTACAAAATTTATTCTTCCGGAATATTTACTTACCGTTGTATCTATAGCAGCAGTGTATCCTGCTGTAGGTGCCGTAAGAAAGCACCTGACACTCAGAAAACGCTATGAACCTGAAGAGAATCAGGCTCTTATAAAGGAATAATTAATATGAATGCTTTTACAGACAGATTCAGAGCAGGACTGATCATATGCGGTGTGATTGCCGCTGCTGCCGGTGCGGGAATAAAGCTCATGAAAATTCAGATAGTGGACCACAACACATATACTGAAGACAAACCCTATGTCTATACTGAAGAACAGACTATTCATGCAACACGCGGTGAAATAAAGGATGTAAAAGGAGTACCCATTGTTGAAAACAAACTCGGTTTCAACGTAGTTATACAAAAGGCTTCTTTCCCCGAAGACAACGAGAAGGCAAACGAGGTTATTCTTAGAATTGCCGAATTTCTTAGAAGTGAAGGGTACAAGTACTACGATTCCCTCCCTGTTTCCTCGGAAGCTCCTTTCTGCTACACCACTGACGATGATGATGAACTTTCCTATCTGAAATCATCACTCGGACTTAATGTATATGCCACAGTGGAAAACTGTATGGATAAATTTGCAGTGGACTACGAAATATCCGACAGCTACACACCTGAACAGAAACGAATCATAGCCGGAATCCGCTATGAAATGAAAAAGCGTGACTTTTCACTCAGCAACCTGTTTACAATATGCGAGGATATTGATATAAAATCAGTTTCAAAGATAAAGGAACAGAGTCTGGAACTTCCCGGAATCGAAATACTCGAGGACGCTATACGGACAAATCCGATTGTTGATGTAATCCCCCATGAGATAGGAACGGTAGGTCCTATATACGCAGAAGAATATGACGAGCTGCGGGACAAGGGATATTTCATGAACGACTATGTCGGAAAAAGCGGAATAGAAAAAGGAATGGAAAGCGTACTCAGAGGCAAAAACGGCATACGTGAAATCACGCTCCACAATTCTTCCGTTATCTCGTCCGAAATAAAAGAACCGGCTGTTCCCGGAAACACAGTTCATCTTACAGTTGATGTCGCTTTCCAGCGTGATATCCAGAAACTCCTTGAAGATTTTATGAAGTATCTTAACGAGGAAGAGGAAGAATGTGAAAACATTACCTCAGGTGCTATTGTAGTTCTTGACGCAAAGGACAATGACGTACTGGCACTTGCCACAGCACCGACGTACAGACTTGATGACTATATCAACAATTACCCCGAGGTTCTCTCACGTGAAGGAACCCCTCTTATTAACAGAGCAACTGACGGACTTTACCGACCGGGTTCAGCCTTCAAGACAATAACAGCAACAGCGGGGCTGAATGAAGGACTTGTAACACCTGACTCCACATTTTACTGCGGAACGGCTTATCAGTTTTATGAACACACAGTTTTCTGCACAGGATATCATCAGAACATAGCTGCTTCGGAAGCTATCAGGGTTTCATGCAATATTTACTTCTATGAACTTTCCCGCCTGCTTGGAATAGACAAAATAGTTGAGTACGCACATCTGTACGGTCTGGGAACATCACTCGGTCTTGAAAGCGGTGATTCCGAAGGCTATATTGCCTGCCCTGAAACAAGTGCAATGCTCGGTGTCGAATGGTACTCAGGCGGACTTCTCCAGGCCGCTATCGGCCAGGAAGAAACACGAATCACTCCGCTCCAGATGGCAGTTGCCGCATCAACAATTGCAAACCATGGTATCCGGTACAAACCGCATCTTGTAGACAGCATATACGACTATCTCGGAAACAAAGTTGATGATGTGACTCCGGTTGTATCAGAAGTAATACCGGAAAACTATGACTATGTTTATCCAACAATAATACAGGGAATGATAGGGGCATCCCAGAATACTCCAGACGGTGAATTCTCACTTAACGGTCTCGGATATGATGTCGCAATAAAAACCGGAACACCTCAGACCACATCAAGCGAAAGAACAAGTACGACAGTTATCGGATTTGCTCCGGCTGAAAATCCTGTTATAGCTTTCTCCGCAATAATCGAAGACGGAAAGAACGCAAAGTACCTCGTCAGAAAAATAATCGACTGCTATAACAAGCATTACGGAAATGAAATAAAATAAGCTGATAACTGGAAGAGAATATCGTATCAGATTGTATGATTTAAACAAATAGGAAAAAATAAATCGTATATAATAACAATTTTTTGATTTGTTTTCAAAATGACTTTGATTAAAATCAATATTTATGGTACAATGATAGTATATAGATATCTGATTAAAAATTTTATATGAAAGGATTTGTTTAATAATGACTATTGCTTTAATTGCACACGACTCAAAGAAAGAACTCATGGTTCAGTTCTGTATCGCATACTGCGGTATCCTTTCAAGAAACAACCTTTGCGCAACAGGCACAACAGGCAAACTTGTAAGTGAATCAACGGGTCTTAACATAAAGAGATATCTCAGCGGTTCCCAGGGCGGTGACCAGCAGATCTCATCAAGAATCTCATGCGGAGAGATCGACATTCTCCTCTTCTTCAGAGATCCTATAACACCAAAGGCAAATGAGCCAAACGACATAGAACTTCTCAGACTCTGTGACGTACACAATGTCCCGGTTGCCACAAATATCGCAACTGCTGAGGCACTTATTCTTGCTCTCGAAAGAGGCGATCTTGACTGGCGTGCTTACGGTACACCGGAATTCTGATAAAACAACATTTTTTCAAAGGAGTTTTTTATACAAATGGCTTTAACAGTTCAGAGACCACTTGGCACAGCTGATGTAACACCATCAGAAATACATAAATGGTACACAGTTGAACAGACTGCACAGAGAACAGCACAGGTGTTCGGTTTCAGGGAGATCCGCTTCCCTACTTTCGAAAATACAGATCTTTTTCTTCGTTCTGTAGGCGAAACAACAGACGTGGTACAGAAGGAAATGTACTCTGTGATTGCAAAGGAAAGCAAATTCACACTCAGACCTGAAGGTACTGCCGGAACTATCCGTGCAGTTATGCAGAACGGTATGCTCAATGATGCACTTCCGCAGAAGGTATTCTATATAACTTCGTGTTTCAGACATGAAAAGCCTCAGGCAGGAAGACTCAGAGAATTTCACCAGTTCGGTGCCGAAATGATAGGCAGCAAATCACCTTCTGCAGATGCAGAGATGATATCTATGGCACATACACTGCTTAATGAACTTGGACTTAAGAACATAGAACTCAATATAAACTCTATCGGCTGTCCGAAATGCCGTGCAGAATATCACAAGGCTCTGAGAGCTTTCTTTGAAGACAGAAAGTCAGAGCTCTGCGGCACATGTCTTGGTCGTCTTGAAAAAAATCCTATGCGTATTCTCGACTGCAAGAGTCCAATCTGCTCCGGCATTGCAAAGGATGCGCCTGTTATAACGGATTTTCTCTGTGAGGAATGTTCAGACCACTTCACACAGCTTAAAGAACTTCTTGACTTAATGAAAATAAGCTATAAGGTAAATCCGAAAATTGTCCGCGGACTTGACTACTACACAAAGACTGTCTTCGAGTTTATCACAACAGATATCGGTGCTCAGGGAACAGTTCTTGCGGGCGGACGCTATGACGGACTTGTCAGTCAGCTTGGCGGCGCAGATACTCCTGCCCTCGGTTTTGCAGCAGGACTTGAACGTCTTGTCATGACAATGGAAAAACAGGGCTGCAGCTTTATGGAGCCTGACAAATGCGACCTCTACATCGTACCTATGGGAGATGCAGCAATGAAAAAATCTGCTGAACTTGCAGCTCTTGCAAGAGCAGAAGGCTACATCACAGAATACGACCTCATGAACAGAAGTCTCAAGGCTCAGATGAAGTATGCAAACAAAATCGGTGCCGCTTTTGTCGTTGTTATCGGCGACAACGAACTTGAAGCCGGAACGGCAAAGCTCAAGAATATGGAAACCGGTGATGAAAAGGACATCGTTCTCGACAGTTCATTCGGCGAAAAATTTTCCGAAGAAGCTATCAGTGCCATGTTTGAAACAGAAGAGGCAAACAGCATGTTTAACATATAAAAATGACGGGAAATCCCGCATTTCCCTTAAGGAACCACTGATACATTCTCAGTGATTCCTTAAATTTTTGATACAGAAAGGACTAATAAAAATGGCAGATAATATGCAGGGTCTTAAGAGAACCCACTACTGCGGTGATGTTGAAGGTATTGGAAGTGAAGTCGTTGTAGGCGGATTTGTACAGAAGGTTCGTAATCTCGGCAACCTTATTTTTATAGATCTGAGAGACAGAACAGGTATTGTACAGCTCGCCTTTAATGACAATACTGACAGAGCGATATTTGAAAAAGCTGCTTCATGCAGAGCTGAATTCGTACTTATGGCGAAGGGTACAGTTGAAGAAAGATCAAGCAAGAACCCTGAACTTAAAACAGGCAATATAGAGATTATCGTAACGGACCTACGCATTCTCGCAAAGGCTCAGACACCTCCTTTTGAAATAACAAATGAAACAAAGGTAAATGAAGAACTCAGACTCAAGTACAGAT